>Ga0102832_1000195_pt1 | contig 148834 bp, 134 predicted proteins | sample EBPBio282013_DNA_FD_88942 | JGI IMG/M metagenome (GOLD analysis project Ga0102832, IMG submission 88942) | Wastewater treatment Type I Accumulibacter community from EBPR Bioreactor in Madison, WI, USA - Reactor 2_5/28/2013_ DNA (Illumina Assembly) | ecosystem: Engineered > Bioreactor > EBPR >... | reverse complement strand
GACCGAACGACACCTCCGACTCATCCACCGCCTCACCGCCCTGATCGACGACACCGCGACACACCCGACCGCCATGTGAGGCAAACAACGAAAAGGGCCGAACCGGAAAGAAGTCCGCTGCGATTAGCCGGTTAAAGCTACGACAATGCCGCCGCCGAGGCACTCAACCGGCTCTTCAAGACCCAGGTCATCCGCCGCCTCGGGCCGTGGCGCACCCTCGACACGTCGAGTTCGAAGTCCTGCGCTGGGTCGACTGGTACAACCAGCGACGCCTCCACGGCTGGACCGGCGACATCCCACCCGTCGAGTACGAGAACACCTACTACGCTGCCCACAACCCTTCCCCGACGACCGTCGAGGAAGAACGCCTGACTCTCCACCGAACCCGGGGCGGTTCAGACAGTGTCGTCGCAGGGCTCGGACTGCCCGACCTCACCCGGCACGGCCTGCGCCATACCGGAGCGACCTGGATGGCCGACGCCGGCATCCCGCCGCATGTGCTCCAAGACATCCTTGGGCACGCCTCGATGGAAACCATCCGCGGCTACCTTCACCCCGACGACCGGCATCTCGCCTCGGCGGCCGAGCAGGCCAATGCCTTCCTTTCCGCCGCCGGACAACGCAAACAGGCTCGGTGCAGCGGCCCGTCAGCCAGGGGACTGTGATGTGCGGCGGCGGCGGTGCGAGTGGCCGCGCAGGAGTTCTGGTCCCCTTTTGGTCCCCTTATCCACAGGGAAGCGGGCCGAGGCGGTCCGGCTGTCCACAGGCGATCGTCCGGCGCCACTCCAGGGGGACCAGAGGGGGACCACGAAAAGCGACCACGGGACATGATGAAGCCCAGGCGAGAAACCTGCTCTCACCTGGGCTTTTACGTCGGGCTGACAGGATTTGAACCTGCGACCCCTTGACCCCCAGTCAAGTGCGCTACCAAGCTGCGCCACAGCCCGTGGCAATGCCTCCCGCGAGCGGGAGGCGGTGAAACCTTACCTCACTCCCCCGCCCAGCCCCGAATCCGGTCGCGCGGGCGGTGCGTAACAGGAGAATGGGCGGATGAACCAGGAGGAGGCCAACGCCGAGGTGGAACCCACCTATCCGCGACTGCTCCTGGGGACCGGCGCGGCATACGCGCTGCTGCACCATCTCGGGCTCCTGCCGACGGGGACGTAGCGCTGGCGCGCGACCACTTGGGTCGACTGGCTGGATCTGCTCCTGCCCTACGTCGTGCTCGCCCTGGCCGCCGCGACGATGCGCGCGGCGCGGGCGTCGACGGCACACTGGATCAGCCTCGGGATCGGAGCGCTGCTCTATACCCAAGGCCACGGAATCCACCTGAGCGCCACTCGATCGGCAACGCCAAGCCGTCCGCGACCGCCCATCTGTGGGACGAACTGGCCGGTCACGCGATCTGGTACGCCGGCGTCGCCGTCCTCGCGGGCACCCTCGCCTCCACGATGGTCCGTCGGCCGACCACGCGGCACCCCGCGGGCCTGCTGACCGCGGTCGGGGTCGGCGTCACGTGGGCCACGAACGCCCTCGGCGGGCACTTCGTGGTCCCGGGTCTCGCCGCGGCGCTGGTCGCGCCCGTGTATGGCGTGCGGCACCGAACCGACCTGGCCGGACTGCTCGGCGTGACCGGAGCGAGTGCCTTGGTCACCTTGGCTGCAGCCGCGGTGTCCGGGTGACGCCTCAGCGCTTCCGCTTCTCCCGCACACGCACCGAGACCTCGATCGGGGTGCCCTCGAAGCCGAACTCCTCGCGCAGCCGCCGCTCCAGGAAGCGGCGGTAGCCGGCCTCCAGGAAGCCCGAGGCGAAGAGCACGAAGCGGGGCGGGCGGGTGCCGGCCTGGGTGCCGAACAGGATCCGTGGTTGCTTGCCGCCGCGCACGGGGTGGGGGTGGGCGGCGACGACCTCGCCGAGGAAGGCGTTGAGACGGGCGGTCGGGATGCGCCGGTCCCACGACTCCAGCGCGCCCTCGAGAGCCGGGACGAGCTTGTCCGTATGCCGCCCGGTCCGGGCCGAGATGTTCACCCGCGGCGCCCACGGCACCTGCACCAGCTCGCGCTCAATCTCCCGCTCCAAGTAGTAGCGGCGCTCCTCATCGAGGGTGTCCCACTTGTTGTAGGCGATGACCAGCGCCCGCCCGGCGTCGATGACCTGCTGGACGACGCGAATGTCCTGCTCAGTGATGGAGGTGCCCGCGTCGATCAGGACGACGGCGATTTCGGCCTTCTCCAAGGCGCCCTGCGTGCGCAGCGAGGCGTAGAAGTCCGCGCCCTGCGTCTGGTGGACGCGGCGCCGGATGCCCGCGGTGTCGACGAAGCGCCACGGCACGCCGCCGATCTCGATGACTTCGTCGACCGGGTCGCGGGTGGTGCCCGCCAGGTCGTCGACGACAACCCGCTCGGCGCCGGCCAGTTTGTTCAGCAGCGAGGACTTGCCGACATTCGGGCGCCCGATCAGGGCCACCCGGCGGGGGCCCCCCTCGGCACCCGAGGCCGGGACCTGGGAGCGCTCGGGCAGCAACTCGACCACCCGGTCCAGCACATCACCGGAGCCGCGGCCGTGGAGGGCGGAAACGGCATACGGCTCCCCCAACCCCAGATTCCACAGGGCCATCGCGTCGGCCTCGAAGCGGTCATCATCGACCTTGTTGGCGACGAGAACGACCGGCTTGCCGGAGCGACGCAGCATCCGCACGACCGCCTCGTCGTCGTCCGTCGCCCCGACCTTCGCGTCCACGACAAACATGACGACATCCGCCAAATCGACAGCGACCTCGGCTTGCTCGGCGACCCGCAGGTGGATGCCGGTGGCGTCGATGCTCCACCCGCCTGTGTCGACGATGGTGAAACGGCGGCCCGCCCATTCGGCTTCATACGAGACCCGGTCCCGGGTCACGCCCGGCACGTCCTCGACAACCGCCTCGCGGCGGCGCAGGATGCGATTGACGAGGGTGGACTTGCCGACATTGGGCCGCCCGACGATGGCGACCACGGGCAGCAGTTCGGTGGTCGGACCGTCCTCGCCCGGCAGGCCGTCACCGTCGAGGAGGGCGCGGTCCTCTTCGGTCAGGTCGAAGTCGTCCAGGCCGACCCGCAGGGCGGCATCGAGGGCCTGCTCGTCCGGGCCGGTGGGCGGCGGGGTGCTCGTCATACCTCCAGTGTCCCGTATCCGAAGCCGCGGCCCGACACGCCAGCCGTCAGTCCCACAGGTCGGGCGGCACATCCTCAGGCAGGGGTATGCCGTGCTCCCGGGATGCCGCCGCAACGTGCGCCGCGAGCCCCTCGCGGATCTGGTCCGCGACCAGTTGGACGCGACGGCGCCCCGGCACGCCCTGTGGGATGTCGAACGCCAACGCTTCCCCGAAGTCCACGACCAGCTTCGAGCGCGGCGCCGGCACCGAGTCCGCGAGCGCACCCGTGGCCCGCGTGCCCAGACAAGCCGTGGGTATGACGTCCGCCCCCGACTGGATGGCCAACCAGGCCACTCCTCGCTCGGCATCGGCGAGGTCCCCTCGCCCGCGCGCCCCCTCCGGGAAGATGCCCAGCACTCCCCCACGAGACAGGACGTCGAGCCCGGCATGCAGCCCGGCCCGGGCGCCACGATCCATCGCCAACGGAATCTGGCCCGAGGCCCGCAGGATCGACCCAACCCAGCGCTCAAAGGACTTGTCATAGACGAGGAAGTGCACCGGCCGCGGCGCGAGCCCGACGATCACGGCGCCGTCGAGGAAGCCGGTGTGATTGGCCGCGAGGATCACCGGGCCCGAACGGGGCACATGGGCGGCGCCGACGGAGCGACCGGCATACAGCGTGCGGAAGATCGCCGCACCGACCGGCCGGGCCCAGCCGGCCCGCCACGAGTCGGGGCTGCTCACGCGGACGGGCTGTCCGCAGGCAGGGCCTCTAGGCCCGCCGTCACCACGGCAATCGCGGCGGCGACGCTGCCCTCGAAGTCGAGATCGGAGGTGTCCAGGAGCACGACGCCGTCCGCGGCCTGGGTGAACTGCGAGACGGTCGAGTCATCGCGGTCCCGCCGCACGACCTCATCGTGGGTGGCCGCGACCGTCGCCGCATCGGCGCTGCCATGCAACTGGGTGCTGCGGCGCGCGAGCCGCGCCGCCTCCGAAGCCGTGAGGAGGATGCGCACCGCCGCGTCCGGCGCCACGACCGTCGTGATGTCGCGGCCCTCGGCGACCACCCCGCCGAAGTCGTCGGCGATCAACTCGATCAGGTCGCGTTGCGCCTGTTGCAGCACGGCGCGGACCCCGAGATTGGTCGCGACGGCGGACACGACGCTGGATACCTCGCTGGTGCGGATGGCGTCGGCGACATCCTCGCCGTCCAGTTCCACGGTGCTCTCCTCGGGATCGACCCCGAGCCCGAGCGGCAAGTCCTCCGCCGCCGCGACGACGGCCTCCTGGTCGGCGAGGTCGACGCCGGTGCGCAGGCACCACAGCGTGACGGCGCGATACATGGCGCCGGTGTCGAGATAGCCATAGCCGAAGTGCGCGGCCACCGCCTTGGCGACGGAGGACTTGCCGGAGCCGGAGGGGCCATCGATGGCGACGACGATGGGATCGGACATGGCGGCAGCGTAGTGGTCGGGCTCAGGCATGAATGCGCCAGCCACGCCCGGTGAGCCACTGCGCCAATTCGCCGGCGACGGCCGGCAGGACCGACAGCTCGAGTTGGCCGAAGGGCTGACCGAGGTTGTGCTCGAGGTTGAGCTCTTCGAGGTTGATGCCGGCGTCGCCGACATCCTGGAAAAGCCGCCCGAGCTGGCCAGGTTGGTCCGGGATCAGGACGGTGACGATGCTATACGCCGCGGGCGCCGCCCCGTGCTTGCCCGGAATCCGCGCGTGGCCGGTATTGCCTTTGGCGATGGCGGTGGCGAGCACCGCCCGCGCGCCGGGAGCCCCGATCCGGCCCTCGGCGCTGGTGCCCGTGGCCAGCGCGTCGAGGGCGGCGACGACCTGTCCGAGGTCGTCGGCGAGGCCCCGCAGCACGTCGGCGACGGCCCGTGCGTTGCCGGTCAGGATCTGCGTCCACAGCACCGGATCGCTCGCTGCGATGCGGGTGACATCGCGAATCCCCGTGCCGGACAAGCCAACAGCGTCCTCGCTGAGGTCGGCCAATCGCGCGGCGACCAGGCTTGCAACCACCTGCGGAACATGCGAGACCGCGGCCACCGCGGCGTCATGCTCGGCGGGTGTGAGCAGGCGGACGACCGCACCGGTCGCCTCGGCGATGCCGCGCACCAGCGCGACGGCCTCGTCACTGCTCCCCTCCCCGGCCGTCACGACCCAGGGGCGCCCCTCGAAAAGGTCGATGCGCGCGGCAATCGCCCCGGACCGCTCGCGACCGGCCATCGGGTGCCCGCCGACATACCTCTCCAGGCCCTTCACGCCGATGGCCACGAGCTCGGCCTGCACGATCTCCTTGACCGACGCGACATCGGTGACCACCGCATTCGGCCACTCGGCCAGCGCGGCCGTGATGACCTGCGCCGTCACATCCGGCGGAGTCGCGACGACGACCAGGTCGACCGGATCGCCCGCCCCGAGGCGGGCACCGCTTAAGTCCGAGGCCAGCGCCTCATTGGTCGGCGAGGCGTCGGCGACGCTGACAACGACCCCGGCCCGCACGAGGGCCATGGCCAAACTGGTGCCGATCAGGCCTGAGCCGATGATGTGCACGCGCTGCGGCAGCACAGGCGCAGGCAGCCGCCGGCGCTCAGCGCTCACAGACCCACCGCGTCATACAGCGCGCTGATCTCCTGGGCACTGAGGGCGCGGAACTTGCCGGCCTTGGTCGCCCCGAGCCGCACCGGACCGAACTCGGTGCGCGCCAGCGCGACGACCGGGTGGCCAACGGCCTCGAGCAGGCGCCGCACGATGTGATTGCGACCCTCGTGCAGCACCACCTCGACGACCGCCTTGCCGGGGAAGGAATCCACGAGCTTGAAGCTGTCGACGCTTGCGGGCCCGTCGTCCAACTCCACCCCGGCGCGCAATTGCTTGCCGAGATCGCGCGGCACCGGGCCGGGAATTTGCGCGACATAGGTCTTCAGCACGCCATAGGACGGGTGGGCCAGCCGGTTGGCGAGCTCACCGTCATTGGTGAGCAGCAGCAGGCCTTCGGTGTCCGCATCGAGCCGACCGACGTGGAAGAGTCGCTCGCGGCGGCCCGCGACATAGTCCCCGACGCACGGCCGGCCGAGATCGTCCTGCATCGTCGTGACGACGCCGAGTGGCTTGTTGAAGGCGAGATAGACCTTCTCCGGGTCGGTCTGGACCCGCACTCCGTCGACATGGATCAGCTGACGCGACGGATCGACCCGCACGCCGAGCTCCGTGACGATCTGCCCGTCGACCTCGACCCGACCCTCGCTGATCAGCTGCTCGCAGGCTCGGCGCGAGCCGATCCCGCACGCGGCGAGCAGCTTTTGCAGTCGGATGCCCTCCGGATCGTGCACATCGATCTGCGGCCGTGCCGGCTCCTTGGGTATGCGGGTCGGCTGGCTCTTCTTGGTCGTCCCGGCATGCTGTGGTCCCCGCCGCCGCCCGGGTATGCCGCCCGTCCCGCCGCTCGGCCCTCCGGACCGGCCACCGCGCGCACCGCGGCCACCGGCGCCGCTGCTGCCGCCGCGACCACCGCCGCCACTGCTGCTACCGCCGCCGCGGGGCTTCGGGGGCGTCATGCGCGTCCCTGTTCGGCGAGTTCGTCCAAGACATCCACCTCGGGCAGATAGGGGGCCAATGCGGGCAGCTCGGCCAGATCACGCAGGCCGAGTCGTTCGAGGAAGTATCCCGTGGTGCCATAGAGCAAGGCACCGGACTCCGGCTCCGACCCAACCTCTTCGATCAGGCCGCGGGCAAGCAGAGTGCGCACGACGCCATCGACATTGACCCCACGTACCGCTCCGATCCGTCCCCGGGAAATCGGTTGGCGGTAGGCCACGACGGCCAAGGTCTCCAGGGAGGCCTGCGTCAGCTTGGCGGTCGCGCCCTCGAGGATGAAGCGCTCGACGGCCGCGGCATACTCTGGGCGGCTGTAGATCCGCCAGCCGCCGGCGACCTCGCGCAGGGCGAAGCCGCGGTCCGCATACTCCTGCTCCAAGGTGGCGAGGTGGCCCAGCACCTGCTCGAGCGTCACCTCCAGGGCGGTCGCGAGGGCGACCGGGGTCACTGGCTCGTCGGTGACCATGAGGATGGCCTCGATGGCCGCCTTCGCACCGCCGGGCATGGCGTCGATGTCCAAAGCCAGCGGTCCGTCGTCGGTCTCCTCCGGAGGCACCGGGTCCTGCGTCATGACTGGTCCTTCCTCGCCGGTTCGGCGGGGATGTCGTCGAATTCGTCGCTCACGGAGATCTCGCCCTCATCGCTGCCTGTCCAGCGAATCGTCAACTCCCCCAAGGCTTCTGCTTGCTCGAAGGCGATGCTCGCCTCGCGATAAAGCTCCAGCACCGCGAGGAAGCGCGCCACGATGACCAGGGTCGACTCGGCATCGGCGACCAGGGTGCGGAAGGTCGCCACCTGGGCGCGTCGCAGCCGCGTGCCGATGATGGCCGCCTGTTCTTGGACGCTGACGGCTGGGGCGTGCAAGTGGTCGAGTCCGACCGTCGGCGCGGCCTTGGGGGTCAGGGCCCGGGCCGCGATCATCGCCAATTGTTCGGGGGTGATGCCAAGGACGAGTTCGGGCAGCAGGGCGGCATACCGCGGGTCGATGCCGGCCCGACGGGCCACCATGGCGCGGTTGACCGCGAGACGCTCCTCGAAGTCGTGGGCGATGTGCTTGAAAGCGCGATATTGCAGCAGCCGGGCGAAAAGCAGGTCCCGAGCCTCGATGAGCGCGAGATCCTCCTCGTCCTCGGGATCCAATTGCGGCAGCAGCCGGGCCGCCTTCAGATCCAGCAAGGTCGCCGCGACCAGCAGGAACTCGCTGGCCTGATCGAGATCCCAGTCGCCGCCCTCGCGCATCGTGCGCAGGTGCGCGAGGAACTCATCGGTGACCTTGGCCAGCGCGATCTCGGTGATATCGAGTTTGTGTTTGGCGATCAGGCCGAGCAGCAGATCGAAGGGTCCCTCGAAATTGTCGAGGTGCACCGAGAAAGAGTTCTGCGGAGCTCGGCGCGTGATGACCCCGCCCGGCACGGCCTGCGCGTCATAGGCCTGCGTGGGCAGGAGGGACTGGCTCACCGGCGCGGCCTCTAGGGGGCGCTGCCGCGGGCGATCAACTCGCGGGCGAGTTGACGGTAGGCATTGGCGCCCGAGTGTGCGCTGGCATAGCTCGTGATGGGTTCGGCCGCCAGGGTCGCGTCCGGGAACTTCACCGTCCGGGAGATGACCGTATGCAGCACCTGGTCCCCGAAGTGGGCCACCACCGACTCCACGACCTCGCGCGAGTGCAGGGTGCGCCCGTCATACATCGTCGCGAGGATGCCGTCGATCTGCAGGCGAGGATTGAGCCGGTCGATGATTTTCTCGATCGTCTCCACGAGCAGGGCGACGCCGCGCATCGCGAAATATTCGGTCTCCAGCGGGATGAGCACGCCGTGCGCGGCCGTCAGTGCGTTGACGGTGAGCAGCCCCAGTGAGGGCTGGCAGTCGATGAGGATGACGTCGTAGTCGTCCATGACCGGGCGCAGCACGCGGGTCAGGACTTGCTCGCGGGCGACCTCGCCGACGAGCTGGACCTCGGCCGCGGAGAGGTCGATATTCGCGGGGACGATGTCGATATTGGGCGTGCGCGTGTGCTGGATGACTTCGCGGATGTCGTGCCCGCGCTCGATCAGCAGGTTGTAGATCGTGACGTCGAGGTCGTTGCTGTTGACGCCCAAGCCAACCGAGAGCGCGCCTTGCGGGTCGAAGTCGACGAGCAAGACCTTGCGGCCATATTCGGCCAGCGCCGCGCCGAGGTTGATCGTCGTCGTCGTCTTGCCAACGCCGCCCTTTTGGTTGCACAAGGCGATGACGCGGGCCGGACCGTGGCTGGTCAGCGGCGCAGGCGCGGGGAAGGCGGGAAGCCGGCGCCCGGTCGGACCGTACTGGCCGATCTCGGCGTCCTCGGTGCCGGGCAGATGCTGCTCGGTTTGCTCCACCCGGTGACCTTATCAACTAGGCCGCTCGCGCTCAGCGGGCGCGTGGGTGGCTCCCGGCATACACCTCCCGCAACTGGGCGATCGTCACCTTGGTGTAGATCTGCGTGGTTGTGACCGAGGCGTGGCCGAGCAGTTCCTGGACGATCCGCACGTCCGCGCCGCCCTCCAGCAGATGGGTGGCGAAGGAGTGCCGGAGGGTATGCGGAGAGATCGCCTCCCCCAGGCCGGCCCGGTCGGCGGCGGCCTTGAGCAGGCCCCAGATGCCTTGCCGGGTTAGCCGGCCGCCGCGCTGGTTGAGGAAGAGGGCAGGGGTGCCGCGGCCCTGGACCGCGAGGGCCGGACGTGCGCGGGTGCGATAGGCGTCGAGGGCGACGGCGGCATACGACCCAAGCGGAACGATCCGTTCCTTCTCGCCCTTGCCGCGCAGCCGCAGGATCTCGCCGTCCCGGTCCAGGTCGTCCACATCAAGAGTGACGACCTCGGAGACGCGGGCGCCCGCGCCATACAGGACCTCCAGGACCGCCCGGTCGCGCAGGGCGGCCGGGGTGTCCCCCACGGCGGCCGCGTCGAGGAGGGCCTCGACCTGATCCAGCGGGATGGCTTTGGGCAGGCGCAGTGCGGCGCGCGGAGGGACGATGGGCTTGGCCGGGTCAGCGCTCAGGTCCCCCTCGATCGCGAGGAAGCGGTGGAAGGCGCGGACCGCGATCAGCGCGCGGGCGGAGGAGGAGGCGGCGAGCGGCGGGTGGTCCTCGTCGCCGGTGCGCAAAGCCGCGAGGTGATCGCTGACGTGGGCGCTGGTCACGTGGGCGGGGTCGGTGATGCCCAGGGCGTTCAGGCGTGCCACATAGCGCGACACATCGCGCTGATACGCGGCGAGGGTATGCCGGCTGAGCCCGCGCTCGACGTCGAGGTGGGTCAGCCAGTCCCGCAGGGCCCGATCCAGCGGGTCTGTTGTCGCACCTAGCATGACTGGACCCGGCGGGGCGAGGTGGGCTTAGCCGAACTCGGCCAGACCGCCGCGAGCTTGGTCGAGCCAGGCGCGCTGTGCATCCAACTTGGCCTGCACGTCGGCGATCTTCTTGGCATTGCCCTTGGCCTGGGCATCGGCGAGATCGGTCTCCAGTTTGGCGACCGAAGCCTCCAGCTGGGTGGCGAGCGACTGTGCCCGGGCGGTGACCTCGGGATTGGTCCGGCGCCACTTCTTGTCCTCGGCCTCGCGGATCGCGGCCTCGATGCGGCGCAGGCCCTTTTCGGTGCGCTCGATGTCGGCGCGCGGCACCTTGCCGGCGGCCTCCCAACGGTCTTGGATGCCGCGCAGTGCGGACTTCGCCGACTCCAGATTCGTCACCGGAAGCAGCTTCTCGGCTTCGGCGAGCAGGCCCAGCTTGACATCGAGGTTCTTGCGGAATTCCTCGTCCTCGGCCGCAACGACCTGGTCCTTGGCCGCGAAGAAGCTGTCCTGGGCGGCCTTGAAACGGGCCCAAAGGGCGTCGTCCTCGGACCGCGAGGCACGCCCCGCGACGCGCCACTGGTCCATCAGCCGCTTGAAGGCGCCTGCTGTCGGGGCCCAGTCGGTGCTGGTCGAGAGCTTCTCGGCCTCGGCGACCAGCTTCTCCTTCGCGCCCTTGGCGGCGCCGCGGGTCGCCTCGACCTCGGCGAAGTGGCTGCGCCGGGCCTTGTCGAAGGAGTTGCGCGCCTTGGAGAAGCGCTGCCACAAGGCCGCCTCGGACTCCTTGTCCAACCGGGCGCCCGAGCGCTGCTGCTCCTTCCACGAGTCCAGGAGGGAGCGCATGGTGGCACTTGAGGTCTTCCACTGGACCTTCTCCAGCGGCTGCGCGGCAATCGCCTCAGCCTCGCTGACCAGTCCTTCGCGCACGGTCAGCGCTTCGGCTCGGGCGGCAGCGCGGGCGGCGGATTCGGTTTCGCGGCGGACGCTGATCTGGGACTCGACACCCTCGACAAGGGTGTTCAAGGCGGCGAGGTCGCCGACGACATTGGCCTCGCCGATGTGCGTCCGCAGGCCCGATAGGCCCTCGGCGAGATCCTTGCTCGTGACCTCCGGCAGTCCGGCGCGTTGGTGCAGCAGGTCGGCGGCGGCATACAACTCGTCATACTTCCGGGCGAAGTACTGCAGGGCGTCGTCCGCCCCCGCGCCGGGATAGGACCCGACGGCCCGCTCGCCCTCGCCATCGCGGACATAGACCGTGCCGTCCTCGCCGACGCGGCCGAAGCGCGCCGAATCCGACGGGGTGTGGGCCTGGACGACGGTCGCGGCCGGTGGCTTGGGTCGGGCCGCGAACATCTTCGGGCTGGGCGCCGCGGGGGCGGCGGCCGGTGGTGGGGCCTGGGCCTCGGACGCCTGCGCGACCGGCTCCTCGTCGGGCGCTTCCTGCGCGACCGGCTCCTCAACGGGCGCTTCCTCGGCCACCGGCTCGGCAGAGTTCACATCGGCCTCGGGTGCTGCCTCGGGCTCCTCAACAACGAAATCGGTGACCGATGCCTCGGCCGTCGGCTGTGCGGCGGCGCCCTCGACCGTGTCCTCTGCCAGTGCCTCGGTGGATGATTCCGCCTCGACTGCGGGTTCTCCGGGCGCGGTCAACCCGACCTCTGGGGTCGGTCCGGTCGGCTCGGCACCCGGGGTGCTCGGGTTGTCGGTCACTGCTCAGCCCTTCGTTTCGGTCGTCACCGAGAGCGTACTGATCGGCAGCGCCGGCGCGACGCCGTCCGCTCCAACTCCGCCCGCGGCGATCTTGTCCACAATATCCATCCCCGCCGTGACGGTTCCGAATATGGAGTAGCCGCCGCCATCGGTCGGCAGGTCGGAATCCTTGTAGACGATGAAGTATTGGCCGCCATTGCTGTTTGGGTCATCGGTTCGTGCCATGGCGACCGTGCCTCGCGGATACGTGCCGTCAGCCGGCGGGTTCTCGATCCCGTAGCCGTACCCAGGATTGCCCGAACCGCCTCCGGTGGGGTCGCCGCACTGCAGAACGAAGATGCCTTGCACCGTGAGCCGGTGGCAGGGCGCATCCTTCCAATAGCCGACCTGCGCTAGTTGGACGAAGGACGCCACGGTCTTGGGTGCCTTGGCCCCGTCCAGCGTGAGTTCGATTGTGCCGCAGTTGGTTTCCAGCTGGGCGATGACGGTCTTGCCCGTCACAGCGCTCACCTCATCCGCGCTCGGCGCGCTCAGCTTGCCCTCGGTATTCGGCACCGCGGGAGGAGCCGTGCAGCCGGCCGCGAGCGAGGCAGGGGCCGCTGAGGTCGAGGAGGACGAGGCGCCAGCGGACTTGTCGTCCTTGCCCAGTTTCCCGGCCAGCAGAATGAAGCCGCCGATGACCGCAAGCAGCGCGACCACCACCGCCGCGACCTGCGCATTCCTCTTTCGTTCCGCCTCTTGGCGCACCAGATTGGCCTGCTGACGCTCATACCGCCGCTTGGCCCGAGCGCGCTCCTGCTCCTTCGTCACGCGCCACAGTGTATGGAGCCGCGCGGGCACGACCGCGCGATAACCGCCGGATAGGGTCGGGCCTCGTGTTCATGTTGAGCTTCCCGGCGGCCGCCTTCGCGACCAATTGCTATGTCATCGCCACAGCCCCCGGTCAGGAGTGCCTGGTCGTCGATCCGGGCATCGGGGTGCTCGATACCCTGCAAGCGGTCTTCGCCGAACACCGATTGCGTCCCGCCGCCGTGCTCCTGACCCACGGCCACCTGGACCACGTCTATTCCGTCACTCCGGTATGCGGTGGCGAGGCTCCCGCGGTGCTGCCGGCATACATCCACGAGCAGGACCGCTATCGCCTCCAGGACCCGATCCGCTTGCTCGACCCCATGCTCGTGTTGGCCTTTGAGCAGCAGTTCGGCGCGAAGGCGACGTGGAGCGAGCCGAGCGAGGTCGTCACGGTCGGGGATGACGAGCGAGTCAGCATTGCCGGGATCGACCTGCGCACCCTGCATGCCCCCGGCCACACCGAGGGCTCAGTGATGTTCGGGATCGAGGCGGTGCCGGGCGGCATACCCGAGGGCCTGGATCGCACGATGCTCACCGGTGACGTCCTGTTCGCCGGCGCGATCGGGCGCACCGACCTGCATGGCGGCAGCGACGTGGCGATGCGGAACTCGCTGCGCGAAGTGGTCTATCCGCTGCCCGACTCCACCCTGCTGCTGCCCGGCCACGGCCCGGCGACCACGATGGAAAGGGAGCGCGCCACCAATCCGTATTTGCGAGGATTGCGCCCGTGAGCAAGATCGCCCCGATTTCCGGTTTCCCGGAGTACTCCCCCGCCCAGCGCATCGTCGAACAACGCTTCCTCGACGTCATCCGGGAGACCTTCGAGCTTCACGGTTTCGCCTCCATCGAGACCCGCTCCATCGAGCCGGTCGAGCGGCTTGCGAGCCAGGGCGAAGACGCGGATAAGGAAATTTATGGCGTGCAGCGGCTGGCCGACGGCGCGAGCGACGCGAAGTGGGGGCTGCACTTCGACCTGACCGTGCCCTTTGCGCGCTATGTCTTGGAGAACGCCGGGACCCTGGAATTTCCGTTCCGCCGCTATCAGATCCAGAAGTCGTGGCGCGGCGAGCGGCCCCAGGAAGGGCGGTATCGGGAGTTCACGCAAGCGGACATCGATGTCGTCGATGTCGGGGCGTTGGCGCCGCACTTCGAGGCCGAGATGCCGCTGGTGATCGCCGATGTCTTCGGGAAGTTCCCCATCGGTGAGTTCGTGATCCGGGTCAACAACCGCAAGCTCGCCAATGGCTTCTATGCCGGGCTGGGCATCAAGGACTTGCAGGGCACGCTGCGCGCGGTCGACAAGCTGGACAAGATTGGTGCTGAGGCGGTGCGCGCGCTGCTCCTGGAGCGTGGCCTGACGGCCGAGCAGGCCGACGGCTGCCTGCGGCTGGCGCAGATCAGTAGCGCCGACACCTCCTTCGTTGAGCAGGTTCGCACGCTCGGCGTGTCGAATCCGATGCTCGACGAGGGGCTGGAGTCGCTGGCGCAGGTCGTCGAGTTCGCTGCCGCGAATGCGCCGGGCAAGGTGGTGGCCGATCTGAAGATCGCCCGCGGCCTCGACTACTACACGGGCACCGTCTATGAGGTGCAATTGGTCGGGCGCGAGGATTGGGGCACCGTCAGCGCGGGCGGCCGCTATGACGCCCTCGCCTCCGACGGCCGCACGACATACCCCGGGGTCGGCATCTCGATCGGGGTCACCCGCATCCTCGGGCTGCTCTTCGGCGCCGGCGAACTCAGCGCCTCCCGCTCCACCCCGGCGGCCGTGCTCGTCGCCGTCAACGACGAGGCCGGGCGGGCCAACTCCACGGCCATCGCGACCGCGCTGCGGGCCCGCGGCATACCCTGCGAGGTCGCGCCGAAGGCGGACAAATTCGGCAAGCAGATCCGGTATGCCGACCGCCGCGGCATCCCCTACGTCTGGTTCCCCCGCGACGACGGCGACCAGGTCAAGGACATCCGCTCCGGCGATCAGGTCGCCGCCGACCCGGCCACCTGGTCCCCGCCCCCTGCCGACCTGCGCCCCGCCGTGCTGGCGGCCGGGGTCGGCGGGGTCGACTAACCTCTGCTAGCAGACGTTAGTTGAATCCGCAGACCTTGCAAGATGGCGGATTTGACTAACCTCTGCTAGCAGAAGTTAGTCAACCCCCTGGACCACACGCGCAATATGCCCGATCAGGCGAAGTCGGGGGTGGGGGCAGCGCCGCCGCGGGTGACGTCAAAGACGCCCTGGACATTGCGCACCGCGTTCAGGACGTGCTCGAGGTGGGCGGGGTCGCCCATTTCGAACATGAAGGTGGAGTAGGCCACCCGCTTCTTGGTCGTATGCACCTGGGCGCCAAGGATGTTCACGGAGTTGTCCGACAGCACCCGGGTGATATCGGCAAGCAGGTGGTTGCGATCCAGCGCCTCGACGACGATCTGAACGAGGAAGACCGAACCCGCGCGTGGCGCCCACTCGACATCGACCAGGCGGTCCGGGTGCGCGCGCAGGCTCCCGGCATTGGTGCAGTCGGTGCGGTGCACCGCGATGCCATCGCCGCGGGTGATGAAGCCCAGGATCGCGTCGCCCGGCACGGGGGTGCAGCAGCGCTTGAGCCGCACGACGATATCGCTGGAATCCATCCCGTTGACGCGCACTCCGGGGTCGTCGGAGCGGGCGCGCATTTGCCGATTCGGGTTTTGAACCTCCGCTGTGTCCTCGGAGACGCCCTCGACCCCACCGAAGGCGGCGGTCAGACGGGCGACGACGTGCTGGGCCGAGACGTGGTTCTCCCCCACCGCGGCATAGAGCGCGTGGATATCGGTGTAGCGGAGGTCCGTGGCGACGCCGGTCATGGACTCGGCGGTCATCATCCGCTGGAGTGGCAGGTGCTGGCGGCGCAGGGCTTTGGCGATGGCGTCCTTGCCTCGATCGATCGCCTCGTCGCGCCGTGACTTGGAGTACCACTGCTTGATCTTGCTCTTCGCGCGCGGGCTGCGGACGAAGGTCAGCCAGTCGCGCGACGGCCCGGCGCCCTCGGCCTTGGTCGTCAAGACCTCGACGACATCACCATTTTCGAGCACCGATTCCAAAGGCACCAGGCGTCCCGCGACGCGAGCCCCCACCGTGCGGTGCCCGACCTCGGTGTGCACGGCATACGCGAAATCCACCGGGGTGGACCCGGCGGGCAAGGACAGGACATCGCCCTTCGGGGTGAAGACATAGACCTCGCGGGTGTTGATCTGGAAGCGCAGCGAGTCGAGGAATTCATCGGGATCGGCGGTCTCGCGTTGCCAGTCCATGACCTGCTTCAGCCACGACATATCCCCGAGCGGACCGGTATCGCTGGTCGCCAATTCGTGGCGGCCGGTGGACTTGTTCTCCTTGTACTTCCAGTGCGCCGCGACGCCATATTCGGCCCGCCGGTGCATATCCCAGGTGCGGATCTGCACCTCCACGGGTCGGCCGGCCGGGCCGATCACGGTCGTATGAAGCGACTGGTACATATTGAACTTCGGCATCGCGATGTAGTCCTTGAAGCGCCCGCTCAGCGGCTTCCACCGCGCGTGCAGGGCGCCCAGGGCGGCATAACAATCGCGCGAGGTGTCGACCAGCACCCGCAGGGCCACCAGGTCGTGGATATCGTCGAAGGTCCGCCCGCCGGCCATCATCTTCTGGTAGACGCTGTAGTAGTGCTTCGGTCGCCCCGTGACCGTCGCCTTGACCCGCGCTTCGGACAGGTCAGCCTTGATCTCCTTCTTGACGCTCTCGAGGTACTCGCTGCGCTCATCGGCGCTGCTGGCCACCTGCCGCTTGATCTCGTCGTAGATCTTCGGATAGAGCGTCTTGAACGACAGATCCTCCAATTCCCACTTGATCGTGTTCATGCCGAGCCGGTGCGCCAGCGGAGCATAGATGTCGAGGGTTTCGGTGGCCTTGCGTTCGGCGGACGCGGCCGGGACGTACTGCCAGGTGCGTGCATTGTGCAGGCGGTCGGCGAGCTTGATGACGAGCACCCGGATGTCGCCGGCCATGGCGATGACCATTTTGCGCAGCGTCTCGGAGACCGCCGCATCACCGAACTTGACCTTGTCGAGCTTGGTCACCCCGTCGACCATGCCGGCGACTTCCGCGCCGAACTGCCGCTCGATCTCGGCGAGGGGGTAGTCGGTGTCCTCGACCACATCGTGCAGCAGGGCGGCAGCGAGCGTGTCGGGCGGCATACCCAGCCCCGCGAGGATCGAGGCGACGGCCAGCGGGTGGGTGATGTAGGGCTCGCCCGACTTGCGCTTCTGCTCCCGGTGGGCCAGCTCGGCGACCTCATAGGCCCGCTCGATGATCCCCAGGTCGGCCCGCGGATGGTTCGCGCGCACGAGCGCGAAGAGCGGTTCCAGCGTGGGGTTGGTTGTCGAGGTGCGAGGCCGGCTGAGCCGCTCCAGGCGGATCCGCGCCCGGCTGCGTGCGGTGGGACTCGGCGCGGGGGTGTGCGCGGTGCGAGTAGTGACGCCCTCTTCCATGAACAGAGGGTAGTCGGTACTTTTCTCAGGCCGACGCCAGGGCCTCCACGACGCGACCGGTCAACCGGTCCCTTCCGCCAAGCGCCACGAGTTCGAGAACCACGAGAAATTCGGCGACCACCCCGCCGACCTGCTCAATCAGCTCGCACGCCGCCTCCGCGGTCCCGCCCGTCGCCAGCACATCGTCGACGACGACAACCCGCTCCCCCGGCGTCAACGCATCGGCCTGCACCGCCAGGGTTGCCTGGCCATACTCCAGGTCGTATGACCGTTCGATGGTCGCCCCGGGCAGCTTGCCAGCCTTGCGCACCGGCACGAACCCCACGCCGAGCGCCAGCGCCAGGGCGCCGCCGAAGATGAAGCCGCGGGCGTCGATTCCGACGACCTTGTCGATGCTGCCTGTATGCCGGCCGCGCCAGTGCTCGATGACGGCGCCGAAGGCTTCCGGGTCGCCCACGAGCGGGCCGATGTCCTTGAACAGGATCCCCGGGCTCGGGAAGTCGGGGACGTCACGAATAGTGGCCGCGACGACCTCCTGAACGGTGCTCATCAGCGCTTGGACTTCGGCTGCTTGCGGGGCTGGTTGCGGGGACCGGACTGCGCATACTTGTGCACCGCGCGACCGGTCACCGTCCCGCCCGTCTCCGGGACCGAGTCCTCAAGCGCCGAGGCGGGGTCGCCGCCGATCGGGCGCGCGGTCGGGGTCGGGGGCGCCGCCGCCGAACCCCGGCCGGCCGGGGCCGCTGCCGCCACCGTCGCTTTGGCCACCTTGTCCTGCACCCGGGCGGCGTGCTTGTCGAGCGCGACGACCGCCTCTTCCTTGGCCCGCAGGCTGACGAGCAGCGGGGTGGCGATGAAGATCGAGGAGTAGGCACCGACCGCCATACCGATGAACAACGCCAGGGAAAGGTCGAGCAGGGTGCCCGGGCCGAGGCGCGTGAAGGCGACCGCGAGCACGGCAGCGATCGGCAGCAGCGCGACGACCGTGGTGTTGATGGATCGCACGACGGTCTGGTTGACACCGAGGTTCGCGGCAGCGGCGAAGGTGGAGCGCTTGTTGGCGAAGGCCTCTTGGGTGTTCTCGCGGACCTTGTCGAAGACGACGACCGTGTCATAGAGCGAGTAGCCGAGGACCGTCAAGAAGCCGATCATCGTCGCCGGCGAGATCTCCAGGCCGGTCAAGGAGTAGAAGCCGACCGTGAAGACCATGTCATGCGCGAGCGCGACGAGCGCGGCAACCGCCATCTTCCAGGTACGGAAGTAGAGCGCCATGACGAGCATCGTCAGGATGAGGAAGACGACGAGCGCCCGCAACGCCTGCTTGCTGACGGACTCACCCCACGATGGCCCGATGAAGGAGGCACTGACCTTGTCGGCATTGGTGTCGAAGGCCTTCGCGAGCGCGTCCCGCACGTCGCTGACCTGCGCATCGTCGAGCTTCTCGGTCTGGACGCGAACGGTATCGCTGCCGAGCCGACTGACCTTGGCCGTCTGTCCGGCGTCGGTGCTGCGGACGGCGTCCTGCGCTGTGCTTTCGTAGTTGTCCGGGATGCTCACCTGCGAGACCCGGAACTCCGAGCCGCCGGTGAACTCAATGCCGAGGTTCAGGCCGCGCAAACCCATGCCGGCCAGAGCGATCAGCAGGGCGACGAGGGAGATGGCATACCAGGTGCGCCTCTTGCCGACGAAGTCGATCGAGCGCTTTCCGGTGTAGAGGTCGTTGCCGAAATCGGAGAACTTGCTCATGCCCGGCTCCCTTCGGTCGTGCTGGCCGTATGCCGCCCGCTCGCCCCCCGGGTGGCCGCACCGGTGGGTGCGGGGCCGGCGAAGCGGCCGCGACCGACATACCTCGGCTTGGCGCCGAGGCGATCCGGGTCGACGCCGGACCACGGGTGGCCCTCGGCGAAGAAGCGGCGGCGGGCCAGCAAGGTGACGACCGGGTGGGTGAAGAAGTAGACGACGATGATGTCGATGAGCGTCGTAAGGCCGAGCGTGAAGGCGAAGCCGCGGACGCTCGAACTCGCGAGCAGGTAGAGCACGAGGGCGCCAAGGAAGTTCACGCCATCGGCGACCAGGATGGTGCGCCGGGCCCGCCGCCAGCCGACATCGACGGCGGTGCGCAGGGTGCGGCCTTCACGCAATTCGTCACGGATGCGCTCGAAGTAGACGATGAAGGAGTCGGCCGTGACACCAATCGCGACGATCAGACCCGTCACGCCGGCCATGTCCAGGCGGTAGTTCTGCGCCCAGCCGAGGATGGTGATCACCAGATAGGTGATCAGGGCCGCCATGACGATCGATCCGACCGTGACCAGGCCGAGAGCGCGATATTGCAACAGGGAGTAGCCGACGACGAGCAGCAGACCGATCAGGCCGGCGAACAGGCCGAGGCGCAATTGCTCTTCGCCGAGCGTCGGGCTGATCTGGCTGCGGGTCTGCAGGTCGAAGGAGATCGGCAGAGCGCCGAACTTCAGCTGCTTGGCGAGGTCCTGCGCCTCCTGGAAGCCGAAGCCACCAGTGATGGAGGCCTGACCATTGGGAATGGCGGAGTTGAAGGAGGGCGCAATGAGAACCTGGCTGTCGAGGGTCGAGGCGAGCCGGTTGCGCGGCGACGGCAGGTTGAGCATCTCGATCGAGAGGTCGCCATAGGTCTTGGCGGCCTTGGAGTCGAAAGTCAGCTGGATCTCGACGGTATTCGTCGGCTGCCCTGTCGGGCCGAGCTGATAGCCCGCGACGGCATTGGTGATATCCGAGCCACCAACGGCGACCGGACCGAGGATGTACTTCTCGGTGCCATCGGTGCTGCACGTGACCAGCGGCTTTGCGGGGTCATCGACGATTCCGGCGGTTGCCTCCGGATCGCCGCAGTTCAACGCGGCCAGGGCTGACATGAGTTCCGGCGTGACCCAGTTCTGGTCCGTCGTGCTGGTCGGCTTCGCCGTCGGCGTGGCGGGGCTCTCAGTGCCAGAGCCGGAAGTGGAGGTGCTTCCCGAGGTGCTGGACTCCGACGAGGTGGCGGATGTCGAGCTCTCAGACCCCGACGTGCTGGTCGCGGCCGCCCGGCGCTGCGACGACGAAGAGGTGTCCGAGGCCGACGATGTCGACGCACTGGAACTGCCCGAGGTGCTGGAGGAGCCCGTCGAGCCGTCGCTGGTGCTGGAGGAGCCCGTCGAGCCGTCGCTGGTGCTGGACGAGGACGGCGTGCCCGCGGTCGGGGTCGGCACGGGCGTCGTGGGCTCCGCCACGAGCACGGGACGGAACTGCAGGGCCGACGAGCGCCGGAGGTTCTCCTCCTGCTGGCGCGTTGGGTTCTCCGGGATCGAGACGACAATATTGTCCGCGCCCTGCGTGGTGACCTCGGACCCCGACACACCCTGCGAGTCCACGCGCTCGGCGATGATGTCGCGGGCCTGCGCCACCTGCTCGCTCGAGACCGTCTGGTCCCCCACGAGCCGCGGCTTGAGGATCAGTTGCGTGCCACCCTGCAGGTCCAGACCCAGCTTCGGCGCGAATTGCGCATCACTGCGCCAGTGGGCGCCGCCGAGCACCGCGCCCAGCGCGACGATGAGCAGGATGAACCCGATCAAGGTCCGCTTCTCAACATCGGGTCGAGACGTGCGCGCCATCAGTTCTCCACCCCGTCGGCCGGGCTGACCGCGTCCGGCGCGTCCGGGGCCTTGGCCCCGATCGCGCGCCGATCAAAGCGCAATTGCACTCCGGGGGCGACCTGCAACACGACCTTCTCGCCCTCGAAAGCGGCGATCCGCCCGAAAAGGCCCGAGGTCATCACGACCTCATCGCCAACCTGCAGGGCTTGCTGCATGGTCTGCACGGTGCGCATCCGGCGCCGCTGATTGGTCACCATCCAAAAGAGCAAGAGCAATGGCAGCAGCAAGAGCAGCAGATTGGCCATCGGTATGCCATTGGACGCGGTGGCGGTAGCCAGGCCCGAGTGCATGGAGAGTCCTTATGTGGGCGTGCAAGATGAGCGGGCCCGAGCGGGGGCCACGGGGGAGTCTACGACTCGCCCTCGCCGCATGCCCAAACGTCCGCCCTGCTCGGCGCGTTCCTCCGCCGCTTCCAGCCAGCGCGACATGGGCTCGCACTACGCAAATCGACCGGGGCCAGAATCGTCCAGGGGAAGGGTCTGTTGTGCTGGCGGTATGCCCGCCCCCGCCGGCGCCGTCAGCCCCAGGTGCGACCACGCAAGCGGGCTCGCGGCCCGGCCACGCGGGGTGCGGATGATGAAGCCTTGACGCACCAGATAAGGCTCGGCGACCGTCTCGACGGTGTCGCTCTCCTCCCCCACCGCGACGGCGAGGGTGGCGATGCCGACTGGCCCCCCGGCATACCGCCGGCACAGAGCATCGAGGACGGCTCGGTCCAGCCGGTCTAGTCCGAGTTCGTCGACATCGAAGAGTTCCAGCGCTGCCTGCGTGGCGGCCACATCGACCCGCCCCGAGCCGTGCACCTGGGCCCAGTCGCGCACTCGCCGCAGGAGGCGGTTGGCGATGCGTGGGGTGCCGCGGGAGCGGCCGGCGATGACCTCAATCGCGGCGGCGTCCGCGTCGACCTTCAGCAGTCCGGCCGAGCGGGCGAGGATCAGCGCGAGGTCCTCGGGGGCATAGAAGTCGAGGTGACCGGTGAAGCCGAAGCGGTCACGCAAAGGCGCGGGCAGCAGGCCCGAGCGGGTGGTCGCGCCGACGACCGTGAACGGCGGCAACTCCAGGGGTATGGCGGTGGCGCCGGCCCCCTTGCCCACGATGACATCGACTCGGAAGTCCTCCATCGCGAGATAGAGCATTTCCTCGGCCGCTCGCGCCATCCGGTGGATCTCGTCGAGGAAAAGCACTTCACCCTCGTCGAGCGAGGAGAGCACGGCGGCGAGGTCGCCGGCGTGCTGGATCGCCGGGCCGCTGGTCACGCGGATGGGGCGCTCCAATTCGGCGGCGACGATCATGGCCAGAGTGGTCTTGCCAAGGCCGGGTGGACCCGAGAGCAGGATGTGGTCGGGCGCGGCGCCGCGCCCCTTGGCCGCCTGCAGGACCAGGTCGAGCTGATCGCGCACCCGCGTCTGGCCAGGGAATTCGGCCAGCCGCTTCGGGCGCAGCGCCGCCTCGACCTGCTGCTCGTCGGCCTCGCCGCGCGCGTCGAGAACGCGGCTGGACTCGAAGTCGCCGCCCTCCCCCTCGCGGACTTCGCTGGCATACCCCTTGCTCATCGGCGCAACTCTCGCAGGGCCAGGCGCAGGTATGCCGCGATCTCGCCCTCCGCGGGCGGCTCGGCGGCCGCGACCTTATCCACGGCGCCCTCGGCCTGCTTGGCGTTCCAGCCCAGACCGACGAGCGCCTCGGTGACCGGCTCGCGCCAGTCGCCGGCAGCGGGCCGCGGTGAGGTGGCAGCGGGCGCGGTGGCCCCGGGGAGACGGCCGACCTTGTCGCGCAGCTCCAGGACGAGGCGCTCCGCGGATTTGGCGCCGATGCCGGGGATCTTGGTCAGCGAGCGGGTGTCGCCGGAGGCGAGAGCCGTGCGCAGTTCTTCGGGACCCATGACGGCCAGCATCGCCAGGGCCAACCGCGGGCCGACGCCGGAGACCGATTGCAGGGTCTCGAACATTTCGCGCTCAGCGGGCGTGTCGAAGCCGAAGATCGTCAGGCTGTCCTCGCGGACCACAAGGCTGGTGGCGAGCGCGGCCTCGCTTCCGGCACGGGCGGCGGCGGCCGTGGCGGGCGTGGTGTGGACGAGCAGACCGACCCCGCCGACGCGCAGGATCAGGCGGTCGAGGCCGACATACTCGATGCTCCCGGTGAGGCTGGCAATCATCGGCGACCTCCGTGAGTGGCGGCTGCGGCGGCATAGCGCGCCTGGGTGCTGCCTCGCCAGGTATGGCAAATGGCGAGGGCTAGGGCGTCTGCCGCATCGGCCGGCCGAGGACGTTCGGTGAGTTTGAGGATGCGGGTGACCATGGCCGTAACCTGCGCTTTGCCCGCGCGGCCATCGCCGGTGACGGCGGCCTTGACCTCAGTCGGGGTGTGGAAGGCGACCGGAATGCCCTTCTTAGCAGCCAGCAGCAGAGCAATCGCGGTCGCGTGCGCCGTGGTCATGACGGACGCGACATTGACATCGGCGAAAACGCGCTCGATGGCGATGACCTCGGGCTCGAAGCGCTCGATCCAGGCAAGCAATTCCTGCTCGAGATAGACCAGCCGCTCCCCCGGGTCCCCATCGCTCGGGGTCCGCACGACGCCGACGGCGACCATGCTGGCCCGACCGGGTTGGCCGTCGACCACTCCTAGACCGCAGCGGGTCAGCCCGGGGTCGACGCCGAGGACGCGCATACCGACCTCCTTCCCGTCGCTGACTCGTGCGAACAGATGTTCGGGAGACAGGCTACCCAGCCTCGACGGCAACGGCCGACACGCCACGCGGGCCGAACGGCGGCCGCAGGGACTCGGTCGCCCGTCACCTAAGTAGTGCTAGCACTACTTAGGTGACTGTGCACAGGTTGCAACCTGTGCACAGTCACCTATCTGGTGCTAGCACACGTTACAAACGCCCCCGGGGTCAGTCTTCTTCTTCGAGCTCGGCGAGGACGTCGTCGGGGATATCGCCATTGGCGAAGACGTTCTGGACGTCGTCGGAGTCTTCGAGCGCTTCGACGACGCGGATCATCTTTTTGGCGCCATCGAGGTCGAGCGGGACCTGGAGGTTGGGCACGAAGGACGCCTCAGCGGAGTCGTAGTCGATGCCGGCCTCCTGCAAGGCGCTGCGGACGGCAATGACATCGGTGGCCTCGGAGACGATCTCCCAGGTGTCGCCATTGTCATTGACTTCTTCGGCACCGGCATCGAGCACGACCTCGAGGATGTCGTCCTCGGACTTCGCGCCCTTGGGGACAATGACAACGCCCTTACGGTTGAAGATATAGGCGACCGAGCCGGGGTCGGCCAGGTTGCCGCCATTGCGGGTCAGCGCCGTGCGCACCTCGGCCGCCGCGCGGTTGCGGTTGTCGGTCAGGCACTCGATGAGGAGGGCGACTCCGCCGGGGGCGTACCCCTCATACATGATCGTCTGCCAGTCGGAACCGCCGGCTTCGGCGCCGGAGCCGCGCTTGACCGCGCGGTCGATATTGTCGTTGGGGACCGATGACTTCTTGGCCTTATAGATCGCATCCCACAGCGTGGGATTGCCTTCGGGGTCGCCGCCACCCTGCTTCGCCGCGACCTCGATGTTCTTGATCAGCTTGGCGAAGAGCTTGCCGCGCTTGGCATCCTTGGCGGCCTTCTGGTGCTTGGTGGTGGCCCATTTGGAGTGGCCGGACATGCGTGGTCCTCATTCGTCGGCGGTGTTCGGGGCTGGCGAATGATCCTACGCGGAGCGCACCATCGCGACGAAATAGCTGTGCACGCGATGGTCGCCGGTCACCTCGGGGTGGAAGGAGGTGGCAAGCAGGTTGCCCTCTCGCACCGCGACGACGCGGCCGGCCGCCGGGCCCGACTCGACCCGCGCGAGAACCCGGACCGCGGCACCCGTCTCCTCCACCCACGGAGCCCGGATAAAGACTGCGCGCATCGGCTCGGGGCCGAGCTCGCGGATATGCAGATCCGCCTCGAAGGAGTCGACCTGGCGCCCAAAAGCGTTGCGGCGCACCGTGATATCCAGACCACCAAGCGTCTGCTGGTCATCGCGACCGTCGGCGATTCGGTCCGCAAGCATGATCATCCCCGCGCAGGAGCCGTATGCCGGGAGCCCACCGGTGAGGCGCGCCCGCAGCGGCTCGTGCAGCCCGAAGGTGCGGACGAGTTTGTCCATCACCGTCGACTCGCCCCCGGGGATAACGAGCCCGTCAATCCCCTCAATCTCTTCGGGCCGCCGAACCCGGACGCCAGTCGCCCCGGCCGCCTCCAGCGCGACGAGGTGTTCGCGCACATCGCCCTGCACGGCGAGCACCCCGATCGTCGGCGTGGTCATATCGCTCCTCGTCTTTCGCCGTCTTGGCAGCATCTGCGGCGAACGCTGGGATCATGACGCACGTGGACCCCATCGTGCGACCGGCCACGACCGACGACGCCCCAGCCCTGGCGGAACTCTTCTGGCAGATCCGGCAGGAGTGCGTGCCCCAGATCCCGATGATCGTCCACCCCCGCGACACCGTCGAGCCTTTCCTGCGCGGCCAGATCGAGACGGCGACGACCTGGGTCGCCCAGGTGGGCGGTGACCTGATCGGCTTTCTCGTCCTCAGCGAGCCCGACCACCTCGACCACCTGTATCTGCGTCGCGAGCACACCGGTTCCGGTCTGGGGTCGCGCCTGGTGGAACTGGCCAAGGACACCCTGCCCGGCGGACTGCAGCTGTGGGCCTTCCAGTCCAATGTCTCGGCCATCCGGTTCTATGAACGGCATGGCTTCACGCAGGTCGCCTGGACCGATGGTGACAACGATGAAGGCGCACCGGATGTGCTCATGGTGTGGTCCGGCAGCTCGCCGGGACCGCGCCTGGCGGGCAGGACGGCATCAGGCTGACCCGGACTGGTGTAGCAGCCGGACGAATTCGGCGGCGCCGGCAGCCTCATCTTCAACGCCCCCTCCAGCGCGCCGACGAGAATTACCAGCCGCGCTCGGCCAGCCGATGCGGCTGCGCGATCTCCTCGACATTGATGCCGACCATCGCCTCGCCGAGCCCACGGGAGACCTTGGCGATCACATCGGGGTCGTCAAAGAAGGTCGTCGCCTTGACGATCGCCTCCGCCCGCTGAGCGGGATTCCCGGACTTGAAGATGCCCGAGCCGACGAAGACGCCCTCGGCGCCCAGTTGCATCATCATCGCGGCATCCGCGGGAGTAGCGATGCCCCCCGCCGTGAAGAGCACGACCGGCAGCTTGCCCGCCTGCGCGACCTCACGCACCAGCTCATAGGGCGCCTGCAACTCCTTGGCCGCGACGAAGAGTTCGTCCTCGGGCAGGTTCTGCAGGCGGCGGATTTCCTGGCGGATCTGGCGCATATGCGTCGTGGCATTCGAGACATCACCGGTGCCGGCTTCGCCCTTGGAGCGGATCATCGCCGCCCCCTCGGTGATCCGGCGCAGTGCCTCTCCCAGATTCGTTGCGCCGCAGACGAATGGCACCGTGAAGGCCCACTTGTCGATGTGGTTGGCGTAGTCGGCCGGAGTCAGCACCTCGGACTCATCGATGTAGTCGACACCGAGCGCTTGCAGCACCTGCGCCTCGACGAAGTGACCGATCCGGGTCTTGGCCATCACCGGGATCGAGACCGCCGCGATGATGCCGTCGATCATGTCGGGGTCGCTCATGCGCGACACGCCGCCCTGCGCACGAATGTCCGCCGGCACCCGCTCCAGCGCCATCACGGCCACCGCGCCAGCGTCCTCGGCGATTTTGGCCTGATCAGGGGTGACGACATCCATGATGACCCCGCCCTTGAGCATCTCGGCCATGCCGCGCTTGACCCGCGCGGTGCCGGTGGAGGGGGTGGTGATTTCGGACATGGTGCCTCGCTTGCCAGTTCAGGGGGTATGCCGCGTGGGCGGCCGTCCGCAGTCTACGTCCCGCGCGCGAGCGGGCTCAGCGGTCTCCCGGCACCGCGTCGTCGAAGTCGACCGGTTCGGGAAGTTCGGCGTGGCCGGCGAGCCGGAACCAGCGCACCACGCGCTTGCCCCGGACCCGGCGGACATCACGGACCGCCTGGTTGTGGAAGTTCCGGGCGAACTGCACTCGGCGTCCGGCGGCGATCAGTCGCTCGAGTTCCTCGGCGGCCGGGCCTTCGTCGGAGGCAATCTGCGCGACAACCCCTGGCGTCAACGTGGCGCGGATCGTTTCGGTCAGGTCGGATTCAACATCCTCCCGACCACCGAAGCGCTGTCCGTCGAGGAGATCGTCGGGCAGAGCGTGCTCGGTCTCGCGCTCCAAAGCATCGGAGGCCGCCGTGGCCAACAGCAGGGCGGAGGCCGGATCGAGGACCCCGCTATTGGCCAGTTCCAGACTCGATTCGGCGCGCCGGACCAAGTTGGCATCCAGGGCCGACAACGCCCCTTCGACCTTGGCGTGCAGCCGGTCGAGCCGGGCCGCGCTATACGAGAGATACCACGCCACGCCGAGGGCGAGCGCCACCGCGAGAATGACCCAACTGATCAGTTCCATGCGCGACTCCGAAGTCCGGGCGGGGTGACGGTGTCATAGACGGCGAGGATGTCATTCGCCACGATCGACCAGTCAAAGTCTCGCGCGCGGACACTCCCCGCCGCCGCGAGCGCAACGCGCAGCCCGTCGTTGTCGAGGAGCCGCAGTATCTCGGAGGCGAGGGCGCCGCTGTCCTCATTGGTGAAGGACGCGCCGGCACCTTCGCCGAGCACCCGCAGGAAGGCCGGCAAGTCGCTCGCGAGCACCGGCGCGCCGGCGGCCATCGCCTCCACGAGGATGATGCCGAAGCTCTCCCCACCGGTATTGGGGGCGACATACAGATCGACGGAGTGCAGGAAGCGGGCCTTGTCGGCATCACTGAGCGGACCGAGGAATTCACTCGCGGCAGCGACCACGGGGCTCATCGCGTCGCGCGCGCCGTCAACATCCCCGGGGCCGGCCACGACCAGGCGAGCGCCCGGCATACGTCCGAGCACGTGCTCCATCGCCGCCGACAGGACGGCGAGCCCCTTGCGCGGCTCGTCGATCCGGCCGAGGAAGCCGATGGTCGGGGCTCCGGGCCGGCCGCACCAGGCGGGCTCCGGGCGGGCGCCAGCGAAGGCGGCGACATCAACGCCATTGGGGATGACGACGGCATCCCCGCCGATATGCCGGATGACGGTGCGTCGGGCGGCTTCGGAGACGGCGATGCGGCCGCTGATCTTTTCCAGCGACGGCCGGAGCAGGGGGTATGCCGCGGACATCGCCCGTGAGCGCAGCGTTGCCGTGTGGAAGGTCGCGACGATCGGCCCGTCGAAGGCCCACAAGGCCAGCACTGAGGCGCTTGGGGTCATCGGTTCGTGCAGGTGCAGAACGTCGAAGTCGCCGTCGGCGAGCCACCGGTTCACGCGCGCGGCGGTGACCGGGCCAAAGGTCAGCCGCGCCACAGAACCGTTGTAGCGCACCGGAATTGCCCGGCCACAACTGGTGAGATAGGGCGGCAGGTCGGCGTCATCATCGGCCGGCGCCAGGACCTGCGCGGCGTGCCCGTGCGCGGCCAGCCATTCGGCGAGATCACGCACATGGAATTGAACTCCGCCGGGGACATCGAAGCTGTAGGGACACACCAGCCCGACGCGCATCAGGCCCGCCCCCCCAAGTCCGCGACGAAGACCCGCTGCAGCATGTGCCAGTCCGGGGTATGCCGGGTGATCGCCTCGCCGAGAACGCGAGCGCACTCTTGGGTCATCACCTGCGTCTTTTCCCGGGTCGTCCCGCTCGTGGGGGGCGCGATCTCCTCGTGAAAGGTGATGACGATTCCCCAGCCACCCCCAGCACGCTGCTCGTGGCGGATCGAGACTGGATGCAGCGCGGATCGCGTGGTCAACGCGAGAGCCGCTGGACCAGGTGCCATGCGTGCCGGATGCCCGCGGAAGTCGACGGTCAGTCCCCCACCCGTCAGGTCCCGATCGGCGAGCAGTGGCACGACAACCGGTCCGCGCGTCTCGGCGCGCAGCCGGGCGAAGCTGTCACTGTCGAGGGGGATGATCGTCATACCCAGGGAGGTCCGGAAGTTCAGGAACTCCTCGAAGACGGCCTCCGGTTTGAGGCGTTCGGCGACGGTGACGACTCGGCCGAGTTCGGCGCAGCACCACGCTCCGGCGAGGTCCCAATTGCCCATATGTGCCAGGAAGCAGACGACCGGCCGGCCCTGCGACAGCCGCTCGCGGATCGGCCCGTCGCCCTCGACACGCACGCGCGCCCGCACATCCTCGGGGCTCATCGTCGGCAGCCGGAAGGCCTCGCAGAAGTAGCGCAGGTAGGCCCGCATTCCGGCTCGCACGAGCGCGTCCAACTCGGCCGCACTCAGGTCCGGCCGGACCCTCGCATAGTTGGTGCGGAGCCGGTCCATCCCCTTGCCGCCGCGCTGCACGCTCGCGTCGGCGAGCCGGTCGAACAGGGCGTATGCCGCCCCCTCCGGCAGGGCGCGCACCCCGGCCCAGCCGAGGCGGTATCCCGCGACGCTCACTTGATCGAGCGGCATACCCGGCAGCGGCAGCTTGCGGGCGAGCGCGAGCGGCGAGGGCGGGCGCAAGATCACGAGGCGGCGGCCAGCGCCTGGACCCGCACCGCCCACATCCGTTGGATGATCGTGATCAGGCTGGCGAGAGCCAGCAACCCGAGGACGACCCCGAGCACGATCTCCGGCAATCCGAGTCCCACCAGACCGGTGGTCACGAGCACCGCGACGAGCCGATCAGCGCGCTCGGCGATGCCGACATTGGCGGTCATGCCCAGCCCTTCGGCACGGGCCTTCGCATAGGACACCACGCTGCCGAGAATGAGGCAGGCCAAGGCGAGGCCGGCCATGACCACATTGTCGCCACCACCGGCATACCAGAGCACCAGGCCACCGAAGATGGCCGCATCCCCGAGGCGGTCGAGCGTGGAGTCGAGGTAGGCACCCCACTTGCCGGAGCGGCCGGACATCCGCGCCATGACTCCGTCGATGGTGTCGGAGAAGACAAAGGCCGTGATGACGAGCGTGCCGACGAAGAACATGTGCCGGGGATAAAAGGCCAGGGCCCCGAAACAGACGCCCAAGGTGCCGACGATCGTCACGACGTCGGGTGAGATGCCGAGACCGAGGAAGAGCTTGGCCACCGGCGTGAAGACCTTGGTGAAGAAGGCCCGCGCATATCGATTGAGCATGGTGGGTCTAAGGGTAGTGACTCGACGGCCCCGCACGGTGCAGGTCAGCGCTGGGGCGGACGCGCGCCGTGGCACCATACGGGGTATGCAGGAGGGGATCCACCGGCTGTCGGCGCCCGCGCTGGCCTGGCGATTGGTGGTCGGGCTCGCCGCGACGACCATGGTTGTGCTCGGCACCGCTGTGGGGAACGACCGGTGGTGGCCCTTTGCCCCGATGTCGCAGTACGCCTTTCTGGTCCACAACGACGGCGTCATCAATTCCCCCTTTATGCAGGCCCGCACCACCGACGGCGACATCGTGGGGGTGGCGTTGAGCGGGACCGGCGTGGGGCTGGAGAGATCGGAGATGGAGGGCCAGCTGCCGGCCTTCGTCCGCGATCCGTCCCTGATGCAGGCCCTGGCGATCCTGCACGCCCGACGGGCCCCGGATCAGCCGCGCTATACGGCGATCTTTCTGCGCAACCGGCAAACCTCGCTCGACGGCCAGCGCACGCAGAAGATCATCGATATCGCCACGTGGATCGTGGAGAACCCGCAGAATCCGCAGGATTGGTCGGGCCGGACATGAGCGCGCTGCGCACCTTCTTTGCCCCGCCGGTTTCGCTCGCGCGGATTGCCTGGCTGCGCTTGGTGATCTATCTGTATGTCGTCTTCGACGTCCTTGTCGTGGTGCGCGACCCGATCGCGCACGGCCAGGTGCCGGTGGAGCTTTATCACCCGCTCATCGGCCGAGAACTGCTCGGTTTTCCGCAGCCCAGCCCGGTCTATGTTCAGGTGCTTCGCGCGGTGCTGCTGACGAGCGCGCTCATCGCTGCCACGGGCCGCCTGCCTCGCCTGGCGGGCGGGATCTGCGCGGTGGCCATGTTCGACTGGATGTCGAATGCCTTCTCGTACAGCAAGATTGACCACGATCACTACGCCCTAATGATCGCCTTGTGCGTCTTGCCGACGGTGGGCCGGGCGCGTTTCTCCGACACGGCGGTGGTGTCCGAGGCGGTCGGCTGGGTGGTGCGCACGATCCAGATGAGCGCGGTGTCGATCTACTTCCTCAGCGCCTGGGCGAAGATGCGGTTCGGGACCTGGGGGTGGGCCAATGGGGCCACCTTGATCTGGGCGCTGACCCGTCGTCCGAATGGGATCGCGCCGTGGATCGGCTCGCACCCGGCGCTGACACACACATTGCAATGGATCATGCTCATCGCCGAGTTCCTGTCACCCCTGTTGTTGTGGGCGCGCGGGCAGGCGCTGCGCCTCGGGCTCGCCTTCTTCCTCGTCTTCCACGCGAGCACCTTTTACCTCTTGCGGATCCACTTCCTGCCGCTCGTGGTGTGCTTGACGGCTTTCATGCCGATGGAGCGGATCCCGGCGTGGTGGGCCAGGCGGCGACAAGCTGGGAGCGCACATCCTCTAGCAGAGCAGGCAGCGCCTTCGTCCGCCCGATGATCGGCAAGAAGTTGGCATCCCCTCCCCAGCGCGGGACGACATGCTGGTGCAGGTGCGCGGCCACACCGGCCCCAGCGACCTCGCCCTGATTCATTCCGATATTGAAGCCATGCGGCGCGGATGCCGCGCTCAGCGCAGCAATTGCCGCCTTCGTCAGCGCCGAGAACTCCAGCGTCTCATCGTCGGTCAGATCGACATACAAAGACACATGCCGGTAGGGGCAGATCAGGACGTGCCCGGGGTTGTAGGGGAAGAGGTTCATCACGACATAGCAGTGCTCGCCGCGATACACCACGAGCCCCTCATCATCGGCTCGCGTGGGCGCCGCGCAGAACGGACAGCCCTGACCCTCGTTCGGGTCGGGTCGCTCGCCGCGGATGTATGCCAGCCGGTGCGGCGTCCAGAGCCGTTCGAAGCCGTCCGGGCTCCCCGGCAAGTCAGCTGCGGGGCCGGTCCGGTCTGCATACGGCGAGGTGCCGGCGCCATCGCTGCTGCACATGACACCGATCCTATTGAGCGCGCCCGGCCGGGTGACGTGAAGCTATTGTGGTCCGCGAAGTGGCGCCGGGTGCGGCGCCCTTGTCATGTTCGCCCTAAGGCACAGGAGCCGGTATGCCGCAGCTTCCCCCGGATTTCCAATTCGGCGTCGCGACCTCGTCCTATCAGATCGAAGGCGGCGTCACCGAGGGCGGCCGCGGCCGCAGCGTGTGGGACGACTTCTGCGACCGCTCGGGGGTCATCGCCGACGGCAGCAATGGCGATGTGGCCTGTGACAGCTACCACCGCTTTGGCGAGGACATCGAGCTGATGAGCGGTCTAGGTGTCGACGCCTATCGCTTCTCCATCGCCTGGCCCCGGGTGCTGCCCGACGGCACCGGCTCGGTCAACCAGGCCGGCCTCGATTATTACGACCGGCTCGTGGATGCCTTGTGCGCCAAGGGGATCCAACCGGCCGCGACACTCTTCCACTGGGACTTGCCCTCGGCGCTGGAGGTGGACGGGGGCTGGCTGCAGCGCGACACGGCCGAGGCCTTCGCCGACTATGCGCGGATCGTCATCGCGCGCCTCGGGGACCGCGTCTCGCAATGGATGACGTTGAACGAGCCGAATGTCTTCACCAGCCTCGGCTACTCGACGGGCATTCACGCACCGGGCCGCACTCTCGGCCTCTACGCCCTGCCGGTCGCGCACCACCTGATGCTCGGACACGGACTCGCCGTCAGCGCGTTGCGGGCCGGCGGCGCACGCTCGGTCGGGCTGGCCGGCAATCACACAGTCGTCTGGCCGCGCTCGGACTCCGAAGCCGACCGGGGCGCCGCAGAGCTCTTCGACACGATGTGGAATCGCATCTACACCGACCCGATTCTGCTGGGCCGCTATCCCGAGGGCATCGCCGCCGTCATGCCGGGCCCGGTTGACATCGACCTATCGGTGATCAGCGCCCCGATCGATTTCTATGGCGTCAACTACTACAACCCGACCTGCGTTGGCATCCCGGGCAATGGCAGCAATATCGGGGCCAATGTCGCCTCCGATCTGCCCTTCGACCACTACCCCATCACCGGCTACCCGGTGACCGATTTCGGCTGGCCGGTGGTCCCCCAAGGCTTGACCGACGTGCTGACGATGCTCAAAGAGCGGTATGGCGACCGCCTCCCGCCGGTCTACATCACCGAGAATGGCGCCTGCTACAACGACGGTCCGGACGCGAACGGCGTGGTGGCGGACACCGGCCGAATCGACTACTACAACAGCCACATTCGCGCCGTTGCCGACGCGATCGACCTGGGCGTGGACGTCCGGGGTTATTTCGCGTGGTCTTTGCTGGACAACTTCGAGTGGGCCGAGGGCTACTCCAAACGGTTCGGCCTGGTGCATGTCGACTTCGACACTCTCGTGCGCACCCCGAAGCAGTCGTATGCCTGGTACGCCGACCTGATCGCCCGGACCAAGCAGGCGTAGCCAACCAAATAGCACCTCGGCGCTCCGGCGCGACCGGCGAAGCGGTGGCCGATCCGCATCGCCGGGGCCGCCCGTCACCCAAGAATTCGGCGTAGGACAGTAACGGTGATTCCGGCTGATACCGTCGGGCAGTGAGCGATCCCACCGCACAGGTCCGCCCGGATGGGCGCTCGACACGCTGGGCTGCTCATCGCGAAACCCGTCGCCGGGAACTGATCGACTCCTCGATTGTGGCGATCCGGGAACGCGGCGCCAATCTCGGGATGGATGACTTCGCGGCTGCCGCCGGAACGTCCAAAACCGTGTTGTACCGGCACTTCGAAGACCGAATCGGTCTGCACGCGGCCATCATTGATGATGATCGAACAGATCCTCATCACCAAAGTGCGCGAGGTCCTTGTCGCTGGGCCTGGCGTGACTCACCCGCGCGATGTCGTGGAGGCCGGCGTGGCGGCATACGTCGAGTTGGTCGAGCAAGAGCCGCACCTCTATCGCTTCATGATGCTCGGCCCGAACCCCGAACTGCCCGTGATGCGCGGCGACCTGCAACGTGGACGCGGGACCCAGTCCCTGGCGCAGCAAGTGCGCGCGCTGCTGGACACTGCCGCCCCGCAGTCCCATCGCTCGCCGCTGGTGACCGAGCTATGGGCGCATTCGCTCCTCGGGATGGTGCGCGTTGGCGTGGACATCTGGCAACGCTCGCCTGCACCGATCCCCCGCAATGACCTGATCGCGGCCCTCACCGAGATCGTCTGGCATGGCGTGTCCACCGCCTTCCACCCAGCAAAGATGAGCTCGTTATGACGGCGACCCTCGTGGAGATCCGCATCCATCCGGAAAAGGACGCGCCAAGCATTCTCCTCGACGACGTCGAGATCGAGCCCGATGGCCTAGCGGGAGATCGCCGCAAGAAGGCGGCCGTGCACATCATCACGGCGGAGGAGGCCGGCGGCACGCGCGCCAATCTGGTCCTCTCCCTGGCTGCCATCGACGTGGCCGCCTCAGCCGGGGGCGTTGTGACCATCGGCCCGGTCCGGCTGGGCATTCTCGGCCCGGCCGGCAGCTGCGCTGGGATGTATGCCGAGGTGCTGGCCCCGGGCTCGGTTCGCGTCGGAGACACCGTGACCATCAGCAAGGCAGATGCGTGATTCAGCGCGATTTCCGCTACCAGCGAGGCGGCAGGTAAGCTCACCTGGCCGCTTCGGCATCCGGATGTGTAGCTCAGTTGGTTAGAGCGTTCGCTTCACACGCGAGAGGTCAGGGGTTCGAGTCCCTTCACATCCACCCCAAGCACAAGGCTCGAACCCTTGCGAACGTCAAGGTTGGTAGAGGTTCGGGCCTTGTTGGTGTCTGCGGCCCAGGTCAGTGCGTTGGTGTTGACCTGTGGGTCGAGCAGCAGTCCCCACGACGACCGAATCGACCTGTGCGGCGCAGGGCACGATGGTCCTGGCGTTGACCAATAACTACACCGATGCCAATGGGGCTCTGAAGACGATCTCCACGACGGCGAGTTGGCCGAACGTGAGCCCCTGCTGAATTGAGCAGGTCAGCGTCATAAGCCAGCCACGCCGTGCAGCCAGTTCTCGGCGGCGTCCGGGAAGAAGGCCGGGACACCGGAGACTTTGAGCAGCCCCCACATCAACGCCAACACGACGATCGCAGTCCCCAGGATCGCCAGCCCCTGCAGCCAGACCGGCTGCGCACGGATCCACCCGTCCCAGGCCCGGACCTTTGCGCGCACCCAATTGAGCAGGCGTTGCGCCCACTCGAACTCGCTGCCCCACACGGCCAGCCCGGCAAAGACGATGAGCCAACCAGGGCCGGGAAGTGGCACCAAGGCCAGACCGGTGACGACAATCAGTAAGCCCACGACCCCGACCGTCAGCCGATAGATGCGCGCCGTGGCCGGATTGGCGCGGATTCGGCGACGCCACGCCCAGTCGTCATCGTCGGCGTCCAGCAGGATGTTGTCGTCATGCCGGGACCGTTCCAGGCGGTCGATGCGTTCGCCCTCGGTCATGGGTCGATGTCCTCAGCGGAGCGCGCGGCGAAGATGGCCGACGCCTGCTGGGTGAGCGGACCTGGGGCGGGAAGCCTTCGGTCGTCAATCCGCTCGATGGGATAGACATCGCGCAGGCTGGAGGTGATGAAGACCTCGTCGCAGGTGCGCAGCACCCCGAGCGGCATGGCCTCCTCCACGACCTCGAGATCGGCCTCGCGGCACCACTGAACCGTCAGCGCGCGGGTGATCCCGCCCAGTGCTCCGGACGACAACGGCGGCGTATGCAGTCGCCCCCCGATCGCGACGAAGACATTGCTCGCCGTGCCCTCGCACAGGTCCCCGCGCGAGTTGGCGAAGATCGCCTCGCTGGCGCCGCGTTCTTTGGCGAATGCGAGCGCGACGACATTTTCGGCATATGACGTGGTCTTCAGCCCAGCAACAGCCGAGCGCTCGTTGCGCGTCCAGGGAGTGACGGCCAGGCTCCCCGGCCCGGCGGGAGGTTCGGCAGGGACGGCAGTCACGACATAGGTCAGGGGTGAGTCGTGGCGCTCTGAACCCAAGGGGCCCTGGCCGGCCGTGACGGTGAAGCGCAATCGGCCCCAGGCGATTGGGTCTCCGGCTGCGAGGACGGCCGCGATGCCGGCATCGATGACCGAAAAGTCCGGCTCCGGCAAACCTAGTCCGTGGGCGCTGCGGGCCATCCGCTGCTGATGCCGGGTCACCGCGAAGGCGCGCCCGTCGACGATCTTGCACGTCTCAAAAATGCCGTCGCCAACCGTCAGGCCGTGGTCGATCGCCGAGATCGCCGGGGCGCTGGAGTCGTAGAGGTCGCCATTGACCCAAATCCGAATCACGCCACTCATGGTGCCATCCACCCCGAGGCCAGACCGATCAACCGGCGCGCCTTCAACTGCGTCTCCTCCCATTCCGCGTCCGGGTCCGACCCCCACGTGATCCCGGCCCCGGCCCCGAAATTCAGCACGCGGCCGGTCGCTCCCGGCGTCCCCCAGAACGTCCGGATACCCACCGCGAGTTCCGCTTCGTCCCGGTCCGCGTCGATGTAGCCGACGGCGCCGCAGTATGGCCCTCGCGGCACCGGCTCGAGATCCCGGATCGTCGCGAGCGCGGAGCTTTTGGGGGCTCCCGAGACCGATCCAGGCGGGAAGCTCGCGTCGAGAATCTCGCGCCAGGTCACCTCCGGCCGCACCTGCCCGGCGATATCGGTGACCAAGTGCACGAGCCCCGGGTGTTCCTCGAAAGCGCACAGATCCTCAACGACCACGGTGCCCGGGCGGCATACCTGCTGCAGGTCGTTGCGGACCAGGTCCGCGATCATGACATTTTCGGCGAAGTCCTTCGGCAGCATCTGTTCCGGCGTTGCCGACGTTCCCTTGATGGGGCACGAGAGCAGCCGGTCGCCGACGCGGCGCAGATACCGTTCCGGTGACGCGCAGACCACATCCACCCCGAGTTCGGGGGCGTGGATCAACGCCTCGTAGGGCGCCGGATTGCCGCGCCGCAGCAGGCGAGCGAGGGCGGGCAGGTAGGCATCCTCGGGCAGGTCGTGGCTCAGGATCCGGCAAAGGTTGACTTGATAAACCGTGCCCGCGGCGATCCGCTCCCGGATCTCCCGCACCCCGCCGATATATGCCGCCCGATCCAGGCTGCTGCGCCACTCACCGGTGAGCGGCGCCCACTCCCGATAGCCCGGGGGCCGGGCCATGGTCCGCCGCCCTCGTCGCGCGAAACGGATTGCTGTCAAGGACGATTCGAAGTCCAGGACAACGGCCCAAAAGCCCTCCGTCAGGTCATCGATGTCATGGGTGACCGACACCGGCGCGTAGGCCGTCATCGTGCCAAATCGGGCCCACGCCACGCCTGATCTTAACGATCGACCTGCGTGTCGGGTCGCGCATCTGCCCCAATGTCGAGCGCTCGGCGCCTACCGTGAACGGCACCAACGCCGCACGACGCCCCACAAAGGACCCAGCCATGTTCGACACCGTCTTGGGATTGCCATTGCATCCGCTGATCGTCCACGCCGTCGTCGTCCTGGGGCCGCTCGCGGCCGTGATGCTGCTGGCGTATGCCGTCGTGCCCCGCTGGCGCTATGGCCTGCGGATCCCCTTGCTGCTGATGTCGGCCGCAGCGGCCGGTTCGGCGTTCGTCGCGCAGGAGGCCGGCGAGGCGTTGGAACACCTCACCGCGGAGCCCGGATTTGATCATGCCGAAAAGGGCGACCGCGCTTTCCTAGCCCTCGTGCTGCTCTTCGTCGTCACCGTTGTCGTTGTGCTCCTGGCCAAGCCCCTGCCCGCTCCCTCTCGGGTGGCCCTCGCGACGGTGCTGGCCGTGCTCGCGGCGGGCGCGGCCGTGGTCGCCGTTGTCATGGCCGGGCATTCCGGCGCGCAGTCGGTGTGGGAAGGCCGCATTACCTCCGCGGCACCTGTGCGGTGACGGGGAGGCGGCGGCAACGCTGGTGGGCTTTTCCGGTCCTGGCGTTCTCGCTCGTGGCCTGTGGTGGAACCGGGACCACGCCCTCGAAGGCGGAGCTGAACCTGACGGCCGGCCAGGTCCCACCGGACGACGAGGCGATGCCCGCGGACCAGGGCGCTTCGTCCAGCGCACCCGGTGGGTCCGAGCCCCCTGGATTGGGCGGTCTAACCCCGATGGCGCCGGACGATCCGACAAAACTCGTCCTGGCCTTCGCCGGCGATATCCACTTCGAGGACTATCTGGCACCCGTCGCCCGCGATCCCCATGGCTTGGCCGCCCTGCGGGCACTATGGCCAGATGCCGACCTGCGGATGGCAAATCTCGAAACGGCCATCACCGAGCGGGGCACGAGGCAGGTCAAAGCCTTTACCTTCCGGGCGCCCGAGAGCGCCCTGACAACACTGAAGAACGCCGGCCTCGGCGCACTAAGCATGGCCAACAACCACGGAGTCGACTTCGGGCCTCAGGGACTGGCCGACACCCTCGCCGCGATTAGTCGCTCCCCCGTTCCCGTCGTCGGCATCGGTGCGGATGAGCGTTCGGCCTTCGCGCCACGAATCGTCAAAGCCGATGGCGTCACGATCGCGTTGCTCGCCGCCAGTCAGGTGCAGGAGGAGACGCTCGCGCGCTTTTCGGCCAGCCCGAGCAGCGGCGGGATCGCGAGTGCCGTGCCAACGACCCGCCTCGTCGCGGCCGTGCGCGCGGCTCGCGCGCAGGCCGATGTTGTCATCGTCTTTTTGCATTGGGGCATCGACTATCAAGAGTGCGCGGATGCCCGATCGAAACAAACGGCCACCGAGTTGGAAGCGGCTGGCGCAGATGTCATCGTCGGCGCGCACAGCCACCGGGTCGGTGGTGCCGGTTGGCTCGGCAGGTCGTATGTCGCTTACGGGCTCGGCAATTTTGTTTGGTGGCGCTCGGTCGAGCCGGATTCGCGCACCGGCATCCTGCGGCTGACCATCGACCCCACCATCGCGCGGCAGCCTCCTGCACAACGCACCAAAGCCATTGTGCAGCAAGCGGATTGGCAGCCGCTGCTGATCGGACGCGATGGCATACCAGCTCGGCCGCCGGACGCGGACGCAACCCGTCTGCATACGCTGTGGGAGCAGGCTGGCGCCTGCTCGGGAGTGGCGAGCGCCCCCTGACCCCATCGGTGTGGTAACTCACCGTTGCCCTGGGTCAGCAACTTTCTCCACTGGCAGCGACGGTCGGCACGATAGCGTGGCGGGCATGTTTGCTGTCGCCGCCGTCGCCCAATCCGCCACCGATCCGCTCGCCGGCCTGCATGTCGGCGAGTTGGACGAGCCGCAGACGCCCGAGGACTGGGTCAGCGTGGACGTCGTGGCGGCAGCGCTGAACCACCACGACCTCTGGTCACTCAAGGGGGTCGGCCTGCCTGCGGAGCGTCTGCCGATGATTCTCGGCTGCGACGCGGTGGGGCATGACGCGCAGGGCAATGAGGTGATCGTCTACCCGGTGGTGTCCTCGCCGGGGTGGGGCGCCGATGTGACGATGGACCCCAAGCGGTCGCTGCTGTCGGAGATCTATCCCGGCACGCTGGCCGAGCGGGTGCGCATCCCTGCCGGCAATCTCGTCCCCAAGCCCAAGGGGCTGTCCTGGGAACAGGCGGCCTGCCTGCCGACGGCCTGGCTGACGGCATACCGCATGCTCTTCACGAACGCCAGCGTCAGCCCCGGCGACACGATCCTCGTCCAGGGCGCGGGGGGCGGCGTGGCGACGGCGGCCATTCAGCTCGGCGCCGCGGCCGGCTTGCGGGTCTTTGCGACCTCCCGCGATGGCGCCAAGCGCGAACTGGCCCGGGAGTTGGGGGCGATCGAGGTCTTCGAATCCGGCGCCCGGCTGCCCGAGCGCGTCGATGCCGTCATCGAGACCGTGGGCGCGGCGACCTGGTCACATTCGGTCAACGCGCTGCGGCCCGGCGGGACGATCGTGCTGTCCGGGGCGACCTCAGGCGACGCTCCGGCGAAGGCGGAGCTGACGAAGATCTTCTTCAAACAACTGCGGGTGATCGGCTCGACGATGGGCACACGGGAGGAATTGGCGCGACTGGCTCGGTTCGTGGCTGACCGGGGCCTCGAACCCCGGATCGATGCGGTGCTCCCCCTAGCCGAGGCGCGCGCGGGCTTCGAACGGATGGCTGCTGGTGAGGTGAACGGGAAGATCGTCTTCCGGACCTGAAATCGTCACCGAAAAGACTTTTATTCTACCTAGGTGCTAGGTAGAATACCAAAGTATGGAAAGGTCCTTTCGTCTCACGATCCCTACCCAGCGCGTGCTGGCGGTGCTGGCGAGCGACCCGGGCGCTGAACACCACGGTTATGACATCGGCCAGCAGGCCGGGCTGGCCAGCGGCACCGTGCATCCGATCCTCGCCCGACTCGAAGCAGCCGGCTGGGTCACCTCCCACTGGGAGCAGGTCGACGAATCCGCGGCGGGGCGACGTGCCCGCCGCTATTACTCCCTCACCGAGTCCGGGGCGGCGAGCGCCGTGGAGACGCTGGCGGCCGTGCGCCCCGCGCCGGTGACCGAGACCTTCGCCCGCAACCACTCCCGGCAGCCCGGCGCTGCTGGGCGACCGATTGGAGCTTCCTGATGAGCGCAGCAGGGGCCGTGAGCCGGCGGATCGTGGAGTTCTTGACTTTCGCCCTGCCATCGGGCCCGGCCCGCAATCGCTATCGCGTGGAGTTCCTCGGCGAACTGGACGCGATGCCGCCAGGGCAGCGGGCGGCATACCTCCTGCGCCTGGCGGCGCGGATGCCGGCCCTCGCCTTCGCCGTGAACGCGCCACGCCGGGTCCTCCTGGGCCCGGATATGCCGATCTATCCGAGTCTGCGCTGCAAGGTCCACCTCGGCCATTCCTGGTCCGACGCCTACACCGAGGACGGGTACCGCTACCTGCGCTGCCGCAATTGCGGCACCGACCGTCGCGGCTCCTCGCCGGCGCCCGACAGCGCGCTCTGGGTGGGCAATGTGGCCGGCCCCGGCATGGGTGGCATGAGCTGAGACCCTCCCGTGACGCGGAAATCCCTGGACCGACCGCGCCGCCGCACTAGCGTGGCGTAGGGGTGCCGAGGGTCGGCGCCCAGAGATCGGAGGATCCATGTCGGACAAGACCGTTCGCGCGACGCTCAACCGTCGCCATCTGCTCGCCTTTGGTGGAGCGGTCGCCGCGAGTGGCGCACTGGCCGCGTGTGGGGGAAACACCGGCCGGGCGACCTCGAGTTCGACGAGCAGCGCGAGCGGGAGCACCTCTGGCGGCAGCAGCTCGGGGGGAGCGAAAGCTGTTCTGCAGCAGTGGTATCACCAATATGGCGAGGCCGGCACGCAGCAGGCGGTCGAGGGCTACGCCAAGGCCTACACCGCGGCCGACGTCAAGGTCACCTGGAAGCCCGGTGACTACGACCAGACCACGGCCGCGTCCCTGCTGACCGCCAACGGTCCCGATGTCTTCGAGTACGGCAATGGCCCCACCATCGACATGATCAAGGGTGGCCAGGTCGTCGACCTGACCGGGCTGCTCGGCGACGCCGAAGCAGACTTCAACCCGGCGATGGTCAAGCGGATGACCTATGACGGCAAGCTGTGGGCCGTCCCGCAGGTCGTCGACATGCAGATCCTGGTCTACCGCAAGTCGCTCCTGGAGAAGGCCGGCGTCAAGCCGCCGGAGACGATGGATGAGTTGATGGCGGCCGCCGAGAAGCTCAACAGCGGCGACACCAAGGGTCTCTTCCTCGGCAATGACGGCGGCGTCGGCCTCATGGGTGGCCCGATGCTCTTCTCCGCCGGCGCGGACTACCTCAACGAGGACGGATCCTTCGGCTTCGACAACGACAATGTCGTTGCGGCCCTAAGCAAATTGCGCGAGATGTTCCAGAGCAAGTACCTCCTGCTCGGGGCCCCCAAGGACTGGTATGACGGGTCCGCCCTCGCCCAAGGCCTGACCGCCATGCAGTTCACCGGCCTGTGGACCTTCCCCGACCTGACCAAGGCGCTCGGCGACGACTACGGCTGCGTGCCGTGGCCAGCCATGCCGGGCGGCAAGAAGTCGGTCGTCGTCGGCGCCTATGGCTCGTGCGTCTCGGCGAAGTCGGCGAATGCCGATGCCGCCAAGGAGTTCGTCAAGTGGCTGTGGGTCGACCAGACCGACAAGCAACTGGACTTCGCCACGGCATACGGCTTCCACATCCCGGCCCGCGCCTCGCTGGTCCCGCAGGCCAAGACCCTGCAGTCCGGTGCGGCCAAGGATGCGGCCGCGGCCGCTCAGGAGTTCGGCCACGCGCAGAGCACGATCTTGTGGACTCCCAAGTGCAGCACCGCTTTTGGCGACATGATGACCAAGGTCGTCAAGGACGGCGCCGACGCCAAGGCCGAGATCGCCAAGGTCAAGGCGATCGCCGACGCCGAGGTCAAGCGCGTCCTGGGCTAGTCGCCGGTGACGACCTCGAGCCTTCCAGTCGATCCGTCCCCAGCGACGGCCGCCACCGCGCGGCCGTCGCTGGGGGCTCGGCTGCGCGGCCGACAGAATCAGAACCTGTGGTTCTGGGTCTTCGTCGGCCCCTTCGTCCTCGGGCTGATCATCTTCATCTACATCCCGATCATCTGGAGTATCTACCTCAGCTTCTTCGAGTCCTACAACACGGTGACGCCGACGAAGTTCGTCGGCGCCGGCAACTACCTCGACATGCTGCGGGACGAGTCCTTCCGCTCCAGCCTCGGCACCTTCATCGGCTTCGCGCTCTTCATCGTCCCGACGACCTTCGCGCTCTCGCTGCTGACGGCGATCCTCGTCGCGCGCACGCGCGTCATGCAGGCCTTCTTCCGCTCGGTCTTCTTCCTGCCGACGGCCTGCTCGTATGTCGTGGCCGCCCTCATCTGGAAGATGTCGATCTTCGCCGGCGTGCGTTCGGGCGCGGCCAATGCGATGCTCGGCCTCTTCGGGGCAGATTCGATTCCGTGGCTCTCCTTGACCAAACCGCCGTGGTACTGGCTGGTGATCGTCAGCGCCCGCCTGTGGTTGCAGGTCGGGTTCTACATGATCCTGTTCCTTGCTGCGCTGCAACGGATCTCGCCCACCTTGTATGAAGCGGCCGCCATCGATGGGGCGAGTGGCTGGCAGTCCTTCCGCTACATCACGCTGCCGCAGTTGCGGCCCACCTCCGCCGCGGTGCTGCTGCTGTTACTGATCAACGCCTTCCAGGCGTTCGATGAGTTCTACAACATCCTCGCCTCATTCGGGACCTATCCCCCGTATGCCCGTCCGCCACTGGTCTATCTCTATTACGTCGCGCTCGGGCAGGGGCAAGACTTCGGGCACGGCAGCGCTGGTGCCGTGATTCTGACCCTGGTCATCGCCCTGGCCGCGGTGGTCTTCAACCGCTTCTTTAGCTTCCGAGGGGAGGACTAGACCGTGGCGATTGTCGACAACTCGCGCGGTGCCAAGGTCGGTGCTGCGCTTCGCTATTCGGCGCTGATCGTTGCGGCGCTGCTCTTCTTGATGCCCTTCTATCTGTTGCTGCGCAACGCCCTGATGTCGGAGAGCGACCTGGGCTCGCCGAAGTGGCACTGGTTGCCGCCGACCTGGGAGTGGGGCAACTTCTCGGCGATCTTCCACGATCCGGCGCTGCCGATGACGCGCAGCCTGCTCAACTCGATCGCCATCTCGGTGTTCCAGACCGCAGGGGTGCTCGTGATCAGCGGCCTCGCCGGCTATGGCCTCGCGCGGATCCCCTATCGCTGGTCGAATGCGGTCTTCTATCTCATCACCGCGACCCTCCTCATCCCGGCGGCCGTGACCTTCGTGCCGAGCTTCGTCCTCGTCTCGTCGCTCGGCTGGATCTCGACGCTGCGCGGCCTGATCATCCCGGGCCTGTTCCAGGCCCTCGCGACCTTCTTGTTCCGGCAGTTCTTCTTGAGCTTCCCCAAGGAAATCGAAGAAGCGGCCTTCCTGGACGGCCTGGGCTACTGGGGGACGTTCTGGCGCGTCGTCGTCCCCAACAGCTTTGGCTTCGCGGCAGCCATCGGGACGATCACTTTCATCGGCTCGTGGAATGCCTTCTTGTGGCCCCTCGTCATCGGTCGAGACCAGACAACGTGGACGGTGCAGATCGCGCTGTCGACCTTCCTGACGGCGCAGTCGGTCAACCTCAGCCAACTCTTCGCCGCCGCCCTGGTCGCCATCGCCCCCTTGCTGCTGATGTTCCTATTCCTGCAGCGCTGGATCGTCGAAGGCGTCGAACGCACCGGCATGGGCGGAGACTGACTCTCTCTGCGGAGCTAGGCGAGGCCCTCGACGTCGGCCCGTCGGGCGATGGTGGCGGTGGCGCGGCGGCAGGCCGACTCGGGCAGGGTCGGCATGATGGCATCCAGGAAGCCATACCGGCGCGCGATCGAGGCCTCGTATGCCGTGCCGTTCACCTTCGTGCGCGCCACCCGCCACCAATCCGCGATATCGCCCCAGCCGGGCGCGGCGAGGGAGCCGCCGAACTGCTGAATCGCCAGCGCCGAACACAGGCCCGCGAAGCCCAGGCGGTCCGCGAGCGGCCAGCGGGCGAGGGTGCCGAGAACCAGGGCGGCACCGAAGACATCGCCGGCGCCGGTCGGGTCCAAAGCATCGACGCGTAGCGCCGGCACCATCGCCTCCTCCCCCGTTGTGGCGTCGATCGCCAGCGCCCCGTCGGCGCCATTGGTCACCACCGCGAGCGGCACGCGGTCGGCAATCGCATAGAGGGCTTCTTGCGCTGTGCGGGTCCGCGTATAGGCCATCGCCTCCACGGCATTGGGAAAGAAGGCGTGAGCCGTGGACAACCGGGTCAGCACGGAGCGGTCCCACGTTTCCGTCGCATCCCACCCGACATCGGCAAAGACCAGCGCTCCTTGCTCGTAGGACCGCGTGACCCACGCCGGCGCAGCGCCATCTTCGTGCTCCGCGAGGTCGATCATTACGGCTGCGGATCGCGGCGGCTCCCCGATCAGATCGGCCGACGTGACGGGCGCCGGATGGCCGTGCGTGACCATCGTGCGGTCGCGGTCCACGGACATCGACACTGTCACCGGACTGTGCCAGTCATCGAAGCGCCGTGAGTGGCTCAGGTCGATGTGCTCGCCGGCTTCCAGTGTGCGCCAACAGAAATCGCCATAGTCGTCATCGGAAAAGGCCGCGGCCAAGGCTGTCCGCAACGCAAGTCGGCGAGCCGCGATGGCGAGATTGGCGATGCCGCCGGGACACGACGCCATCCCGTCGGCCCACTCTTCCGTCCCCGGCTGCGGGGCCCGGGCCAGCCCGGTGAAGATGATGTCGAGGAAGACCGTGCCGTGCACGAAGAGATCGACCTCAGGGCCGTCGGGGATCCGGACGGCGGCGAGTGGGTCGAAGCGGACGTTGGGCACGGCATACCTCCTCGTGGGCCGTCGCTAGTCTCTCGTGTCCGGGCCAGCCGCCGAGGGAGGCGAGGCCGACTCGGCCATGATGGTGGGTATGAAGTTGGCGATCCTCGGCGGCGGCGGGTTCCGGGTGCCGCTGGTCGTCCGTGCACTGCTTCGCGAGGTCGACTCTCCGGTCACGGAGGTCTCGCTGTATGACGCGGATCCCGTCCGCCTCTCCGCGATCGCCAATGTCGTGGCCCAGTCTGCGGCACAGCTCGGCGGGCGCCCGTTACCGGTCACCACGACGACGGATGCGCGGGCGGCGCTGGCGGGAGCGGCATACGTTTTCTCGGCGATCCGAGTCGGCGGACTTGTCGGGCGGGTGACAGACGAGCGCGTCGCCATCGCGAATGGCGTTCTCGGACAAGAGACTGTGGGGGCCGGCGGGATCGCGTTCGGGCTACGCACGATCCCCGTCGCCATGGCGTTGGCGCGCACGGTGCGCGAGGTCGCGCCGGCCGCTTGGGTCGTCAATTTCACCAACCCGGCGGGGATGGTGACCGAGGCGATGTCCACAGCGCTCGGTGATCGGGTCATTGGTATCTGCGACTCCCCATTGGGTCTCGCCCGCCGGGTGGCGCGTTCGCTGGGGCGGCGTGTCGAGGACTGTCGCATCGACTATTCGGGGCTGAACCATCTCGGGTGGTTGCACCGCCTGGAGGATCAGGAGGGTGACCTGGTTCCCCGATTCCTCGCGGACGACGCGGCGGTTCTCGGCACCGAGGAGGGTGAGATCTTCGGGGTCGAGTGGCTGCGTTCGTTGGGTGCCGTGCCCAACGAGTATCTGCACTACTACTACCTGCACCGGGAGGCGCTCGCCGAGCAGCACGGGCCGGGGCATCGCACCCGCGGGGAGTTCCTGGCCGGCCAGCAGCAGGACTTCTTCGACGCCATCGCGGCCAGGCCGGAGTCGAGCTCACGAGAGTGGGAACGTGTTCTGGCCGAACGTAATTCGACGTACATGGCAGCGGCTCGGGGAGTCGATGCCCACCGCCACGAGGAGGACCTGGTCAGTGGGGGGTATGAAGGGGTGGCCCTGGTGCTCATGCGGGCGCTCGCGGGCGGCATACCCGCGCAGTTGATTCTCAACGTCCGCGCCGGGGCACAGGTCGGGCTGCCCGAAGACGCCGTGGCGGAGGTGCCGTGCACGGTCACGGCGGCCGGGGTATCACCTCTGGCGACGACTCCTCTGGACCTGCATATGCAGGGTTTGGTGAGTCAGGTGAAGGCCGTCGAACACGCCACGATCGAGGCGGCGACCACCGGCTCCCGAGCGGCGGCGGTGCGCGCTTTCGCACTCCATCCGCTCATCGACTCCGTCACGACCGCGCGCGCCCTGGTGCGCGACTATTGCGCCGCGGAACCGGCCATCGCCTCAGTGCTGGGACAGTAGCCGCAGGTCTGGGAGAGAACCTGGACGTACGCAGCGGTAATGATCCGTTGCGTATGTCCAGGTTCCGGCAATGGGCGGGAATCTGGCACTTACCCGGTACGCAGCGATGTCAACGCGCTGGGCGAGCAACTGGAGCGACAGTCAGTGGTGGCGCGTCGATCTCGGCTCGGCCAAGCAGGTCGGCCGAGTCACCATCGACTGGGAGTCGGCATACGCCCGCTCCTACCGCATCGAGACCTCGCTCGACGGCAGCTCGTGGTCAACGGCCGCGACGGTGACGGCCGGTCAAGGCGGCACGGAGGTCACGGCCTTCGCGCCTCGCTCGGCGCGCTACGTCCGGTTGGCCTTCACCGGGCGGGCGACGACATATGGCTACTCGATCTATGAAGTGAACGTTCAGTCCCGCTGAGCCACACCGCCTTCCGGCGTCACCGGCTCACGACCAGACGCCGGAACTGCCGCGGCGGTGAGAGCCGAGGAGGTGCGTGTCGACGATGCCGACGGCCTCCATCAGCGCGAACATCGTCGTCGGTCCGACATGAGCAAAACCGGCTCGCTTGAGGGCCTTGGAAAGCGCGAGCGATTCCGCAGACTGGGTCGGGACCTCGGCATACGACCGCGGCTGTGGCGTCCGCGCGGGCCGGAAGGACCAAATGAAGTCGGCCAAGCCCTCCCGCTCCCGGAGCGCGAGCGTGGCCCGCGCGTTGGTGATCGTCGCGTCCACTTTGCGCCGGTTGCGGACGATGCCGGCATCGGCAACCAGCCGTTCTCGATCCGAATCGTCATATGCCGCAACACGATCCGGTTCGAAGTCGTCGAAGGCTGCGCGGAAGGCCGGACGCTTGCGCAAGATCGTGGCCCACGACAGGCCGGACTGGAATGCCTCCAGCGAGAGTCGCTCGAAGAGGCCCTGCTCGTCGCGGATCGGCATACCCCACTCGGTGTCGTAGTACGCCCGAAGCAACGGATCCCGCGCCGCCCACGTGGGCCGTGCCAGCCCGTCCTCGCCGACGATCAGATCACTCGATGCTGGCTCGGTCACACACCGACCCTATGACCCACCGCACCACGGACATGCGTCAAAAGAGGCGGCCGGCTTCCTCCGCAGGGGGCTGTTCCAGCGACAACAGGAAACGCTTTCGGTCCAACCCGCCCGCATATCCCGTGAGGGAGCCGTCGGCCCCGATCACCCGGTGACACGGGATGACGATGCTGATGGGGTTGGCGCCATTGGCCACGCCGACGGCCTGCGCGGCCCCAGGTTGCCCGAGATCCCGCGCCAGATCGCCATACGATCGCGTTGCGCCATAAGGGATTCCCCGAAGGAGGGCCCAGACCGATTGCTGGAAGGGTTCGCCGCGTGGTGCGAGCGGAAGGTCAAAATCCTGTCGCTGGCGGTCGAAGTACTCCCCCAGTTGCCGCGCCGTCTCCGCAAAGACCGGCAGGCCAGCGACGGCCAGGCCGAAGTCCGGAACGCGATGCCTCCGACGGTGAACCGCGAAGTAGATGCCGGTCAGGTGGCCGTCCTCAGCGGTCAGCGTCAGCGGACCGACCGGAGTGTCGATCACGGTGTGGACGGTGGCGGTCACGGCGACAGTCATACCGCACAGACGTGCTGCCGACACGCAATGTGAGGCAGGACGCCAAATCTTGAAGGATTCCAGTTTCCATGCCAGGGTGGGGATATGCCCTTCCCCGCCGGAACCGAGCCCGCAGCGGTGCTGCGCCGGGCCGGGCTGCGGGTGACGGCGCCGCGCGTGGCGACGCTGACCGAATTGCACGAGTCGCGCCATGTCGATGTTGACTCACTCGCCGGGCAGCTTCGGGTTCGCCTCGGTGGCGTCTCGACCCAGGCCGTGTATGACGTGCTGCGGGCCCTCAGTGACGCGGGCTTGGTGCGGCGCATCGAGCCTGCCGGCTCCCCCGCGCGTTACGAACTCGACCGCGGCGACAACCACCACCACCTGGTCTGTCGTGGCTGCGGTGCGCTGGTCGACGTGCCGTGTGCGACCGGCACACGGCCGTGCTTGGAAACCGAAAGCTCGGACCACGGATTCGTCGTCGACGAAGCCGAGGTCATCTATTGGGGTCTTTGCCCCAATTGTCAAAATTCCGTTCCACCACAACAGGACTAGGAGGTCCTCGCAACAATGTCAGTCTCCGGCCCCCGCCAGAACCCTGGCAACACCGCCCCACTGACCACGGTCGCCGGCGCTCCCGTGTGGGAGAACCAGAACAGCATGACCGCGGGTGCCCGCGGACCCTTGTTGTTGCAAGATGTGTGGTTCCTCGAGAAGCTCGCCCACTTCGACCGCGAGGTCATCCCGGAGCGACGCATGCACGCCAAGGGCTCCGGCGCCTATGGCACCTTCACGGTCACCGGTGACATCACGGCATACACCGGCGCCTCGATCTTCCGCGAGATCGGCAAGCAGACCGAGCTCTTCGTGCGCTTCTCCACCGTCGCCGGTGAGCGCGGCGCCGCCGACGCCGAGCGCGACATCCGCGGCTTTGCGGTGAAGTTCTACACCGACCAGGGCAACTGGGACATCGTCGGCAACAACACTCCGGTCTTCTTCTTCCGCGACCCGCTGAAATTCCCCGACCTCAACCACGCCGTCAAGCGCGACCCGAAGACCAACCTGCGCAATGCCGAGAACAACTGGGACTTCTGGACCAACCTGCCCGAGGCGCTGCACCAGGTCACCATCGTGATGTCGGACCGCGGCATCCCGGCGGACTACCGCTTCATGAACGGCTTCTCCAGCCACACCTACTCGTTCTACAACGAGGCCGGCGAGCGCTACTGGGTGAAATTCCACCACCGCAGCCAGCAGGGCCTGAAGAATCTCACCGACCAGCAGTCCGCCGACATCATCGCCGGCGACCGCGAGTCGAGCCAGCGCGCGCTCTTCGACGCGATCGAGGCGGGCGACTTCCCGAAGTGGAAGATGTATGTCCAGGTCATGCCCGAGGCCGACGCCGAGAAGGTGCCCTATCACCCGTTCGATCTGACGAAGGTGTGGCCGAAGGCGGACTACCCGCTGATCGAGGTCGGCGAGTGGGAGCTGAACCGCAATGCGGACAACTACCACGCCGAGGTCGAGCAGTCGGCCTTCTCCCCCGCGAATGTCGTTCCCGGCATTGGTTTTTCGCCTGACCGTATGCTGCAGGGTCGCCTCTTCTCGTATGGCGACGCGCAGCGCTACCGCCTCGGCGTCAACCACCACCAGATCCCGGTGAACTCGCCCAAGGGAGCGCCCGGCACCAACTCCTACCACCGCGACGGTGCCATGCGGATCCACTCCGAGCCGACGCCGGGTATCGAGCCCAACTCCTACGGGCGCTGGCAGGAGCAGCCGCAGTTCCGCGAGCCGGGCCTGAAGATCGACCCCTTCGCCGACCGGTTCAACTTCCGCGAGGACGACGACGACTACTTCAGCCAGCCGCGGGCGCTGTTCAACTCCTTCACCGACGCCCAAAAGCAGCGGCTCTTCGAGAACACCGCTCGCGCGATCTCGGGCGCCTCGCAGGAGACGATCGACCGCCATATCGCCAACTGCACCAGCGCCGACCCGGCGTATGGCGCGGGCGTCACCGAGGCCATCCGCGCCCTCGGTGCCGGCGAGGCCCCGAAGGCCGGCATGGACGACCTAGAGTCCGGTCCCGACTTCGACGGCGACCTGCTCTGATCTGAGCGACGAGGGGCCCGGGTGCGACACCACACCCGGGCCCCTTCCGTCACCCATTTTTCTCCGGATGCCGAAAGTGTGCGCTTCACCGTGCTTGAGAGCAGGGGTGAAGCGCAGACTTCCCGGGGGAAGCGGGCGTCATACGGCCTGATCGGGGAGCAGGTGCCCGCGGCCGAAGAGGTGCGCCGCCTGACGCGCCGTCGGGGTGCCGGCGTCGAGATCAGCGCCGGCGGCCAAAAGCAGCGCGACGATCGCGTCCTCGCCCTTGAAGATCGCCCCGGCCACCGGCGACTGGTCGCGGCTATTGCGACGGTTGGCATCCGCGCCGCGCTCCAGGAGCATGGCCACGGTCGCCTCCTGCCCGCTGTATGCCGCGAGCATCAGCAAGCTGTTCCCGTCGCCATCGAGCAGGTCCACAGGCACGCCGTGGTCGATGAAGTCGGCCAGATCCTGTGTGCGCCCCTCTCGCGCAAAGTCCTGTGCGAGCGCGACAACGCGATCGTGCTGTTCGGGACTGAGCATCAGGCCACCCTATGCGCCGACAGCGCCGGTCCCAGGATTGGACGACTGGTGCGCCACCACCACGATTGGTCTGACCCGCCGCGGCACCGTCGAAGAACTGTCCACGGTGGCCACCGGCTGCATCCTGGCGCTTGGCGCCGCCGCTCTGGTCGCCCTGGCGTCGCGCGCCACGACCTACCTCGTGGTCGCCGCGCATACGGTCGCCTGCTGCGCCGTCGCGGGCTTCGCGTATGCCGGGCCCGCTGGCCACGCGGGCTTGATCCCTCGCGCCGTCCTCCTGCTTCTGGTGGGCGCCTGCCTCGCGTATGCCGTGACCCTCTGGGTGCGCCCGCGGGCTGTCGTTGAGGCCAACGTCATCGACCCTGCGAGTTGGCGGATCGCCAAACGGTCCTCTCGGGTGCTGCCCGTCGCGGCCCTCTTGGCCGTTCTGATGCTCACGTCATTGCGTCAAGGTAACTCACCTGGCTGAGCCTCGCCGCGGAACTGTACCTCTTCGCGAGTGTCATGTTCGCCGGCTTCATCGTGCCCTTCATCATGCGGGCGCTCGGCTTCTTCGGCGGCGCCCTTGCCACCGACATGAAGGAGTCCGACGACTACCTCGACAGGCAGGTGCGCGAAGGCATGGCCGACGAACGCCGACGGAACGATCAGGCCGCTGCGGACCGCGCGGAGGGTCGTCGGCGCACCGCGCGCTATGAAGCGCAGCGCGCTCGAGCGGCCAAGAATGACGCCAGCCGTTCGCGCAGTGACCGGGACCGGGCGGCGAGCGACCAACGCCATTGGGAGGGCCGCTCCTAGCGGTGCTGCGAGGGGCCGCATTTGTGATGCCGCCGCACACGGCGCCCAGAGTCGCTGCGGCGGAACGACATACAGTGAACCAATGCCCGGCCAACGATCACTCCACGGCGGCATGGGCGCCATCCCCCACGACGGCGGCGTGACCTTCCGGGTGTGGGCGCCGAACGCCCGCAATGTCGCCGTGATCGGCGACTTCTGCGGCTGGGAGCGCCGACGGATGACGCCGATGGCCCGCGATCACTCGCGGGCCGGCACCTGGTCGGCCTTCGTCCCCGCGGCCCGCACCGGCTCCGAATACCGCTTTCTCGTCCGGCGCGGCGGGCCCTATCTGTGGCGCATCGACCCCGTCGCCCGTCAGGTGACCCACTCCCGCGGCAATGCCATCGTTTTCGATCCGCGCGCTGTGGACTGGGGCAGCGAGCAATTCGAGATGCCCGCCTGGAATGACGTCGTTGTGTACGAGGTCCACATTCCCACCTTCGCGGCCGGCGGCCCCAGCGGACGGACCTTCGAGACCGCGGCCGCGCGACTAGATCATCTCGCCTGGCTCGGGGTCAATGCCGTCGAGATCATGCCGTGTGCGGAGTTCGCGGGCGATACCTCGTGGGGCTACAACCCGGCTCACCCCTTTGCGGTGGAGAGTTCGTATGGCGGCCCCCGCGGCCTGGCGCACTTCGTTCGCGAGGCCCACCGGCGCGGGATCGCGGTGATCCTCGACGTCGTCCACAACCATCTCGGGCCAAGCGATCTGGACCTCTGGCGGTTCGACGGATGGCATCGATCGCACTACGGCGGGATCTACTTCTACAACGACCAGCGAGCCCGAACACCGTGGGGCGCAACGCGACCCAACTACCACCGCAAGGACGTGCGCAACTATCTGCGCGACTCAGCCGTCATGTGGCTGGAGGACTTCCGCGTCGACGGGCTGCGCTTCGATGCCACCAACTACATCCGCGCGCGATGGGGCGATGTCCGCGACCCGGCCCAGCGGCTCGGCGCTGGCCATCGCTACCTCGCGTCGCTGACCAGCGATCTGCGTTCCCGCCAGCCGTGGAAGCTGCTGATTGCCGAGGATATGCAGTCCGACCCCCTCGTGACGGCCGACGCCGCCGACGGCGGCTTGGGCTTTCACGGACAGTGGGATGCGCATTTTGTCCGCACTGTCCGCGGAGCCCTTGAAGCGCTGCGCGACGAGGATCGGGATGTCGGCGGTGTTGCGGAGGCGATCGCCGCGGCCGGGCTGGGCGAGGTGCACCAGCGCGTGATCTTCACTGAATCCCACGACGAGGTGGCCAACGGCCGCAGCCGGCTGCCGGAATCGATAGCTCCCGGCGCGGCCGACTCGCTGCCAGCCCGCCAGCGCGCCGCCCTCGGCCTGGTGCTCACGCTCACCTCCCCCGGCATACCCCTGCTCTTCCAAGGCCAAGACATCCTGGAGGATCGATGGTTCGAGGACACCCGACCGGTGGACTGGGGCAAAGCGCATCGGCATACCGGCTTCCTGCACCTGACCCGCGCCCTGATCGCGTTGCGCCGCAACCTCCCCGGGTCGACGGCGGGTCTGCGAGGTCGCGGCACGCGCGTTCTGCGGGTCGATCCGGCGCGCGGGATCATCGCGGTCCACCGCTGGCATCAGGGCGGGCCCAGGGATGACACCGTCGTTGTCGTGAACCTCTCGGCCCGGCCCGTGCATGGGTATGCCGTGGGCCTGCCTCGCGCCGGCCAGTGGACGTTGCGGCTCAACACCGACGCGCCGTGCTTCGGGCCGGGACTGGGGGCAGTGCACGCGCGGGATGTCCAGGCGCAGGAGGGCTGGTGCGACGGCTTGCCGTACCGGGCTGAGGTGAGCATCGGGCCGTATGCCGCGCTTGTCTACTCCCAGGACGCCTGAGGGGCCCGGAGAGCGCCGTCGAGTTCGGGAAACACGCCGATGCGCACCGCGCGCGCTCGGCGTGTTTCCCGAACTCGACGGGGGCTGGCGGCAGTGGTGCGCGGATCCAGCGCGGACGTAGCACGCGATGCAAAAGAGAAAGGCCCCTGACCTTGCGTTTCCGCTGGTCAGGGGCCGTTTCGTGCAGGTGGGCGATACTGGGTTTGAACCAGTGACCTCTTCCGTGTCAAGGAAGCGCGCTACCGCTGCGCCAATCGCCCAAGTCTAAGGTTGAGGTGGAGACGGGATTTGAACCCGTGTACGCGGCTTTGCAGGCCGCTGCCTCGCCTCTCGGCCACTCCACCAAAGGGGGCCTTAACCCTCCGAGCGGATGACCGGCCTCGAACCGGCGACCTCAACCTTGGCAAGGTTGCGCTCTACCAACTGAGCTACATCCGCACTTGCGACGTCCGAGGTGGCCCTCGTTCGTGCGCTCAGAGACCTTAACCCATGCAAGCGGGCATACCCAAATCGGGTCAGACGCTCCATGGTGTCCGGTCCTTCGGGGAACGGCGTGAGTGGCCGGTTGGGTCGTTCGCGACGCACCGCGACGGCCTTTTGGGCCGGATTGATGCGCAGCGTCGCGGCATTGAAGGCGGCCCCGATGAGCACCGCGATGGCGATGAAATACAGCCAGATCAGCAGCACGATCGGCGTCGACAACGGTCCATAGATCGAGGTCCCGCCGAGCGAGGCGGCAATGGTGCCACGCACGGCATATGACGCGATCGCCCACAGCACCAGCGTCAGGATCGCGCCCGGCAGATCGCGCAACCACGGGGTCCGCTTGGGATTGGCGATGTGATATAGCGTGGTCACGGACGCGAGGACGAGCACGGTCACGACCGGCCAATAGGCACCGACAAGGAAATCGAGTCGGGTCGGCAGGATCCGGCCCAGCAGCGTCGGGCCGATCAACACCAGCGGGATCATGACGACCCCCACGACCAGCGTGACGATATACATCGTGAACGACAGCGCGCGGGTGCGCACGATCCCGCGCACGCCGGACTGGCCATACATGATCGCGATGGTGTCGATGAAGACATTCAAGGCACGCGAGCCCGACCACAGCGAGAGCAGGAAGCCGAGCGAGATCAGATCGCTGCGGCCGCTGGAGAAGGTGTCGGAGATCGTGGGCAAGAGCAGATCGTCGATGACTTCGGGGGTGACGAAGCGGCCGGCATACTCACTGATTTGCTGGGTGAAGGAGTCGACCGTCACCTCGCCGAGGCGCCGGCCGATATAGCCGACGCCACCGAAGAGCCCGAGGATCAGCGGCGGAAAACTCAGCAGTGCGAAGAAACCGGCCTCCGAGGCGAGGCCGGTAACGCGATAGCGCAGACAGATTCGAACCGTCTCGGCGATCACCCGAGCGAGCCACAGCCCACCCGGAATGTCCCCCAGGGCACGCTTGAGCGCACCTTTCGCCTCCACCACGTCTCAACGGTAACTGTGACGTGTGTGATTGCTGTGACCGACACGGCGGGGCGCGGGCACCGGAAAGTTCACGATCTGGTCACCGTCGGCCACGCATCCCGACGGCACGCCAGAGCATCAAAGTCCACGCGCGTCCACACCTCGTCCTCCCGCACCCGGACGTGGGAGGCGTCGAGATCGGCATACTGCGCCGTCGTCACCTGGACTGGAGTGGCACTTTGGTCTTTGGTGCTGGAGGCGGCGCCGATGACGACCGCGGCCTGGGCGGCCGGATCGAAGGCGCCCTGCGGGGTCCACTCGCCGGGCGCAGCCAGGTCGAGCGTGGTCGAACCGGTATTCGCCGAAGATCGGGCCAGTTCGAGCAGCACCGGATTGGTCTCCTGCTCATTGACTTTCGAGCGATCGAGCAGTTCGACGACATGCACCCGGTCGATCGCGGCGCCACAGGGCGCAACGATGACCACCGGGCGACCCTCGGCATCGGCCGTCACCCCGACCATGCCGACGATCTCCGTGGTGATGAAATTCCCACAGCCGGCCAGAGCGGGGACCAGGGCGGCGGCCAGAACGGCGGCGGCATATCGGCGGATGCTCATGCCGAGCAGTCTCCTCGCGCGGCGACGGCAGGGCGTGAGTCGCGCTACTCCACTCACGGGCGGCCCGACGCGCAGACGTATCCTCACGCGCATGCCGACCCATGAGGTGTTCAACCAAAGCCCGGTCTATGGCGGGGACGACCTCTTCCGCACCGACTCAACCCTGATGGAGGCCACCGCCCGGTGGGGTGCCCCGACCGCGGATGTCCATCAACTCGGAGCGCAGGCCGGCGCGGAGCAGGCCCTGACCTGGGGCGTTCAGGCCGACACCGCTCCCCCGGTGCTGCGCAGCCACGACGCGCGGGGCCGGCGGGTAGACGAGGTCGACTACCACCCGGCATACCACCAGCTCATGACGGTGGCCGTGGGGCACGGACTCACGGCCGAGCCGTGGACTCGGCCGGCGGGCAGCGGCGCGCACCTGGCGCGGGCGGCCGGCTTCTACGTCTGGGGCCAGGTCGAGGCGGGGCACCTGTGCCCGGTGTCCATGACGTATGCCGCCGCGTCCGTCCTCGCCCGCGACCCACAGGCTCGCGGGACCTGGCTCCCCAAGCTGGCGTCCCGTGCCTACGACCCGCAGCTGACGTCGATCGATGCCAAGCCCGGTGCCCTCGTCGGCATGGGCATGACCGAGAAGCAAGGCGGCTCCGATGTCCGCGCCAACACCACCACCGCGACGCCGGACGCCAGCGGCCCGCTTGGAGAGCAAAGCCACCGGCTGCGGGGTCATAAATGGTTCTGTTCAGCGCCGATGAGCGATGGCTTCCTCGTGCTCGCGCAGGCCCCCGCCGGGCTGACCTGCTTCCTGCTCCCCCGCGTCCTGCCCGACGGCACGCGCAATCCCTTTGCGATCCAGCGGCTGAAGGACAAGCTGGGAAATCGCGCCAATGCCTCCTCCGAGGTCGAGTTCGAGGACACCTGGGCGACGCCGCTCGGCGAGCCCGGCCGTGGGATTGCGACGATCATCGAGATGGTCTCCGCGACCCGGCTCGACTGCGTCCTCGGATCCGCGGCGACGATGCGCGCGGCGCTCGTGCGGGCGGTGCACCACACGGCATACCGCAGCGCCTTCGGGACGCGCCTGCTCGATGCGCCCCTGATGCGCAACGTCCTGACCGATCTCGCGCTGGAGTCCGAGGCCGCCACCCTGCTCGCGATGCGCCTGGCCCACGCCGTCGATGAAGGCGAGGACGATTTCGCGCGGTTGGCGGTGGCGCTGGGCAAGTTCTGGGTGTGCAAGCGCGCGACGCCGATGGTGGCCGAGGCGCTGGAATGCCTGGGCGGGCTGGGCTATGTCGAGGAGAACGGCATGGCGCGCCTGCTCCGCGAGGCTCCGCTGAACTCGATCTGGGAGGGCTCGGGCAATGTCAACGCCCTCGACGTGCTGCGCGCCATCGCCCGCGAGCCGGCCTCGCTGGCGGCGCTGGCCAAGGAGGCCACGCTGGCGCGCGGTTTCGATGCCCGACTGGACTCCGCCATTGACCGGATCGAGCCGATGGCCGGCGGGGCCCTTGATGTCGATGCCCCACTGATCGCCCGCCGAGGCGTCGAGGACCTCGCCCTCACCCTGCAGGCGAGCCTGATGGTGAGGTATGCCGAGGCGCCCGTGGCGCAGGCCTTCGTCGCGACGCGGATCGCCGGAGAGCGGGGCGCCACCTTTGGGACCTTGCCCGCTGATGTGGTGCGCTCCGCCGCCCCGGCTGTGCTCAGTCGCACGCCCGCAGGCGTGGACCTCAGCTAGACGTTGAGTCCTCGTCGGCCGACTTCTGGACGTCCTCCTCGAGCCGACGCTGCTGTTCGGCGACGTCGAATTCGGCGGCCGGCCACTGCGGGTCAAGGCCCTGCAGCGCGTTGAGCAGCAGGTTCATCACGGCCAGGCGGGCATACCATTTGCGGTCCGCCGGCACGACATACCAGGGCGCCTCGTCGGTGGAGCACTTGTCGATGGCAGCCTGATAGGCCTGCATGTAGTCATCCCAGTAGGCGCGCTCGTCGAGATCGCCCGGGTTGAACTTCCAATGCTTCTCCGGATTGGCGAGTCGCTCGGCGAGCCGGGCCTTCTGCTCGTCCCGGGAGATGTCGAGCATCACCTTGATCACGGTCGTCCCGGACGCCACGACCTGCTTTTCGAAGGCATTGATCTGCGCATAGCGGCGAGCCCACTGCGTCCGCGGCACCAGGTCATGGACACGGACGATGAGCACATCCTCGTAGTGACTGCGATCGAAGACGCCGATGATGCCCGGCTCGGGAAGGGCATTGCGGATCCGCCAGAGGAAGGGGTGGGCCCGCTCTTCCTTCGTCGGGGCCTTGAAGGCGGTGATGTCCACGCCCTGCGGGTCGGCCGCGCCGACGACATGGCGCATGATGCCGCCCTTGCCGGAGGTGTCCATGCCCTGGATGACCAAGAGAACCGAGCGCTTCCCGCCGGCTTTCGCCTCGGCATACAACCGCTCCTGCAGGTCGGCGACCTGCTCGGCCAGCGGGCCCATGAGGGCCTCGGCCTCCTCGCGGCTGCCGTCAAAGCCGGGTGTCGATGAGGTGTCGAGATCGGTGAGCACGAAGCCGGGGCCAGCGCGGAGGGCGTCGGCGAGGTCGAACGGATTGGGTGCGTCGGACGCCTTGGGCGCCACGACCTCGGCGACCTTCTCCGCAGCGACCTTGATCTTCGCGTCCTTCGCCTTCTTGGCGTTGCGCACAGCCTTGCGCTGGGCCAGGTCCTTGGCGATGACCTCGAGTTCCTTGGCCGCCTTCTTACTCTTCTTGTCCTTCTTCTTACTCTTTTTGTCCTTGGCCATGCAGGCATCATGGCAGGTCCGTCCCGCAGACTGACCGCATGCGCCTGCTCTCCTCCGATCTGCCGGGTATGACGCCTGGTGCCGCCGCCGATGACGCCCTGCTCCGGCAGTTGTACTCCTTCCCCGAGTCGGGTGCGGTGCGCAGCAACTTCGTCGCGACCCTGGATGGGGCCGGAACGGGTGCCGACGGCTTGACGGGTTCGATCAACAATGCCGCGGACAAGGTGGTCTTCGACCTCAATCGCGAGCTCGCGGATGTGGTCGTGGTCGGGGCGGCCACCCTGGAGGCGGAGGGGTATGGGCCGTCCGCCGGCACCAAGCCCCTCGTAGGCTTAAGCACTCGCTGCCTGATCCCCCGTGGCTGGCTGTCCGAACCCGTCCAGCAGGGGTTGGCCATCCTGGTGACGGTGGAGGGCGCGGAGCCGAAGCGGCTGGCACAGGCGCGGGAGCTGCTCGGCGAGGAGCATGTCTGGACGGTCGGGGCCGGGCAGGTCGATGTGGCGCAGGTGCTGGTGCGCCTGCAGCAGCACGGCCATCGACGAATCCTCACCGAGGGCGGGCCGCGCGTGCACGCCGAGCTGCTGCGTCGCGGGCTGATCGATGAGCTGGCCCTGACCTGGGTGCCGCAGTTGGTCGGCGGGGGTGGGCCTCGAATCGCGCACGGCACGGACTTCACGCTCGACATGAGGTTAAGACATTTGGTGGAGTCGGACGGGACGCTGCTGGGGTTGTGGGCGCGCTGAGCTGACGAGTTTTTGGCGTCGCGAGGTCGAGGATCAGCGCCGCAGGTAGGCCGCGACCTCGGACTCCCACCGCAGCGGATCGGTGTTCCACTCCTTGCAATGCCGCGCCTGCTCCCACGGCACGAAGGTGACCAGATCGGGCCGCGCCTCGGCGAGTGCCTCGGACGGTCCAACCGGGACGAATTCGTCATCGTGGCTGTGGATGAGCAGGATCGGGTGGTGCAACTCGGCCGCCCGGGCCACCCAATTGGTCTTGGCGACATCGACGGACTCGTGCACCCCGACCAGACGCCGCGACCAGCGCTTTCCCATGATCGTGCGACTCAGGCCCCCGACCCGCTCCGGCACCCCGTGGGCGCGGGCGTGGTGGGCCAGGACGTCATTCCAGTCCACGACAGGGCCGTCGAGAATCACCTTGCTCACGACGGACGCGAGCGGCGATCGGGCGAGCAATTGCAGCACGATGGCCCCGCCCATCGACCAGCCGATCAGCGCGACCTCGGTGGCGCCGCGCTCCACGGCATACGCGATGGCCGCCTCGATATCACGCCACTCCGACAGGCCAAGGTTGTATCGACCGTCCGGTCCGCTCGGTGCGCCTTCGTCATTGCGATAGCTGGGGACCAGGACGGTATGCCGGGCGGCCAGCACCGGTGAGATGGCTCGGACGGTTTCCTCGCGGCGGGCCCCGCGCCCGTGGACGAGGATCGCCCACTGAGAGCCATCGCCCATACCCGGCACGACCCACGCGGGCATCGGCCCGAGATCGCTCAGGACGTGGACATGTTGAGTGGCGAGGCCGAGGCTGATCTCCGGTGGGGCGTAGTAGTAATAGCCATTCCAGCGCGCAGGGCCGGGCCGCAAGATGCCGTAATCGCGCGAGATGATCCGCCGCCGGACGGTCTTGGCGGTGGTGTCGTGCTCGAGGATCTCGCCCACGCGCAGGTGCCCGCGTCCGCCTTCCAGCCACACGCCATACCTGCCCGGCACGTCCGCCTCCGGGCTCTCGGCGAAGACCACATCGTCGACGCCGGTCTCGAGCAGTTCGACGTCATCGGGGCGCCGGCGGTCCGGGGTGAGCACCCGACGCGCGAAGTAGGCCGCCGCGGTCAAGGAGGCCGCTGCGGTGCCGGCGGCCGCCGAACTGCCCACCGCCGCAGCCCCGATCGCCGCCTTGACGGCCACTGCCTTCCTGCTCACCGAGTCATCGTCTCAGGTTCTCGCGCTCACCTTGTCCGTCGTTGCGGAGGTGACGACCACAATGGGGCGTATGCCGCCCGCTCCCCCGCCATCGCCCCGGCGCCTCGGCGTCGTGCTGGCCGCGGGCGCTGGACGGCGCTTCGGTGGCCCGAAGATCTTGGCGGCCGATGGCGCCTGGTTGCGCGGGGCGATCGCGGCGCTGGCTGTCGGGGGCTGCGATGCGGTGGCGGTGTGCATGGGTGCTGCCAAGGTGCTGCCGCCGGACGGGGTCATCGCCGTACCCGTGCCGGACTGGTCCGAAGGGATGAGCGCCTCGACGCGAGCGGCGCTCGATCTCGCGCTTGACCTGGAGGTTGACCAGGTCATGCTGCACCTGGTCGACCTGCCGGATGTCGGACCCGAGGTCGTCGCCCGGGTCGCGGGGCGCGCAGGTGCCGGGACAGCGGCGCTGGCGCGGGCGGCATACAACGGGCACGTCGGGCACCCGGTGCTCCTTGGTCGCGACCACTTCGCCGCGATGCGGGCGACCCTGACAGGCGACGCGGGCGGGCGGGCATATCTCGCGGCCACGCCGGAGTTGCTGCTGGTCGAGTGCGGCGATCTCGCCGGGGGGCGGGACATCGATTGCATGCCAGAATCGAGTGATGGGCACCTTGCACAGCGACCGGGAGTATGACGTCACGCGCACCGACGAGCAGTGGCGCGAGCAGTTGAGCCCGCAGGAGTATGCCGTGCTCCGCCAGGCCGGCACCGAGCGGCCATTCACCGGCGAATACACCGACACCAAGACGGTCGGGACCTATGCCTGCCGCGCCTGCGGCGCCGAGCTGTTCACCTCGGACACGAAGTTCGAGAGCCACTGCGGCTGGCCGTCGTTCTACTCGCCGCTGGCGGGTGAGAGCGTGGAGTACATCGAGGACCGCTCGCTCCCCGGCCGCCCGCGCGTTGAAGTCCGCTGCGCCACCTGCGGCTCCCACCTCGGCCACGTCTTCGAGGGCGAGGGCTACGCCACCCCCACCGACCTGCGCTACTGCATCAACTCCATCAGCCTCACCCTGCGCCCGGCTGAGTAAGCTCATTTTACTCCGGATGCCGAAAGTGTGCACTTAACCCTGCTTTAGAGCAGGGGCAAAGCGCAGACTTCCGGTGGTAAGCAGCGGCGGAGTAGTCGTGGGCTAGGCGGCCATGGCCAATGCCGCGCGCACCTTGGCGATCAAGACCTCAGGGTTCATCAAGTCAGCCCACGTAAGGCGGACCACGACATAGCCAAGTCGACGGATCGCGTCTTCGCGACGCTTCTCATCCCAGAGGACCTGAGGATCCCCAGACGCGTACTTGAGCCGACCGTCGACTTCCACGACGACATTCGTGCCCGGAATGAGGAAGTCGACTCTGGCGACGAAAGTGCCGTTCGGGTCGTAAAGCCGGACCTGAGGCTCGACCAGGATCCCGTGCATGGCGAAGCTCACGCCCGCAAGGGATTCGGCCACAGACTCGCGCCGACCATCCATCAACCCGGTCATAGATCTTGCTCGGCTGCCCTTCGGCCAATTCTCCACCCGCTGGGCAGCGATCTGGATGTCCTCGGGTGTCACGAGGCGGGCGTGCATTGCCGCGTCCGCGCTGACCACGCCAGCCTGGACACCCGAATCGAGCGCATGCTGGACGAGCGCATCGGCGACCCCGACTGTCGGCCCCAGCTCGCTGACCGACGGCTGCGAACCGCGATTGGGACGAATCCACAGAAATGTCGCGCCTCGGGACCGGTCGGGAGGCCGCACCAGCCGCGGTCGCGTCAGATCGGCACCCCAAACGGGCAGGTCCCGAGCGATCAGGGCGGATGCACCCGTCAGCAGAGCATCGGGATACATCAAGAGCCCGCCGACGCTCAAATGCCGATGCCAGGCGAGTTCGCTTTGGTCGACGAGGGCGGGGACGGCATACAGACCCCGACCCGGATGGAGCAATTCTCCCGCCTTCACCAAGCGGGCAAGTGCCCAGGATCGATATCCGGCTCGATTGGCTTGCTCTGTAGTGAGCATGCCGTGCTGAGCGCTGGCCAAGTCGAAGAGATGGATTCCGAGTTCTAAGGTCATGCCATCGAGCCTTACGCCCGGGCCGCCCCATCACCAGGGGGTTCGAGAATCTGTGGATCAGCCCGTTTTGGGCGCCAGGGCCTGGGGAAAACGCAGGTGCCGCTTCGCCTAACCCCGGGAAGTCTGCGCTTACCCCCTGCTCTAAAGCAGGGTCAACCGCACACTTTCGGCATCCGGAGAGAAATGAGCAACTACCGCAGCGCGGCCACGGCGGCGGGGAGGGTGACGCGGGGGCCGGTGTAGAAGGGGGTTTCCTCGCGCACGTGGAGGCGGGCGCGGGAGGCGCGAAGCTCGCGCATCAGGTCCACGATGCGGTGCAAATCATCGGCCTCGAAGGCCAGGATCCACTCGTAATCACCGAGCGCGAAGGACGAGATCGTGTTGGCGCGCACGTCGGGATAGTCGCGGGCCATCTGCCCGTGCTCGCGCAACATGTCGCGCCGCTCGCCGTCCTCGAGGACATACCAGTCGTAGGACCGCACAAACGGATACACACAGACATACGCCCGGGCGTTCTCGTCGGCGAGGAAGGCCGGAATGTGGCTCTTGTTGAACTCCGCCGGCCGGTGCAGCGCCAGCTGCGACCACACCGGCTTCAGGTGCCCGCCGAGCCCGGTGCGCAGGAAGCGCTGGTACGCCGACTGCAGCGCCTCCGGCTGCTCCGCGTGCCACCAGATCATCAGGTCAGCGTCCGCGCGCAGACCAGCCACGTCATACAACCCCCGCACGACCACCCCCTCCGCTGCGAGGGCCGCGAAGAGCGCCTCCACCTCGCCGGCGTATGCCGCCCGGTCGGCCTCCCCGAGCCGGGTCTCGACCGCAAAGACCGACCACATCGCGTAGCGGATCGTGTCGTTGATCTCGCGCATGCGCGCGGGCGTGGGTTTGGCGGGGATGGGGCGGGTCATGGCCTCAGTCTCTCAACCCGGCGGCGCCGAGCAGGCGCTGGGCAGCGGCCCGCGCACCCCCGATCACCGCCGGTATGCCGACCCCTTCGTATGCCGCCCCCGCCACCTCCACCCCGGGCAGCTCGTCGATCTCTTTGCGCAGCAGGGCGATTCGGTCGAGATGACCCACGGCATACTGTGGCAGTCCGCCGCCCCACCGCTGGACATGAGTGGCGATCGGGCTCGGCCGATCGGCACCGAGGATGTCGCCGAGATCACGCCACGCGAAATCGAGCAACTCGCGATCCGATCGCTGCAGCATTGCCTCCTCGCCCGCGCGCCCCAGCGATGCGCGCACATAGGTGAGGTCAGGGATGGTCTCGGCGAGCCACCCCCACTTCGCGCTGCTGAAGGTGCTGGCCTTGATCGCGCGCCCCTCGATGGGCGGCACCAGGAAGCCGGAGCCGGGCGCGGGAGGCCACTCGTCGGAGCGCACGGCGAAAGTCGCGACCGCCATTGACGCGAGGCCGATCCCGGCGAGCACCTGCGCCGCGTCGGGAGCCTGCGGAGCGAGCAGTCGGCGGGCCGATGGCGGCGGCGTCGCGATGAGGATCGCATCGGCCTCGATCACCTCGGGCTCGGGCACCGGGCCACAGGTCAGGCGCCATCCGGCCGCGATGCGGCCGAGCGCGCGAACGGTGACACCTGTTCTGATGACTCCCTCGCGCTCTCGAATGGCGTCCGCAAGCAGCGTGGGCAGGGTTCCAACGCCACCGGTCAGGCCGAGGAATGGCGAGCCAACGGGCGGCTGCGCCCCCTCTGCGGGGGGCAAAATCGACTCTCCGGCAACGGCTTTCGCGAAGATGGTGGGGAGGGCTGCGGCGAGGGAGAGTTGGCGCGACTGGCCGGCATACACCCCGCCCAGCAACGGCTCGACGAGCCGATCCACGAGGGCCGGGCCGAAGGCGGCGGCGAGATAGTCACCCACGCTCGTGTCGCCAGTCAGCGGCGGGAGGGGCTGGTATGCCGCCACCTGTGCCACTTCGTCCGGCGAGAGGATGCCGGCGGCGTCGGCGGGTTGACGTGGGATGCCCATGAGCGATCGCGGCGGCATCGGGTGGAGGGCACCGCGCGACCATACGCAGGCCGCGGTCGTGGCGGGCGCGACGATCAGGTGGCCCGCGCCGATCTCCGCGATCAGGGCTCGCGCTTCTGGCCGGGTGGCGAGCATCGATTCGGCGCCGACGTCGACGAGGTGGCCGCCGATGATCTCCTGTCGCAATTTCCCGCCGACCCGGTCGGTTGATTCCAGGACGGTGACCGCGACTCCAGGTGTCGAGGTCAACTCCCAGGCGGCGGCCAAGCCGGCAAGGCCGCCGCCGACGATAACGATCCGGTACACCCCGCAAACCTATGCGGGCCGGCCGGAACCGCTGCCACCGAGGGTGCGTCGCAGCCCGTATCCAGCCCGCGACGACGCCCGCAAGGAGTGGCCATGTCATCCACCACCCGTCGAACCCCGTCCGCGCGAGCCGCCCTCGCTGTCGCCACAGCGGCCTGCGCCGTGACCCTGGCCGGCTGCAGCGGTGGCAGCACAAGTTCAGTAGCGGGCGGGTATGCCGCGACGTCGTCGGCCTCCGCAGGTGACGTGGCGCAGGACGCAGCACCGGCTGCCAGTGAGTCCGTCAAGCGCGGTGCGACGGTTGCGCCCGTGGCGGTGGCCGTCGAGGACCAGAAACTCGCGCGCAATGCGACCCTGTCGCTGAAGGTGCGCAGCATCAACGAGGCAGTGGACAAGGTCCGGGCGATCAATGCGACTGCCAGTGGCTACATCCTCACGGAAAATGTCGGTTCGTACCGCGACGGCGGCGGCGAGGGCGTCACACCGGATACTTATGCAGCGATCAGCATCTCCGTCCCCACCGACAAACTGGATGCCACACTCGATGAACTGCAGAAGATCGGCCAGGTGCTCGACCGGCGCAGCGAGACCGAGAATGTCACGGCGGAGTACGTTGACACCCGGGCCCGTGTGGAGTCGATGAAGCGGTCCGTGGCACGCATCCAGGACCTCATGGACTCGACCAAGGATATGGAGCAGCTCGTCCGTCTCGAGCGCGAACTGTCCTCTCGCCAAACGGAACTCGAGGCAGTGGAGGCGCGTATGCAGCAACTCGATCGCGAGACCTCACGCTCACCGGTCACCATCAACCTCACAACGCAGGAGGAGCTTGTCGAAGGTCTGTCCAGCCCCAAGGAGGGCTTTCTCGGCGGCCTGGCGGCTGGGTGGAAAGCCTTTGTCGGCTCCCTTGTCGGGTTGATGACGGTGATCGGCGCGCTGCTGCCGTTCGCGCTCTTCGCCGGACTGGTCGCCTGGCCGCTGTGGTTGCTAATCCGACGCCTCCTGCGCGAGCGTCGCACGCCCACCGCCAGCCCAGCGCCCGAACCCAGCGCCTAGTCGCGGCCCTCCGGCTAGGCGGTGGAGACCTCGTGCACGAGCGCGACCACGCGCGTCAGGACGTCGGGGTCGGTTTCGGGCAGGACGCCGTGGCCGAGGTTGAAGATGTGACCGGGCGCCGCGCGGCCCTCGGCGAGGATCCGCCGGACCGCCCGCTCGGTCGCCTCCCAGGGCGCGAACAATAGCGCCGGGTCCAAATTCCCTTGCACCGCAAAGGATTTGCCCGTGCGCTCGATGGCGTCTGGCAAGGCGACGCGGTAGTCGACACCGATCACGTCAGCTCCCGCCGTCGACATCGACGACAGCAACTCGCCGGTCCCGACCCCGAAGTGGATCCGCGGCACGCCCAACTCGCCGACAGCGCTCAACACCGACGCCGAGTGCGGGCGCACGAAGGTCTCGTAGTCCGCCAACGACAACGCCCCAGCCCAGCTGTCGAAGAGTTGCACCGCACTCGCGCCAGCGCGGATCTGGACCTCCAAGAAGGTCCGCGAAATCTGAGCGAGCCTGGCGCACAAGGCATTCCACAAGTCTGGATCGCCATGCATCAGCGCCTTGGTCTTCAGGTGGTTGCGGCTGGGGCCACCCTCCACGAGATAGCTCGCCAGCGTGAAGGGCGCCCCAGCAAAACCGATCAGCGGCGTCGAACCCAACTCCGCGACCAGCAACCCGACCGACTCCGCGATGTCCGGGATCGCATCAGCAGCCAGTTCCGGCAGTCGGTGGAGATCGGCCCAGGTCCGGATCGGCTCAGCGACGACCGGCCCGACACCGGGCACGATCTCGATGGCCAGCCCCGCCGCCGCGACCGGAACCACGATGTCGGAGAAGAAGATTGCCGCGTCAACCCCGTGCCGCCGAACCGGCTGCATCGTGATCTCCGCGACCAAGTCTGGCCGCCGGCAACTGTCGAGCATCGCGATGCCCTCGCGCACCGCGCGGTATTCCGGCAGCGAGCGCCCCGCCTGCCGCATGAACCACACGGGGGTATGCGGAGTCGGCAACCCTCGCGCAGCCCGCACCAGCGGCGAATCAGCGGTTAGGGACGGGGAGCCAGCGGGGACACTCACGCGGCGATCGTATGTCGTCCGCTCATCCGGACCCCGCCGCGATCAGCACCACCCCCGCGACCGTCGTCGCCGCTCCCACCACCTGGACGCGCCGAAGCCGTTCGTGCAGAACGACATACGCGAGCGCCGAGGTAACCACCGGATAGAGCGAGCCGAGGACACTCGCGACCGACACCAGCCCACGGGAGGACGCGAGTCCATAGAGCACATTCGCCAGCAGGTCGGCCAGGCCGATGACGACGAGCATCGGGGCATCGCCCCGCCCCACTCCCCCGGTCTTCCGGAGCACCAAGGCGGCGCACGCGAACAGGATCACCGAGGTCAACCGCATACCCCACATGGTGTTGATCACGGAGGAGCCGCTGCCCCGGTCGACCGAGTACAAAGTCACCCCGAAGCCAGTCCCGGCCGCCACCGCGAGCGCCACCGGACGCCGCGAGACCGACCCATCGAGTTCGGGCCCGGACGCGAGAAGCACCCCGATGATCGCCACAAGGATGCCGAGCCAGGTCACCGACCCGGGCTGCTCCCCTTCCAGCACCCCGAGCGTGACCGGAACGAGCACCCCCAACGACGCGATCGGTGCCACGACGCCCATCGACCCGGTCGAGAGGGCGGCATAGAAACAGATCAGGGCGCTCGATCCCGACATTCCCGCCACCCCAGCCCATACCCACCACGGTCCATCCGCGAAGTGCGGCGAGCGCAGGAGCACCGCGATCGTCATCACCACGAGCGCCACAGCCTGCGACCAGCCGACGATGGCGGCAGCAGGCAGCGACTTGGCTTTGACTCCGGCGAGGAAGTCCGAGGTCCCCCAGACGAGTGAGGACGCGAGCGCGAACAGGCTGAACACTTTGACACCTTAGAAGCCGGGACACGAGCGGCGAAGCACGTGGCAATGCCAGCCGCGGCGCCCTGCCTGCGCATACGCTGCACAGGTGGCCACCCGCACCGTCAGCCAAAGCGCCTCCGAGGACTTCTCCCGCGCGCTTGCGTCGCTGCACGCGGCGGCTTTGCGCCCTGAACTGCGGCTCACCGAGGTGCCGGCCCCCAGCCGGATTGCTCCGTATGCCGTGGCCCTGACCGCGGATGTCCTCGCCGATCCCTCGGGCGAGGAAGAGTTGGCCTCCGGCCGATTCGTCCTCTTGCACGATCCGTCGTGTCCCGAACCGTGGGGCGGGGCGTGGCGCGCCGTCACCTTCGCGCGCGCCGACTTGGAGCCGGAGTTCGGCGCCGATCCGCTGCTCGGCGAAGTGGGCTGGACCTGGCTCGAGGAGGCCTTGGCCGAGCACGATCTGGACTATGTCGGCGCCGCGGGCACCGTCACGCGCGTCATCTCCGAGAGCTTCGGCTCGATGAGCGACCGGCCGGCCACCGTGGAAGTCGAAGTGCGAGCCTCGTGGACCCCCCTCGACGACGACCCGGGCGAGCACCTGCGCGCGTGGTGCGATGTGCTGTGCACGATCGCCGGCCTGCCCCCACTCCCGGAAGGTGTCGTCGCGTTCCCCGGACGCCGGCGCTGAAGGTCGACGAATGACCGAGACGACCGGCATACCTCTGGAGCACCCAGCCGACGGGCTGCCCGAGGTCATTGATTCCGAACGTGCCCTGGACGAGGCCGCAGAGCGGATTGCCGCCGGCTCGGGCCCGGTCTCACTCGACGCGGAGCGCGCGTCCGGTTTCCGCTATAGCCAGCGCGCGTATCTCGTGCAATTGCGGCGCGATGGCTCCGGGTCCTTTCTCGTCGACCCCATCGCGGTGCCTGATCTCACGCCGCTGGATCAGGCCATCGGTGGCGCCGAGTGGATCTTGCACGCCGCGACCCAAGATCTCGCCTGCCTCGCCGAAGTGGGTCTACGCCCCCGTCAACTATTCGATACCGAACTGGCCGCGCGCCTGCTGGGCCTGCCCCGCGTTGGCCTGGCCGCCGTCGTCGAGCACTATCTCGGGCTGGTTCTCGCCAAGGAACACTCGGCGGCCGACTGGTCGCAGCGTCCGCTGCCGACGGCCTGGCTGCGGTATGCCGCCCTCGACGTTGAGGTGCTGGGCGAGATCCGCAATCTGATGGGTGTCGACCTGGCGATGAGCGGCAAATCCGAATGGGCGAGAGAGGAATTCGACGCCCTGTTGTCCTGGACGCCGAACACGCGCGTCGATCCATGGCGGCGCACCTCGGGCCTGCACAAGGTCAAAGGCGCCCGCGGTGTCGCGATGGTCCGCGAGCTCTGGTATACCCGTGATCGCCTTGCCGCGGATCGCGATATCGCGACCGGGCGCCTCATCCCCGACACCCTGCTGGTCGCCATGGCGCAGCACGCGCTGACCGAGCCTGGCACGCTGCCACCGGGCGGCCGCTCCATCCAGCGCTACCAGCGCGAATGGCTCGCCGCGCTCGATCGCGCCGCCAAACTGCCCGAGCGCGACCTGCCGCCGGTGAGCCAGGCCGCGGACGGTCCGCCACCCCCGCGCTCGTGGCCGGACAAGAACCCGCTCGCCGCGGCCCGGCTGACGCACACGCGCGCCGCGCTCACCCAGTTCGCCGAGGAGCACACCATCCCCGTCGAGAATGTCTGCTCTCCCGAGCCACTCCGCCGGGTGATCTGGACCCCGCCGGCCGGGGCGCCGGCGATCGAGGCCTTCGATGCGGGGCTCGCGGCATATGGTGTGCGCCCCTGGCAGCGCGGGATCGTCGCGCCGATGCTCGCCGAGGCGTTCGCCGTTGCCACGGCGTGAGCCGACTCACGACCGACGAAGCCCGCGCTAAGCGATCGCTTAGTTAGAGTTGGCCTCAACCTCGCCCAGCCGGTTCCGGCTCGGGCCGAAAACCCAGTGCAAGGAGGCAGTATGCCGCGCAGCCTGCGAGAGGTCGTCTTTGTCGACGGCGTCCGGACCCCGTTCGGCAAGGCCGGCCCGAAGGGTCTGTATGCCGAGACCCGGGCCGACGATCTGGTCATCAAGTGCATCCGCGAGTTGATGCGCCGCAACCCCAACCTGCCCCCGGAGAAGGTCGAGGAGGTGGCGATCGCCGCGACCACCCAGATCGGAGACCAGGGTTTGACGCTCGGTCGCACCGCTGCGCTGCTCTCTGGCCTGCCCAAGTCGACGCCGGGTTACTCCATCGATCGGATGTGCGCCGGCGCGATGACGGCGGTCGCCTCAACGGCCGGCCAGATCGCTTTCGGCGCGATCGATGTCGCCATCGCTGGCGGCGTGGAGCACATGGGGCGTCACCCGATGGGCGAGGGCGTCGACCCCAACCCGCGCATCGTCGCCGAGCAACTCGTCGACCCGTCGGCCCTCGTCATGGGCAAGACCGCCGAGAACCTCCACGACCGCTTCCCGCAGCTGACCAAGGAGCGCAGCGACGCATATGCCGTTGCCTCTCAGGACAAGCTCGCCGCGGCCTACGCCGAGGGCAAGATCCAACCCGATCTGGTCTCGGTCGCGACGCGCAGCGCGGCGAAGGGCTACGGCTTGGCCGTTGAGGACGAGCCGCCGCGCCCCGGCACGACGATCGAGGACCTCGGTGCGCTCAAGGCGCCCTTCCGCGCGCACGGCCGGGTGACCGCCGGCAACGCTGCAGGTCTCAATGACGGCGCCACCGCCTGCGTGCTGGCGGCCGAGGAGACCGCGAAGGAACTCGGCCTGCCGATCAAGATGCGCCTGGTGGAGTTCGCCTTCGTCGGCGTCGAGCCGGAGGTTATGGGCATCGGGCCGGTGCCCGCCGCCGAGAAGGCGCTGGCCAAGGCCGGCCTGCGCATTGAGGACATCGGGCTCTTCGAGCTCAACGAGGCCTTCGCCGTCCAGGTGCTGGCCTTCCTCGATCACTTCGGCATCGCCGACGACGACCCGCGGGTCAATCCGTATGGCGGTGCGATCGCCACCGGTCACCCGCTCGCCTCCTCTGGCGTGCGCCTGATGAACCAGCTCGCGGCGCAGTTCGCGGAGCAGCCGCAGGTGCGTTACGGCATGACCGCCATGTGCATCGGCCTGGGCATGGGCGGCGCCGTCATCTGGGAGAACCCGCACCACGCCGACTATGGAAAGGAGGGCTGAGGTATGACCGCCACGCTCACCGAGGCCGCGAAGGCCGACTTCCCCGATGAGGTCGTCACGAACGCTCTGGTTCAGGACATCACCCTGCCGCACGGCGCCGGGGTCCTGGCCCTGATCACGCTCGACAACGGCTTTGACCACACCAAGCCCAACACCTTCGGCCCGGCGACGATCGCCGGTCTCGCCGAGGTGGTGACCGCCCTGCGCGCTCGCGCCGAGGCCGGTCAGATCCAAGCCGTTGGTATCACCGGCAAGCCCTTCATCTTCGCCGTCGGCGCCGACCTGACCGGCGTGCCCTTCGTGACCGAGCGCCAGCAGGCGCTCGATATCGCGCGGGCCGGGCACGCCGTCTTCGCCGACATCATGGACCTGCCGGTGCCGACCTTCGCCTTCATCAATGGCGCGGCGATGGGCGGTGGCGTGGAGATTGCGTTGTCGTGTGATTACCGCACGATCTCGGCCGGCGTTCCGGCGCTCGCGCTGCCGGAGTGCTTCCTTGGCCTGGTGCCCGGATGGGGCGGCTGCTACCTGCTGCCGACTCTGATCGGCATCCGCTCGGCCCTGCAGGTCATCATTGAAAACCCCTTGAACATGAACAAGATGCTCAAGGGACCGCAGGCCTTCAAGCTCGGGATCGCGGACGCGATGTTCGCCCCCGCGGACTTCCTCGAGGAATCGCTCGGCTGGGCGGCGTCGGTGCTGACCGGTGCCACCGTCGTCGAGCGCGCCGCAGTGGACACGGACGAAGCCGCCTGGAATATGGCGATCGACATGGCCAAGGCCCTGGTCGATGTCAAGACCGGCGGCAAGTCGCCCGCGCCCTATCGCGCGCTGGAGTTGCTGCGCGGTGCCCGGACCTCCTCCCGCGAGGACGGCTTCGCCGGGGAGGACGAGGCGCTGGCCGATCTGCTCATGGGCGACCAGTTGCGCGCTGGTCTGTATGCCTTTGACCTGATTCAGAAGCGTGCCAAGCGTCCGGCCGGCGCACCCGACAAGGCGCTTGCTCGACCTGTCACCAAGGTCGGTGTCGTCGGCGCGGGCCTGATGGCCGGCCAGCTGGCGCTGCTGTTCGCGCAGCGTCTCGAGGTTCCGGTCGTCATGACGGACCTGGACCAGGAGCGCGTGGACAAGGGGCTGGCATACGTCCGGGGACAGATCGCCGACTTGCAGGCCAAGGGCCGGGTGAGCCAGGACGGGGTCAACAAGCTGACCGCGTTGGTCACCGGGACGACGGACAAGGCGGGTATGGCGGATGCGGACTTCGTCATCGAGGCCGTCTTCGAGGAGATGTCGGTCAAGAAGCGGGTCTTCGCCGAGCTGGAGCAGATCGTCACCCCCGAGTGCGTGCTGGCCTCCAATACCTCCTCGTTGTCGCTAACCGAGATGGCGGCCGATCTGGAGCACCCCGAGCGGGTCGTCGGTTTCCACTTCTTCAATCCGGTCGCGGTGATGCCGCTGCTGGAGATCATTCCCGGCGAAAAGACCGATGATGCTGCTCTCGCAACGGCTTTCGCCGTCGGCAAGGGTTTGAAGAAGACGACCATCCTGGTCAAGGACTCCGCGAGCTTCATCGTCAACCGGATCCTCGGCCGTTTCATGGGTGAGTACAGCCGGATCGTCGACGAGGGCACGCCGTCCACGATCGCCGATCAGGGCGTCGCTGGCCTCGCGCCGATGCCGCCCTTCGTGCTGCTCGGGCTGGTCGGTCCGGCGATTGCGCTGCACAATTCCGAGACTCTGCATCGCGCCTTCGGCGACCGCTTCTATGTCTCCCCCAGCGTTCGCGCGCTCGTGGAGGCCAAGAAGACGGCATACGACCCGAGCGTGCAGATCACCCCGGAGAATCCGGTGGCGCTCACGGCGGATGAGGTCAAGGACCGAGTCCTGTCGGCCATCGCCGAGGAGGTCGGCCTGATGCTCAAGGAAGGCGTCGCCCAGGCACCGATGGACATCGACCTGGCCCTGATCACCGGTGCCGGCTTCCAGTTCTGGAATGGCGGCATCACCCCGCTGCTCGACCGCGAGGGCATCTCCGAGAAGGTCAACGGCGCCCGCTTCCTGCCCCCCGGCGCCGCCGACGTCCGCCGCTGAGGGCCGGCAAGGCTGGGCTGCCACTTTCCCGCCCATTGCCGAAACATGGACGTACGCAACGGATCATTACCGTTGCGTATGTCCATGTTGTCTCCCATGACATGTCACGTTCCGGCAATGGGCGGGAGAGTGACCTCCGCCGCCGTGTCGGGGGCGCGGGTATCTCACATGTGAGGTACCATGGTGGCTTATGTCAGAGGACTACTTGGCCCGTATCGGCAATCTCATCCGCGACGCACGACGCCACCAGGGGATGACGCAGACCGACCTTGCGGAGCAACTCGGCACCAGCCAAAGCGCCGTGGCGCGTATCGAGCAAGGTGGGCAGAACCTCAGCCTGGAGATGCTCGCCCGCATCGGCGATGCCCTCAACAGCGAGTTCGTCTCGCTCGGGCACTCGCAACCACAACACCTTCGCGTCGAAGGCGGCCGCAAGCTGTCGGGCGAGATCGACGTCAAGACCTCCAAGAATGCCGCCGTTGCGCTGCTCTGCGCGGCACTGCTCAACAAGGGCCGCACCACCTTGCGCAGCCTCGCGCGCATCGAAGAGGTCAACCGGATCATCGAGGTCCTCGGCTCCGTCGGCGTCAAGACCCGGTGGCTGCCCGGCACCAGCGACCTCGAAATCATCCCGCCGGCAACGCTGGACCTCGACGCCATCGACATCGAGGCCGCCCGTCGCACCCGCACGGTCATCATGTTCCTCGGCCCGCTGCTCCACGAGCTCGACCACTTCCAGCTGCCGTATGCCGGGGGCTGCGATCTCGGCACCCGCACCGTCGAGCCCCACCTGATCGCGCTGCGCCACTTCGGCCTGAATGTGCTTGCGACACAAGGATTTTATGAGGCATCCGTCCGTGTTGGTGAAGGCCCGGGCAAGCCCATCATCCTCACCGAGCGCGGCGACACCGTCACCGAGAATGTCCTGCTCGCGGCCGCCCGCCACCCCGGTGTCACCGTCGTGCGCAATGCCTCGTCCAACTACATGGTCCAGGACCTCTGCTTCTTCCTGCAGCGCCTCGGGGTCGGCATCGAGGGCATCGGCACCACGACCTTGACGATCACCGGCGTCGAGCACATCGACGTCGATGTCGATTACCAGCCCTCCGAAGACCCGATCGAGGCCATGAGCCTGCTCGCCGCGGCGGTCGTCACCGACTCCGCGATCACCATCCGCCGGGTGCCGATCGAGTTCCTCGAGATCGAGTTGGCCACCCTCGAGACGATGGGTATGCAGTACGACCTCTCCCCGGAGTATGTCTCGGCTAACGGTCATACCCGTCTCGTGGACCTGACCACAATCCCTGGCCCGCTCAAGGCGCCGGCGGACAAGATCCACCCGATGCCTTTCCCCGGACTCAATATCGACAACCTGCCCTTCTTCGCGCTCATCGCCGCGAAGGCCGAGGGCACGACGATGATCCACGACTGGGTTTACGAAAACCGCGCCATCTATCTCACCGAACTGACCAAGGTCGGCGCGCGCGTTCAGCTCCTCGACCCGCACCGCGTGATGATCGAAGGCCCGACGCCGAAGTGGCGCGCGGCTGAGGTCGTCTGCCCGCCTGCGCTGCGCCCCGGGGTCGTCGTCCTGCTCGCCATGCTCGCGGCGCCCGGCACCTCGGTGCTGCGCAATGTCTATGTCATCAACCGCGGCTACGAAGACCTCGCCGAGCGGCTCAACAAGCTCGGCGCCCGCGTCGAGACTTTCCGCGACATCTGAGAGCTCGATAGTCGCCGCCCTGCGTCCCCTGAAGGATCCAGGTCGGCGATGGTTTGCCGAACGCTCTTCGCACGTCCACCTCGCGTTCCCCGAATCGTCAGTGCCGGCTTGGGACGGTGTCCGAGCCCGGCCGTCACGACCTGGGCAACACCATGACGCGAGGAGAGATCATGACCCAGGCGCCCATCCGGACGCTGCCCATGCTTGGCATCACGCACGGCAACCGCAATCCCGTCACCTGCCATCTGCGCTGCGGCGATGCCTGCGCCAAACCCATCCCCAACCAGAGCGGGGCGCCGAGCTTCCGTGACGTCGCCGCGGGGGCGCTGTCTCGCCGCTCCGCCCTTGGCGGCGCCTTGGTGCTGTCCGTCGCGGCCGCGACGCTGTCCGAATCCGAGGCCGCCGCTGCCACCGGAAACAACCTGACGTTCGGCGCGATCGCCCCCGCCACGGCTGACATCGACCAGGTCCGGGTGCCCGCTGGCTACCGCTGGGATCCCATCGTGCGCTGGGGCGATCCGCTCTTCGTCGGCGCCCCCAACCTGACGGCCGCTGGGACAGATCCAGCCGCTCAAGAGCAGCAGTTCGGCTACAACTGCGACTACCTCGACGTCCTGCCCGATCGTGGCAGCACCACGCGCGGCGTGCTGGTCGCCAATCACGAGTACACCAACGAGAACATCATGTTCGCCCCGGACGCCGACCCCGCTCTAGTGGCCCGCACGGCGATGGCCGCGCACGGCTTCTCGGTCGTGGAGTTGCGGCGCAGCGGCGCCGGCAAGCGCTGGTCGTATGTCGTGGGTGGGCGCCGCAATCGCCGCATCACGGCCACCACGCCCTTCACGCTCGACGGTCCGGCCGCCGGCTCCGAGTTGCTGAAGACCGCCGCGGACACCACCGGTCGCCGAGCCCTCGGGACGCTCAACAATTGTTCTGGTGGCACGACGCCGTGGGGCACGATCGTCTCGGGCGAGGAGAACTTCAACCAATATTTCCTGTGCACCGGCGACGAGCGCGAGGCCCGCTACGGCCTCGGCCCGGACGGCGACGAGCGGGGTTGGCGCACGGTGGACCCGCGTTTCGACGCGACCGGCTCGGCATACCGCAACGAGCCCAACCGTTTCGGCTGGGTGGTGGAAATCGACCCGGAGAACCCGCGCTCAACGCCGGTGAAGCACACGGCCATGGGCCGCTTCAAGCACGAGGGCGCCAATATCACCATCGACGCGGCGACCGGCAAGGCAGTGGCCTACATGGGCGATGACGAGCGCTTCGACTATCTCTACAAGTTCGTCTCCAAGGGCACCTTCGACGGCTCGGGCACCGCCGCCGCACGCGCAGCAAACAAGCGCCTGTTGAGCGCGGGTGACCTCTTCGTCGCACGCTTCACCGGCGATGGTCTCGAAGATGGCATCAATGACGGGACCGGCATCTGGATCCCGCTCACCCGCGGCGGCCGTTCCATGGTCCCGGGTATGACGATCGACGAGGTTCTCGTCTACACCCGACTGGCCGCGGACAAGGTCGCGGCGACGCCGATGGACCGTCCTGAGGATGTGCAGCCGAGCCCGAAGTCCGGCCGCATCTATGTCGCGTGCACCAACAACTCCAAGCGCGGTGCGACCGGCCTGCCGGGGATCGATGAGGCCAACCCTCGCCCCGCTAACAAGGACGGGCATATCGTCGAGATCACGGAGATAGGCGGCGCCCACACCGGCACGCGCTTCCGCTGGAACCTGTTCCTGATCTGTGGCGACCAGTCCTCTGCCGGAACATATTTCGGTGGTTACACCGGCCCGGTCTCGCCCATTTCGTGCCCCGACAATCTCGCCTTCGACAGCCGCGGCAATCTGTGGATCTCCACCGACGGCCAGCCCAGCGCGATCGGATTGGATGACGCCCTGCACTGCGTCGAGGTGGCGGGACGGCTGCGGGGACGGGTCCGGCAGTTCCTGTCCGTGCCAGTCGGCGCGGAGACCTGCGGGCCGGTCATCCACGATCGGGATGGCTCGGTCTTCGTCGCCGTGCAGCACCCGGGCGAGGACGGTTCGTGGGAGGCCCCGCAATCGCACTTCCCGGACTATGGCTCGGGCGTCTTCGCCGGCCCTCGCCCGTCGGTCATCCAGGTGACGCGGCGCTGAGCCCGATCAGGGACGCAGGGCGGCAGTGATCGCGTCCGGGGTCAGGCCGATCGCATCGAGGACCTGGCCCCGGCTCGCGTGATCCAGGAATTCCCGGGGTATGCCGAAGCTCACCACCGGGACCGCGTGGCCCGCCGCGCGGACCGCGGTGGCCACCTGCGAGCCCACGCCACCGACGACGAGATTGTCCTCGATGACCGCGATCCGGCCAGCCGTAGCGGCCAACGCTACGAGCTCCGGCGCCACGGGGATCACCCAGCGCGGGTCGACGACTAGGGTCCGAACCCCTTCTGCCGCAAGCTTTTCCGCAACAGTGATCGCCGTCGGCACCATCGACCCGACGCCGATAATGAGTTGCTCGACCGCACCGCCATCGGTGTGATCGGCCATGATGTCGAGCCCCTCGACGATGCGCACGGGCTCCAGTGGCGCCGCGACATTGCCCTTGGGGAAGCGAATGACGGTCGGCGCGTCGTCGACGTCCACCGCTTCCCGCAAGGCTCGGCGCACAGTGGCGCCATCGCGTGGGGCGTTGAGCCGCAGCCCGGGGATCGCGCCGCAGATCGTCATATCCCACATGCCGTGATGCGAGGCGCCATCTGGTCCGGTCACGCCGGCCCGGTCGAGGACGACGGTCACGCCTGCCTTGTGCAGGGCCGCGTCCATCAGCAATTGGTCGAAGGCGCGATTGAGGAAGGTCGCATAGACGGCAACAACCGGGTGCAGCCCCGCGAACGCCAGACCGGACGCCATCGTCAACGCGTGCTGTTCGGCGATCCCGACATCGATCAGCCGGTCCGGAAAGGCCTCGCCAAAGGGACCAAGACCCACCGGGAGGGTCATGGCCGCCGTCACGGCAACGATGTCCCGGCGTTCGCGCCCAAGGCGAACCATCTCTTCGGCGAACTCATCGGTCCAGATCCGGCCGGCCACTTCGAACGGCAGACCGGTTTCGGGGTTGATGACGCCGACAGCGTGGAACTGATCGGCCTCATCGGCACGCGCCGGTTCGTAGCCGCGGCCCTTCTGGGTGAGGACATGCACCAGCACCGGGCCACCAAAGGATTTGGCGCGACGCAGCGCACTCTCCAGCGCGACGGGGTCGTGCCCATCGACCGGACCGATGTATTTCAGGCCGAGATCCTCGAAAAGTCCTTGCGGCGCAATGACATCCTTGATGCCCTTCTTGACCCCGTGCAGGGCCCGCTCCATCGGGCCGCCAACCACCGGGGCGCGGCGCAGCGTCGTCTTGCCCCACTCCAGGAACGTCTCATAACCCTGGGTCGTGCGCAGCGTCGCGAGATGCTCCGCCATTCCGCCGATCGTCGGCGCATAGGACCGCTCGTTGTCATTGACGATGAGCACCAAAGGCAGGCTCTTGTCGGCGGCAATATTGTTCAGCGCCTCCCAGGCCATCCCCCCGGTCAGCGCGCCGTCACCGATCACCGCTGCCGTATGCCGTGAGCCCTGCCCCGCCAGCACCCGGCCTTTGGCGATGCCGTGCGCCCAGGACAGCGAGGTGGAGGCATGCGAATTTTCGACGACATCATGCTCGGACTCGACGCGGCTCGGGTAGCCGGAAAGCCCTCCGCGAGAACGCAGTCCAGAGAAATCGTGTCGGCCGGTGAGGATCTTGTGCACATAGGACTGGTGGCCGGTGTCGAACACAATCGCATCGCGCGGGCTGTCGAAGACGCGGTGCAAGGCGATCGTCAACTCCACAACGCCGAGATTGGGGCCGAGATGTCCGCCGGTCTTCGAAACGGACTGGATGAGAAAGTCGCGGATCTCCTGCGCGAGTAGGGGCAATTGCTCTGCCGGGAGCGCCTTGACCGAGGCCGGTCCGGTGATGTGGTCCAGCAAACTCACGGGATGGGCCCGGTCCTTCCGAGATTGTCGGGGCGCCCGTCGAGGCGCCGGAACCACCCAAGTTTACGCGCTGGTCACCGGCATTTCTGTGCGCTCCTGGCTCGGCCCCGCCAATCCACACCGAATGCGCACACGCTTGCGCGGCTCACAACTTGGCGACGAAGGTCTTGCCCTGCAGCGCCTCATGAATCAGCTTTGCACCCCGGGCCGCTGCCAATAGCCGCACCCCTTCATGTTCCAGACCCGCCATCAACTCCGAAATCCCTTCCGGCGGAACATAATCGCTCATCTCCACCCGCGCCTCGCGGTAGGCCTGACGCATCGCCACGAGTTGCGCCTGCACGTGGCGCTCGGTCAGCCAGGCCAGCGCGACGGGATGGCGTCGCCACCCGGCATACAATCGATAATCGGCCGGACAGTGATCGAGCAGCCAGGAGACGGCGGGAACTTCCCAGCCCGTAACGCCCGGTGGCGGCACAGGGCCGGGCCAGCCCGGCGGGCCGACCTGAGGGCGCTTTTCGAACACATGTTCTAGTGTATATCGACCTCGACGCCATCCGGGAGTCCCGACAGACCGACCTTCGCCCCGTCGACCTCCACGGTGAAGCGGTGTCTGCCGAAGCGCAGACCCGTCACCCGCAGCGGTCCGAACGGCGCCGGGCGCATCGGCGCGAGCCGAACCCGCCGGCCCGGCACGTCGACGTCCAGGCCGAGCACGGCCGTCACAATCGCGATGGCGGATGCCGCGGCCCACGCCTGCGGCCGGCAGGAGGCGGGGTATGGCGCGGGGGCACCCGAAACCGACTCCCCCGCGAGCAATTCGGGCGCCCGGTAGGACAGGGCGGCAGCGCAGTCCACCAGGCCGCGCGCAATGGGCGCACCATCGCTTGCTCGGCCTTCCCGGGCCATCCCGAGCAGGATGATCGCGCTATCGTGCGTCCACACCGAGCCGGTGTGATATCCGATCGGGTTGTATGCCGGGTTGGAGCGCCCCATCGTGCCAACACCGAACTCCCCCAACAGATCCGGTGAGAGTAGTCGTTCGACCGTGCGATCGGCTTCATCACCGTCGAGCACTCCGGTCCCCAGGACGTGACCCATATTGCTGCCCACCCCATCGACCGGCTGGCCGTCACCATCGATAGCCATGGCGAGGTAGGGACCGTCGGCGTCGCTCACCCAATAGCGGTCGCGGATGCGCTCCGTCAAAGACGTCGCCCAGTCGCGCAGCGCATCGGCGCCGTCGAGGCCGAATGCGTCATAGACCTCGGCCGCCCCGCGGGCCGCCTCGACGGCATACGCCTGGGCCTCGACCAAGGCGATGGGAGCCGGGGCGATCGAACCATCCCGGTGGCGCATCGAGTCACCGGAGTCTTTCCAGCCTTGATTCGCGAGCCCATGGCCGGAGGCATCGACATATCGCAGCAAACCGGTGCCATTGTCGGCGGCACCCTGCAGCCAGGTCATCGCGGCCTGGAGATTGGGGAGCAGATCACGAATCTCGTTCTCCGGCAAGCCTGTTCGCCACGCATCGTGCAGGAGAAGAACCCATAGAGCCGTCGCATCGACACTGCCGTAATAGACGGGCGGGAGCTGCATCCCATGTCCCGCATCGACATAGGTCGTGCGTCGCACCTCGTGGAGAATCTTGCCGGGCTCCTCAGCCGTGTCGACGTCGACCGCGTTGCCCTGGCGCCGAGCCAGCGCGCGCAAGGTTCCACCCGCCAACTCGAGGTCGACCGGCAACATCATGCGGGCCGTCCATAGCGAGTCACGGCCGAAAAGCGTGAGATACCAAGGAGTTCCGGCCGCCGCGAAGAAGTCCTCGGGGGCATCCGGGTCGGTCAGCAGCAGGTTTCGCAGGTCGGCGAGGCCGCCCGTGACGAGGGCGTCGAGCCGTCGGTCCCCGGCCGTCACCGCAATACCGGACCAGTCCACACGATCCGCCGCCGGATCCGCGTCAAAGCGCGACGGAGCCGTGCGTTCAGTGCCGATTGACAACTCGATCATCGCCGGAACGCCCTGGGAGAGAACCAGATCCCACTCCATCGTCAGGATCGAACCCTCGACCTTGATCCGGGCAGGAGCGGGCGTACCAGCCACGTTTGTCGCATGCCGTTCATCGGTCCACTCGCCACCGTCCGCCGTCGCGGTCACCGCCGGCGGGGCCGGGCGGTCATAGCCGCCCTTGACATGAGCCAGATCGGCCCCCGCCGCCCCGATGGACAGAACCGCCGTGAAGGCAACGTCCTGGGTCGCTCGCGAGACAAAGGTCAGGCTCTCCAGCGCCCCGCCCGCGACAACAGTCCGCGTGATGTGCACCTCGACCGTTGGGTCCGGGCCGTCGTGGCCGAGATTGCGCGCGGACGCCCACAGGGAGGTGCGAGCGCCCTGGGATGTCGCCGCGATGACCGTCGGCGGCTCGCCATCGAGCGACCACGCGAGCCGGTCCAGCACCAATCGATCGTCGACCAGTAGTCCGGTGCCCGCAGCGCCTATCTCGCCATCCGGGCCCCCGAGCAGCGTGGCATTGCCGTGCACGGCGATCTGCCGGTCGTGCAGCCATGGCTGCCGTCTGTGCGGTGTGGACACGATTTGACCTTGCCTTCCGATTCGGTGCTGCCAAAAGGTTGACCGGACCATCACGATGGTCCACAGTTTCAAATCTGATCGTTCAAAATGGGCCGCAAACGAAAAGTTTTTCGCTCTAGACCGTTCAACACACAATCGCAGTAGCGTAGCGAGCACGTCAAGGGTGACGAGGAGGTCGGGATGTCGGATGTCGCGAGTCGTGTAACCATCCGTGAAGTTGCCGATGCCGCTGGCGTTTCGCGACAGACGGTCAGCAACACCCTCATCCATCCCGAGCGCGTCCGGCCGCCCACGCTGGAGCGGGTCCGCAAGGTCATTGATGAGCTGGGCTACCGCCCCTCCAATGCCGCCCAGAGCCTGCGATCTCAGCGCACAGGCGCCGTCGGCTTTGAACTCAATGCCACCGGGTCCGCGCTGCAGAATGCCGTCGCCTTCCCCTTCGTGCTCGCCCTGAGCGAGCGGGCCGTGGCCCACGGCAGCCATATCGTCACCTTCGGCACCCAGAGCGCCCGCCCGGCCCTGAGCGGCTACGAAGACATGGTGCGCAGCCTGCTGGTGGACGCCTTCATTCTCGCGGACACGCACGCCGGTGACCCCCGGCTGCCCTTCCTGGATCAGGCCCGTATCCCGTATGCCGCCTTCGGCCGCTTCTGGGGTCGACCCGAGTTGACCTCGTGGGCCGATGTGGACGGTGCCCACGGCACACGATTGGCGACCGAGCACTGCCTCGCGGCCGGGTATGACGTGGTCGGCTACCTCGGCTGGCCCGACGGCTCCGCCGTCGGCGACGACCGCCGCAATGGGTGGGCTCGGGCGGTGGAGCGCGCCGGTCACCGGTCGATGCCGCGCGCCATTGCCGAGCAAGATCTCACCTCGGCACGAGCAGCGGCCGGCCCACTTCTGGATCAGATCGGCCGCGGTGGCGCCGTGGTGTGCGCCTCGGACATGCTCGCCCTCGGCGTCGAGCGGGAGGCTGCGGCGCGCGGCTGGACGCTCGGACGCGATATCGGCATCTGCGGCTTCGACGACTCCGCGATCTCGGAGATCGCCGGCTTCTCAAGCGTGACGCAGCCGCTGCAGGAGATCGCCGATCACCTGCTCGCCCTCGTCCACTCCCGCTTGGCCGGCGCGCCGCCACCGGTCGAAGGGGTCCTGTTCAGACCCACCCTCGTGGTCCGTGGCAGCACCGCCCGCGCGAGCTGAGGCTCGCGGATCCGCATACCTCATACCCCAAGACCACAACCACCGGCCCCCAGGCCACATCACGAAAGAGACACACATGGCACACACTCCCCGCCGCGTCGTCACGATGGCCCTGGCCGTCGCCGGGACCATCTCGCTGGCCGCCTGTGGCGGCGGCGGCTTCGAGTCCTCCAGCTCCAGCACCACCTCGGCAAGCGGCTCCGGCACGTCTTCGGACACCTCCTCCTCTGCCCCGACTGGCGCCGCCCTGCGGATGCTCATCGCCTCCTCCGGCGACGCCGAAACGGCCGCGGTCAAAGAGGCCACCGACGCCTGGGGCAAGGCCACGGGCAACACCGTAGAGGTCACGGTCGCCTCGGACATGGACCAAGAACTCGCCCAGGGCTTCGCCGGCGGCAACCCCGCCGATGTGATGTACATGGACGCCGGCAAGTTCGCGACCTTCGCCAAGAACGGTTCGCTCGAGGCCTATGGCGACGGCTTCGCGGACAACGACCAGTTCTTCGAGGCGCTGCGCAAGACCTTCACTTATGACGGCAAGCAGTACTGCGTGCCGAAGGACTTCTCCTCCCTCGCCCTGCAGATCAACACCGACATGTGGACCAAGGCGGGCCTGACCGACGCCGACGTGCCCACCACCTGGGACCAATTGACCGAGGTCTCCAAGAAGCTGACCACCGACAAGGTCGCCGGTCTCGGCATCGGCGTGGGTATCGACCGCCTCGGCGCCTTCGTGGTGCAGAACGGTGGCTGGTGGCTGAACGCCGACAACACCGCCCCCGCGGCGGCGGACGCCAAGGTCACCGATGCCCTGAAGTACGTCCAAGACAATGTCAAGGCCGGCAACTTCAAAATGTCTAACGACCTGGGCGCTGGCTGGGGCGGCGAAGCTTTTGGCAAGCAGCTCTCGGCGATGGTGATCGAGGGCAACTGGATCAAGGGCGCGTTGAAGAACGACTTCCCCGATGTGAAGTACAAGACCGTCGAACTGCCCGCGGGCGCCCAGAAGGGCACCTTGATGTTCACCCAGTGTTGGGGCCTGGCCGCCGACAGCAAGAACAAGGACGCCGCCAAGGACCTGATCAAGTCCCTGACGACCGCCGAGCAGCAGATGAAGTTCGCCGACGCCTTCGGCGTCATGCCCTCGCGGACCGATGCGGCGCAGGAGTACAAGACCAAGTACCCCGAGGACGCCGCCTTCGTTGCCGGCGGGGAGTACGGCCACGGCCCGATCAATGTGCCCGACCTGACCGACGTGGTCGCCGAGCTCAACAGCCAGCTGGAGAAGATGGGCACCGCAGACATCGCCGGCGCGACCAAGTCCTTCGACGAGAACGCCGCTTCGGCGATGGGCGGCTGACGCACCACCCAGAAGACCCCTGTGCCGGGCCGGCCTTCCCCTGCGACCGGCCCGGCATAGGACATCCGCACAACGAAGTCCTCACCCTCGCAACGCCTTCCGGCTGATTCCGGCCGGTATGCCGCCCGCCCCTTCTTCGCAGGAGCTCACCCATGGCTCGTAGCAAGTCCGGCGACCCGATGCGCCAGCCCGTGGCCGGCTGGGTCTTCGTCACGCCGATGATCGTCATCCTCGGCCTCTTCCTCGTCGTGCCGATCGTGATGGCGCTGTGGGTTTCGGTCTCGAACTGGACCGGCCGCGGATCCCCCTTCGGTGGCAACACCGAGTTCATCGGCTTGAAGAACTACACCGATCTGCTCGGCAAGCAGGGCCTCGCGCGGCAAGACTTCATGACCTCGCTGCGCAACACCTTCTACTACGTCCTCGGGGTCGTGCCCATCCAGACCGCGCTGGCGCTGTTGCTGGCGGTGCTGGTCAATCAGAAATGGTTGCGCGGCCGCACCTTCTTCCGGACCGCCTTCTACTTCCCCTCGGTGGTCTCCTCTGTGGCGATCTCCCTCGTCTTCCTGTTTCTCTTCGCCGGCTCCGGCGCCATCAATGGGGTGTTGGCTTGGTTCGGGGTCCACGGACCGAACTGGTTCGCCGACCCGCGCGGCCTGATCCACCTCCTCGGTGACCTGGTGGGCGTGTGGAATATCGACTCCCCGCCGGCCGGGCTCGCCGGCACCAAGGTCATGAACCTGTCGCTCTGGGAATGGATCAAGGGCCCGAGCGTGGCGATGACCGCGATCATGTTCCAGGTCATCTGGACCACGGCCGGCACCTTCATGCTGATGTTCATCGCCGCCCTCCAGGACCTGCCGGCCGAGGTGGAGGAGGCCGCCATGGTCGACGGCGCCAACGCTCGCCAGCGGTTCTGGAATGTCACGGTCCCGCACCTGCGACCAACCATCCTGCTCGTCGTCACCCTCGGCGTGATCGGCACCTGGCAGGTCTTCGACCAGATGTATGTGATGAGCCAGGGCAAACCGAGCAAGACGACCTTGACCCCGGCATTTCTGTCTTATCAGGCGGCCTTCCGGGACCAGAAATGGGGACAAGGTGCCGCCATGGCCTTCCTGCTCTTCCTCCTGATCTTCCTGCTCACCCAAGCGCAGCGCTGGCTGCTGCGCGACAAGGACGCGGCGCGCGAGAAGAAGCTCGAACGCCAGCAACGACGCGCCGAGAAGAAGGCAGAGGTGCCCGCATGACGACGGCCGGCCCCAGCGGACTGCTGGAACCCACCGAAGGACCCGGCGGCGACGCCCTGCGCCGGGTCGTGACCGAGCCGGCCGCGCCAACCAGCGACGGTCAACTCGTCGGGCGCTCCAGCAGCGGCAAGAAGACGCTCTTTTATGTCCTGCTCGTGCTCTTCTCGCTGATGTACATCTTCCCGTTCGTCATCCAGCTCGTGACCTCCTTTAAGACTCCGGCTGACGCGAACAACAATCCGCTCGGACTGGTCCCGAACCCGTTCACGACGGACGCCATGCAGCGGCTGGCCGACACCCAGTTCCCGCGATGGTTCTTCAACTCGGTGTGGGTAGCGGTCATCGTCACCATCGCCCGGGTCTTCTTCTGCTCGCTCGCTGGCTATGCGCTGGCACGGCTTAAGTTCCGCGGTCGCAATGCGCTCTTCACCGCGATCCTGGCGGTCATGTCGGTCCCCGGCATCGTCCTGCTCCTTCCGAAGTTCCTGGCGCTGAAGTATTACGGGATCTACGACACGCCGTCCGCGCTCGTCGTGCCGCTGATGTGCGACGCCGCCGGGGTTTTCATCATGAAGCAGTTCTTCGAGTCGATCCCACCGTCGGTCGAGGAGGCCGCGCGCATCGACGGCGCCGGGACCTTCCGGACCTTCTGGTCGATCGTGCTGCCGATGGCCAAGCCGGCGCTGATCACGCTCACGATCCTGTCCTTCCAGGGGTCGTGGAATGAGCTGGGGCACTTCATCATCGCCACCAATAAGGAGTCGCTCTACACCCTCACCCGGGGCGTCGCCGGCTTCACCCTCGGCGGCCTCGGCTCGGGCAATCAGTACCCGATCAAGATGGCGGCGGCCCTGCTGATGACCATCCCGACGGCGATCGTCTTCATCATCTTCCAGCGCTTCTTCACCCAAGGCGCCAATGCCGGCGCCGACAAGGGCTGAGCTTTCGAGGAGGGCTCCCACCCGCTGCGCCCCGGCAGACCAGTAGTCCGGTCAGCCGGGGCGCAGTCCGTATCGGGTGCGCAGGTCGGTCAACTCCGCGCTCATCGCACGTGACCGGTCAACAGCAACTGGCGAGCGCGATGATGAACAGGCCGCCGGCGCGGCACCGATGAGGAAGTCGCGGCTGGTGGAGTCCTCGGCGGCCCCGCGTGGACGCGGTTCGGCGACGATGCCCGGGTCGCGGGCGGCGAGGAACGAGCCGACCAAGACCCGGGAGGAGGAGACGAACCAGAGAACTACAGGTTAATCATGTGGCCGGCGATGCCTTCGACGGCTTCCTTGACGGCCTCGGAGAGAGTCGGGTGGGCGAAGACATTGCGGGCGACCTCGTCGGCGGTCAGGTCCCACTTCTGCGCCAGGGTCAGGACCGGCAGCAGCTCGGTGACATCGGGGCCGATCATGTGCGCCCCGAGGATTTCGTTGTGCTTTGCGTCGGCGACGACCTTGACGAAGCCGACGGCGTCGCCGAGGCCCATGGCCTTGCCATTGGCGGAGAAGGGGAAGGCGGCGGTCTTGACGTCATACCCAGCGTCCTTGGCCTGCGCCTCGGACAGCCCGAAGGAGCCGATCTGGGGGTGGCAGTAGGTCGCGCGCGGGATCATCGTGTAGTCGATCGGCATCGTCTCGGCGCCGGCGATGGTCTCGGCGGCGACGACGCCCTGCGCCTCGGCGACGTGGGCGAGCATCATCTTGGCGGTGCAGTCGCCGATGGCATAGACATTGGGGACATTGGTCCGCATGAAATCGTCGATCGCGATGGCGCCTCGATCGGTCAACGCCACCCCGATCGCCTCCAGGCCGTAGCCCTCGGTGCGCGGCGCGAAGCCGATCGCGGAGAGCAGCTTGTCGGCTTCGAGGACTTGCTGGTCTCCCCCGGCGGCCGGCGAAACCGTCACGCGCACACCGGAACCGGTGTCTTCGACGGACTCGACCTTGGTGCCGAGCAGCACTTTGACGCCGAGCTTCTTGTAGTGCTTGAGCAGCTCCTTGGAGATGTCCGCGTCCTCGGTCGGGACCATCCGGTCAAGGAACTCCACGATCGTCACATCGACGCCGAAGTTCTTTAGGACATAGGCGAACTCGACGCCGATGGCACCGGAGCCGGCGATGATGATCGAGCCGGGCAGGTTCTCGTCGAGGATCTGCTCCTCATAGGTCACAACATTGGCCGAGACCGAGACGCCGGGCAGCATCCGCGTGACGGCGCCCGCGGCGATGATCAGGTTGTCGAAGGTGACCTCGCGGGTGGAGCCATCGTTGAGGGCGACCGACATCGAGGTCGGCGAGGTGAGGGTGCCCCAGCCGTCGATCTCCTCGATCTTGTTCTTCTTCATCAGGAAGTGGACGCCCTTGACGATGCCGGCCGACACCTGACGCGACCGCTTGTGGGTCGGGCCGAAAGACATCGTCGCGTCGCCCTCGATGCCGTACTTCGCCTTGTCGTGGGTCAGCGTGTGCGCGAGTTCGGCGTTCTTGATCAGCGCCTTGCTCGGGATGCACCCGACATTGAGGCAGACGCCGCCCCAATACTTCTTCTCGACGACCGCGACCTTCTTGCCCAATTGCGAGGCGCGAATCGCCGCGACATACCCGCCAGGACCAGCACCGAGGACCACAACATCGAAGTCAGCCATGGGTGCAACCCTAGTGGACGGCAGCGGTGGACCGGACCGGCGGCAGCGGGGCCGGCACCGGCTGGCGCAGCACACCGCGCAGCCGCCACGCACCGGCGATGGCCACCAACGAGACGAGCAAGTGCAAGCCGAGGAATCCCCATACGGCCCCGGCACCGAGCAGGACGCCGGCGACCAGCGGCCCGACCGCGGAGGCCGAGGTCTGCACGGCGGTGAAGATGCCGAGCGTCGTGCCGACCATGCCCTCCGGCGCCAGCGAGGCGGTCAGCGGGCTGAGAATCGGGGCATACATCGTTTCGCCGACGGCGAAGACCGCGAAACTGGAGACGAAGATCGCCCCGGCCACTTCGGGCGCGAAGAGCGCGGAGGCGAGCATCAGCCAGCCGAGGGTCCAGATCGAGCCGACGACCATGAGCAGCGTGGGGGCGCTGCGCCGCGCGGTGGCCCGCACGACGACCATCTGCAGCGCGATGATCACCACCGAGTTCAGCGCGGCGGCGAGCCCGACCGTCCGCTCCTCGACATGCAGGCTGGTCAGGGCGTATGCCGGCAGCCCGCTCTCGAATTGCGCGTAGAAACCCAGCGCGAGGGCGACCGTCACGACGGCCGTCCACCGCAGGGCCGGCACGGCCCAGATCGCGCGGAGCGCGCGCAGCCCGGTGACCGAGGGCAGCGGGTCTTCGCCCAGATCGTATGCCGTGGCACCGGGTGCTCCATAGGTTGCGGCGGCGATGAGCAGCCCGGAGATTGCAAAGCCGGCGGCCGCGAGGGCGAAGGCGGGCGTCATACCGTCGGCGCGGTCGAGGTCGACGACGAAGCCGGCGGCGAAGGCGCCGATCGCCATGCCGAGGGCGCCCGCGGTGAACAGCCACGCGAAAACGCGACGGCGGTCGTGGTCCCCAACCCAACGCAGGACGAGCACCGACTGCGCCGGCGTAGCGGCGGTGACACCGATCCCGAAGGCAAACATGCCCAGCAGGAAGGTCGCGGGCCGGTCGGCCGTGATCAGGCCGAGCATCGCCAAGGCGGCGGCGAACTTCGCGACGAGCGCGACGCGCGCCGGATTCATCCGGTCCGCGAGCCGTCCGCCGACCGGGGCGGCGATGAGCGCTCCTACCGAGAAAAGGGTCGAGGCCGCCGCGGCGACCAGCCCGCCCCAGCCGCGGGTCGTGGCGGCATAGGCGTACTGATAGGGCAGGACGGCTCCCCAGCCGAGCATCGCGATGGCGCTGGCGAGGATGAGCAGACGGGAACGCATGATGAGGACAACGCAGACTTCGTAGGTGAATATTTCGGAATCGAAATATTAGCTCACGAAGGTTCAGCTTGTCGACGCGACCTCGTCGGCCTCCAGTCCGGTGATGACGACATCGAGCAGGTCGGCCAACTGCTGGCGCTGCGCAGTCGTCAGCGGCGCGAGCACATCGGCCTCGACCATGTCGGCATCGCGGATGGCCTGCGCGAACAGATCCCATCCGGCAGACGTCAGGGTCACCAACACGCGGGTGCGATTGCGTTGATCCGGCTCACGCACGACGAGCCCACGCTCGCAGAGGCGGTCCAAGCGGCCGGTCATCGACGAAGCGGCGACCTGCGCGGCGTCCGCCAACCGGGAGGGCGTCAGGGGCCCGCCGTCGGCGCGGGCCAATTGCGAGAGCACCGACCAGTCGCCGTGCGAGATCGCGAGGTCGGCGAGTTGGCGGTCATACCAGCGATCGAGCTTGCGCGAGAGCGAGGAGATGGCGGTGATCACGCGCTGCACCGATTCGTCACCGCCGGCGGCGACGTAGGCCGCAACCGCTGCCTGGTATTCGGCGCGCGCGGTGCGTTCCGGCATGGCGCTCAGGCCAGGCCGGGGAACCAGATGGCGATCTCGCGGGCTGCCGATTCCGGGGAGTCAGAGCCGTGAACGATGTTCTCCTGCACGGCCTTTCCCCAATCGCGCCCGAAGTCGCCGCGGATGCTGCCAGGCGCCGCTTTCGTCGGGTCGGTGGTGCCGGCGAGGCTGCGGAAGCCTTCGATGCACCGCTCCCCCTCAATGACGACCGCGGTCACCGGGCCAGAAGACATGAAGTCGACGAGCGGCTCGTAAAACGGCTTGCCTACATGCTCGGCATAGTGCTCGGCGAGCGCTTCGCGGGTCGGGGTGAGGATCTGCAGGGCGGCCAGGCGATAGCCCTTGCGCTCGATCCGGGCGAGGACCTCGCCGGTGAGGCCGCGGGCGAAACCATCGGGCTTGATCAGGACGAGCGAACGTTCGGTCACGTCGTTACTGTATCGGCGCGTCCGCGTGCGCCGCCGCCGCGTCCCGTTCGGCGATCTGGGCGTCGAGGACCGGGCCCTTGCGCCGGCAATACACCCACAGGGCCAGGAACATCAGCCCGACCCAGAGCATCATCGGCACGATCAGGGCGCTGGCGAGGGTGAGCACCTGGATGGCCCACCCGAGCGGGAGGCCCCAGCCCCTCCGCATACCGCCTGCTGCGACGAAACACAGCAGGCCCAGAGCGAGCCCACTCCACAGTTGAACGCCGGGGTGGCCCTCGCCGGTGGTCGCGGCGAGCGAGCGGGCCAGCACCGCGCCAAGCATGATGCTGATGCCCTGGCCGGCGAGCACGGTCGCGAGCATGCGCCAGGTGAACTTGCCCAGAGGTGCGCGCATGGTCGACAGCGTATGTCGCGGCTCAGCCGACCGTGAACAGCTCGTCGATCGCCGCGACCAGATCGCCCGGCAGGCGCACCGAGGCCGCGGCGGCATTCTCGATCACCTGACCCGGCGAGGTGGCGCCGGCGATGACGCTGACCAGGCCAGGCCGGGTCAGGAGCCAGGCGAAGGTGACCTGGCTCATCGGCGCGCCTGCGGCATCGCAAATGGCCTGGTATGCCGCGAGCTGGTCCCAATCGACGCCCGCCAACAAGCCGGGCTTGTCGTTGACGATGCGGGTGCCCTCGGGGCGGTGGTCGCGGGCATACTTCCCGGTCAGCAGGCCGTTGGCCAGCGGGAAGTAGGGCAGCAAGCCGACGCCAATGCGCCGCAGGGTGGGCATCAGGTCGGACTCGACGGCCCGGGCGAGCGGGCTCAGTTCGTTCTGCGCTGAGACGAAGCGGTGGCCGCCGAGCCGCGCCGCGGCGACGTCGGCCGCCTCGGCCTGGGCCGCATCAAAGTTGCTGTGGCCGATGAAGCGCACTTTTCCCTCGTCGACCAGTTCGCCGAGCGCTCCGAGGGTCTCCTCGATCGGGACGCTGGGGTCGGGCGTGTGCTGCTGATAGAGGTCGAGGTAGTCGGTCTGCAGCCGCGCGAGCGAGGCCTCACACGCCCGGCGTATGTAGTTTCGCCCGCCTTTCGGGCCCCAGTCCTCGGTGCCCGGAATCGGATAATCGACGTGGCCGAACTTGGTCGCTAGCACGACCTGTTCGCGCCGTCCGCGCAGCGCCTCGCCCATCAGGCTCTCGGAGCCGGTGGCTGGGGAGCCGTACATATCGGCCGTGTCGAGCAGCGTGATCCCCGCATCCAAGGCGGCGTCGAGGACGGCCTTGGTGCCCTCCAGCGTCTCGGTCGCGCGGCCGGTGCGGCTGAAGTTGTTGCAGCCCAGGCCGATCACGCTGACCGAGGGACCGCCATTACGGAGTTGCCGCTGTTCCATGACGTCGACCCTATGCGCTGGTCCTCAGACGGAACCCCTTGCTCCGAGCAGCATCCGGACGTCGGCAGCGGTCGTCACGGATCCCGTCGCGATAACTCCGCCACCGACCCCGCCGTCATCCGCCAACTCCGCGGCTCGGTCCAGAGCGGAGGGCAGGTCGGGCACGACATACACCCGGTGCTCGCCGAAGATTTCCTCGGCGAGGGCGCCCAGCGCAGCCGGGTCCATCGCGCGCGGCGAGGTGGAGCGGGAGATGACGACTTCCTCCAGGACCGGCTCGAGGGCTTCGAGCATGGCCGTCGCGTCCTTGTCCCCCAGGATCGCGAGGACGCCGACGAGTTTGACGAAGGCGAACTCCTCCGCGAGCGCGGTGGCGAGCGCCTGGGCGCCGGCCGGATTGTGCGCCGCATCCACGAGCACGGTGGGGCTGCGCCGCACGATCTCCAGACGGCCCGGCGAGGTGACCTCGGCGAAGGCCTCCTGCACGATCTCCTGATTGAGTCGGCGCTCGCCACCGCCGAGGAATGCCTCGACAGCACTCAGCGCGATCGCCGCATTGTGCGCTTGGTGGGCGCCATGCAGGTTGACGAGGAGATCGGGATAGTCACCGGCGAGGCCGCGCAGGCTGACCTGTTGCCCGCCCACCGCAACCTCGCGGGCGACGACGCCGAAATCGTTGCCCTCGAAGGCAATTCGCGCACCAACTTGCTCGGCGCGCTCGACGACAAAGGGCAAGACCTCGGGCTCTTGGACACCAACGACGACGAGGGCATCCTCCTTGATGATGCCGACCTTCTCCCCCGCGATTGCCTCCAAAGTGTCACCCAGGAAGTGCGCGTGATCCATCGAGATCGGGGTGATGACGGCGACCTGACCATCGGCGACATTGGTCGCATCCCAGCCGCCCCCCATACCCACCTCGACCACCGCGACATCGACGGGCGCGTCGGCGAAGGCGACATAGCCGATCGCGACGATGACCTCGAAGTAGGTCATCCGCGGTCCGCCCTCAGCCGTGATGCGCGCGTCGACCAGTTCCACGAAAGGCAGCACCTCGTCATACGCCTCCAGGAAGGCCTCGACAGAAATTGGCGCGCCCCCGATGCTGATGCGCTCGCGCATCGTGTGCAGGTGCGGTGAGGTGAATCGGCCGACATTTAGGCCAGTGGCGCGCAGCAACGCCTCCGCGATCCGAGCCGTCGTCGTTTTGCCATTGGTGCCGGTGATGTGGATGACCGGGAAGGCGCGTTGCGGGTCGCCGAGCAAGTCCATGACGGCCGAAATCCGGGACAGGTCTGGTTCGAGATCGTGCTCGGGCGCGCGGGCAAGGATGGCCTGCTCGGCCTCGCGCATCCGCTTGGTCAGGTCCAGTTGGTATGCCGCCTCGCGGGCGGCCGTATCGGGTGCCGGGCTCACTGGGCGATTGTCTCAGCGTTCGGCCCGGATCACGAAAGGGCTGCGAGAGAGTGGCTTAGACACCGCGACGGCGAGCCGGACGCTAGCTTCTACGCCCGACTCATCGAATATCGCGTGCTCAAACCGCGCGATACCCGGATGACGCCGGCCGAGGAGTTCGAGAACGGCAAGGACTTCATGCCGACCGACCGGCGAATCCTCTTCGGTCACCACTTCGCCGCGATCGCCGGCGCCGGCCCGCTGGTCGGTCCGGTGCTGGCCGCGCAGATGGGCTACCTGCCGGGCACGATGTGGATCATCATCGGCGTCGTCTTCGCCGGGGCCGTGCAGGACTACATGGTCATGCATATGTCGATCCGCCGCCGCGGCCGCTCACTCGGCCAGATGGCCCGTGACGAACTCGGCCCGGTGGGCGGGTGGGCCGCCATCCTCGGCGTGCTCACGATCATGCTCATCATCATCGCGGTGCTGGGCATCGTCGTCATCGGGGCGCTGGCCGAGTCGCCGTGGGGCGTCTTCTCGGTCGCGATGACCATCCCGATCGCCTTGTTCATGGGCGTGTATCTGCGCTTCCTGCGGCCCGGCGCGGTCAACGAGGTGTCGGTCATCGGCGTTGCCTTGCTGATCCTTGCGATTCTCGCTGGCGGCTGGGTGCACGACCACCCGTCGCTCTCGGAAACCTTCACGCTGAGCAAGGAGACCCTCGCCTGGCTGCTCATCGCCTACGGCTTCGCCGCCGCCGTGCTGCCCGTATGGCTGCTGCTCGCCCCCCGCGACTACCTCTCGACCTTCATGAAGGTGGGCACGATCGCGCTGCTGGCACTCGGCATACTCATCGCCCGTCCGGTGGTGCAGATGCCGGCGGTGACGGAGTTCGCGCACACCGGCGCGGGCCCGGCCTTCGCGGGTTCGCTCTTCCCGTTCTTGTTCATAACCATCGCATGCGGCGCCTTGTCGGGTTTCCACGCGCTGATCTCGTCCGGCACGACGCCGAAGTTGATCGAGAAGGAGAGCCAGGCCCGGCTCATCGGCTATGGCTCGATGCTCACCGAGTCGTTTGTGGCGGTGATGGCGATGGTTGCGGCGATCTCGATCGACCAACATGTCTACTTCGCGATGAACGCGCCCGCTGGGCTCACGGGCGGGACGCCGGAGACGGCGGCGGAGTATGTCAACGGGCTTGGTCTGGTCGGGCCGGGCGGTGCGGCCTTGGCCAATATCGACCCATCGCTGCTCTCGACCGCGGCCACCGAGGTCGGGGAGAAAACCATCATCAGTCGAACCGGCGGCGCGCCGACGCTGGCCTTCGGGATGTCTGAGGTCATGACAGCCTTCGGCGGGGCGGGCATGAAGGCCTTTTGGTATCACTTCGCCGTCATGTTCGAGGCGCTCTTCATCCTCACGACCGTCGACGCCGGGACTCGGGTTGCGCGGTTCATGTTGTCCGACGCCATCGGCAACCTGCCCGGCCTCGGCAAGTTCAAGGACCCGTCGTGGCGCGTCGGTGCGTGGCTGTGCTCGCTGATCGTCGTCGCGGGCTGGGGTTCGATCCTGCTGATGGGTGTGCGGGATCCGCTAGGCGGCATCTACACCCTCTTCCCGCTGTTCGGCATCGCCAACCAGTTGCTGGCGGCGATCGCCCTGACCGTCGTTTTCACGGTCTTGATGAAGCAGGGCAAGTTCAAGTGGGCCTGGGTGGCGGGCGTCCCGCTGGCCTGGGACTTGATCGTCACCTTGTCGGCGAGCTACCAGAAGATCTTCAGCGACAACCCGAAGATCGGCTACTTCGCGCAGCACGACGCCTTCGTCACGGCCCGGGATGCCGGGAAGATCGTCGCGCCGGCCAAGACCGCGGCGGACATGGACAAGGTCGTCTTCAACACGATGATCCAAGGCAGCCTCTCGATTATCTACGCCAGCTTGGTGATCATCGTGTTCGTCGCGGCAATGGTGGTGTGTGTCAAGGCCGTTCGCGCTGGAGGTTTGCCGACGAGTGAGGCCGAGGACATCCCGTCCAAGATCTTCGCTCCCCGCAGCTTCCGACCGACCGCGGCCGAGCAGCAAGTGCTCGATGAGTGGAAGGAAGCCGGCCTCGATCCGACACCGGTCGGGGTCCACCATTGACCGGGCTTCTCGACACCGGGCGGTCCCTGCGTCGGTTCTGGCGCGGGGTCACCGGTGCAGATGCGTATGAGCGCTACTGCGCCCACCTGGCCCGCGTGCACCCGGGTGCCCGCATCCCCTCGGAGCGGGAGTTCTGGCGGGCGAAGTATGACGAGATGGACCGAAATCCCACGTCCCGCTGCTGTTGAGGCAGTGGATTCCTCAATCTTTACTATTTCCTAACCTTTGGCGATGACCGCCATTACGGTGGCAGGGAGCCGCCGAGCGGCGGCCGGTCACCGAACGGTGATCGCACTGGGATTGGGGAACTGTATGAAGAGAATGCTGACGGGGATTGCGGCCACCACGCTGGCCATCGCCGGCATGGGGATGGGTGCCGGCAGCGCAACCGCCGCGCCCGCCACGGTCTGCACGGGCACGCTCACGGGGTCTTATCCCGCGATCTTCGTGCCGGTGGGTGCGACCTGCACCCTGGACGGGGCGAAGGTCAGCGGCAATGTCACGGTGTCAGAAGGGGCGACCTTGATGACCAAGGACGCCACGATCCGGCTCAATGTCAAGGGCAACGAGGCCGCCAAGGTCAACATCATCGACACCGACGTCTGGGGGCAGATCCACTTCCGTCGGACGACCGGCGAGATCATCATCGGCAACGACGGCTGCAAGGTCGACCCGAATGCGGGCGGAAATATCAACCTGCAGAACAACTTCGGGCCGATCGCCATCTGCCAGATGACGATCAAGAACAACATCATCCTGCACAACAACCACCACCGGATCGGCGTCTTCGACAACCGAGTCGGCAACAACATCCAGGTCTACGGCAACGACAGCCCGGCAATTCGACTGCGGGACAATGTCGTTCGCGGCAACCTGGCGCTCTTCTCCAATACCGTCAAGATTGCCTTCGTCGCCAAGAACAACACCATGGGCGGCAAGGCGAACTGCTCTGGAAATGTCATCGCCCCCACCGGGAATGGCAATGTCGCCTCCGGCGGGCTCGCCGGCCAGTGCTCCGGCCTGGGCTGAGCGGAGCACCAACGCGCCACTAATCGCTATACCAGATCGGGCCACCAACCACATCCTCGTGGTTGGTTGCCCGATTCGCGTGGGATCTCGACTCGTCAGTGCTCGTCAGGCCAGCTCTATTTGGAATCGCACGACGGCACCGGAACCCAAGAGGGTATAGATGTCCTTACCCCAGCCTGTGACTGGTGCTTGGTCGACGGAGAAGCCTTCCACCGCACGCACATCGACGTTCTCGCTCACGAAGGTAAGCCCGTCACTGACGACCAGCGTCGCGGCGCACAGGAGCGAACCGTATGCCTCCACGACAGCCGCAACCTCATCGTTACCCGCCACCATTAACCTAATCCGATCGGAGACGTCGTACTCTTTGTGTCGGCGGTGAGTCTGGACGGCCCTGACCAGGTCCCGGGCATCCCCCTCACGAACCAGCTCGGCTGTGACCTCGGTGTCCAGAACGACGAAACCGCCACCGGGCAGCAGGCCGGTCGCGACTGATCCGCCACCTTCGGTGTCGACGATGGTTTCGAGGGTGTATTCGCCCTCGACCAGGGCTAGTCCACCCGCCGTGACGGTGCCATCCGACGCCACCGACCAGTCCCCGGACTTGCTGCCCTTGATCGCGAGTTGGACGTCCTTGCCCAGGCGCGGGCCGGCGGCGCGGGCGTTGACATTGAGCTTTTGGCTGATGCCGAAATCCGACTCGTGCGCGTCCGCCAGGTCGCGGATGTCGACCGTCTTGACATTGAGCTCATCGGCAACGATCGCCGAGAAGGGTTGCAGCGCAGCAGCATGCGCGCTGACGACCGTGAGCGTCGACAGCGGAAGTCGGGTGCGCAGCTTCTCGGCCTTGCGCAGCGATGAGCCGACGGAGCAGATCGCCTGGATGCGGTCCATCGCGGCGACCAGCGTGTGATCGGCCGGCAGGTGCTCGGCATTCGGCCAGTCCGCCAGGTGCACCGAACGCTCGCCGGTGAGCCCGCGCCATACCTCCTCCGTGACGAGCGGCATGAGGGGGGCGGCCACTCGGCATACGACCTCGAGGACGGTGTACAGCGTGTCGAAGGCGTCCTTGCTCGACTGATCCACCTGCCCGTCCGCGGCCCAGAACCGGTCCCGGGAACGGCGGATGTACCAATTCGAGAGCACGTCAAGGAAGCCGCGGGTCAGCTCGCAGGCGCGCGGGATGTCGTAGGCATCCTGGGCTGCCTGGGAGTCCGCGACATACTCCCGCAGTTTGGCGAGAATGTAGCGGTCGAGGCCGTCCGTGGAGTCGGTGCGCCACTGCGCGTCATACCCGGCGGCGCCAGCGTAGAGCGCGAAGAAATACCACGCATTCCACAGCGGGATCATCGCCTGGCGAACCGCGGCGCGGATGCCCTCCTCGGTGACGATGAGGTTGCCGCCACGCAGGATCGGGCTCGCCATGAGGAACCAGCGCATCGCGTCGGCGCCGTCGCGGTCGAAGACCTCCGAGACGTCCGGGTAGTTGCGCAGCGACTTGCTCATCTTCTGGCCGTCGTCGCCGAGCACGATGCCGTGGCTGACGCAGGACTGGAAGGCCGGCCGGTCGAAGAGCGCCGTCGCGAGGATGTGCAGGGTGTAGAACCAGCCGCGGGTCTGGCCGATGTATTCGACGATGAAGTCGCCCGGGAAGTGGTGCTCGAACCATTCCGCGTTGTCGAACGGATAGTGCACCTGAGCGAAACTCATGGAGCCGGAGTCGAACCAGACGTCGAGGACGTCCTCGACGCGGCGCATCGTCGAGGCGCCGGTGGGGTCGTCGGGATTGGGCCGGGTCAGTTCGTCGATGAATGGCCGGTGCAGGTCCGGCTCGCCCTTCTCGTTGCGCGGCAGGACGCCGAAGTCGGCCCCCAACTCGGCGAAGGAGCCATAGACGTCAAGGCGTGGGTACTCCGGGTTGTCGGAACGCCAAACGGGAATGGGGCTGCCCCAGAAGCGATTCCGGCTGATCGACCAGTCGCGGGCGTTCTCCAGCCACTTGCCGAACTGGCCGTCCTTGACGTTATCGGGTGTCCAGGAGATCTCCTGGTTCAGCTCCAGCATCCGGTCCTTGAACTTCGTCACCTCGACGAACCAGGACGAGACGGCCATATAGAGCAGCGGCTGCTTGCAGCGCCAGCAATGCGGGTAGGAGTGCTCGTAGGTCTCGCGGCGCAGCAGCACCGTGCCCTCGGTCACCGGGCCCGAATCGGCCTCTCCCCCAGCGCCATCGACATAGGTGCGCGCCTTGAGGTGCTCGGAGATGACCGGGTTGGCGTCGAAGACGTGCAGGCCCTGATAGTCCGTGACCGGGAAGATGAACTTCCCGTCGGGGCCGACGGGCACGACGGTCTCGACGCCGACCCGATCCAGCGCCGCCTTGTCGTCCTCACCGAAGCCGGGCGACATGTGGACGATGCCGGTGCCGTCCTCGGTCGTGACGAAGTCGGCCGCGATGACCTGGTGGGCGTTCGCGTAGCCCTCGTAATAGGGGAAGGGCGGCTGGTAGGTCGAGCCGACCAGCTCAGATCCCTTGAGCCGACCCACGATTCGCGCGCTTGGGTCCTTGCGGGTGGCGACCGCCACCTCATCCTTGCCGGGCCACAGATCATGGGCGTATGCCGCGACCCGCGCCTGCGCGAGCAGGTAGCGCTCGGTCTTGCCGGTCACAGCGGACTCGACGACGACATAGTCGACATCGGGACCGACCGCGATGCCCATATTGGACGGGAGGGTCCACGGAGTGGTGGTCCAGATCAGGGCGAGCGCACCGGCATACGGCCCGGTGTGGAGGCGATAGCCGACGGTGACCGCGGGGTCCTTGCGGATCTTGTAGACCTCGTCGTCCATCCGCAGTTCGTGATTCGACAGCGGCGTCTGGTCGTTCCAGCAGTAGGGCAGGATCCGGAAGCCTTCGTAGACCAGGCCCTTGTCATAGAGCGACTTGAAGGCCCAGAGGACCGACTCCATGAAGGTCGGGTTCAGCGTCTTGTAGTCATTGTCGAAGTCGACCCAGCGCGCCTGGCGGGTGACATAGTCGCGCCACTCGGTGGTGTACTTCATGACCGACTCGCGGCACTTGGCGTTGAATGCCTCGATGCCGATCTCGAGGATCTCGTCCTTGGTCTTGATCCCGAGTTGGCTCATCGCCTCGAGCTCGGCGGGCAGGCCGTGGGTGTCCCAGCCGAAGCGGCGCTCGACGCGCTTGCCGCGCATGGTCTGGTAGCGCGGGACGACATCCTTGACATAGCCGGTCAGCAGGTGGCCGTAGTGCGGCAGGCCGTTGGCGAAGGGCGGGCCGTCATAGAAGATGAACTCGTTGTCGCCATTCTCGCCCGCCGGGCGATTGTCGATGGATGCCGTGAAGGTGCCGTCGGCGTCCCAATACTTCAGCACCGCTTCTTCGATCGCGGGGAAGCGCGGGCTGGACGGGACGGCTGTGCTGCCGGTGCTGCTTGCCTTCGGATAGGCCATCGGTATGCGGTGCTCCGTGCTCGGCCGGCCCCTCGTGGGAGCCGGGTCTCCTCGTCAACACGAGGACGACACCGGCCCGGGTTCGGGCCGCCACCGCGGTACCACCTCGCTTGCCGTATGGCGCCCGCCCGGGTGGGCGCGCGGCAGACGACCGCTCGTGTCGGCTATGACGGGCCACTCCCGTCCGGGTCTAATGAGCGGTCTCCCGCCGTTCTTCCGGAGGCTCGCCGCTGATGACGGCTCGAACGCCTGTGGTGGCGAGTTTACCTGCCGCGTATGCCTGCTCGCCCCGCCTTTCGCGCGGCGGGCCGGGCAGTGCGGCTGGCAAGTGCCAGAATCCGGCTATGAGCGCCGAGGCACCGGAGGACGTGACGCGCAAGGCCTTGGTCATCGCCATTCCCGAGTTTGGGTCGTCGGCCCCGGGTGAAGAGGTTGCGCTGGATTCCTTCAACTCCCTGAAAGCCCTCATGCCTGCCGCCGATGCACTGGCGGACGTTCTGCGCGAATACGGGTTCGCCACATCACGTCCTGATCCGACGGGCCTCGGGGGAAAGTCCATTGAATCTGCCGCAACGTCCTTCATCGACGAAGAGGGACCCACGACGCGCATCGTGCATGTCCTGTCGCACGGCGAGTTGAGCGCAGGGGCAGACGTGATACGCGTGATCGGCGCGGACGGGAAGGCCGCGCCGAGCGGTCTTGGCGCCTGGGTGCAACGGGCCGAAGACACGCCGGGCGGGCCCTACACCCTCTTTGTCTTGGATGTCTGCCACGCCGGGGATGCGGCTCGCCAACCCTGGCATGCTGCCGGATCCTCCGAGAATACAAAGGCATGGGTGCTGGCGGCCAGCGCGAAGAATCAGAGCGCTCTCGATGGGCGCCTGACATCCGCGTTGGCCGCGGCGCTACGCGCGGGTTTGGACGGAGACCTCGGCATCGATCCGAGCCTGGCATATCTCCCGTGGTCAACCCTGCGAGACCGGGTCATTGCCGAGGTCAAGAAGGCGATAGGTCGTGACGGTCTCGATCAAAGCATCCAATCCAATCTCTTGGACCGAACGATCGATCCGCCGTTCTTTATCAACACCCGGCACGTCGACGGCGCGACGACATCTCCGCTGTGGCAGGTCGAGGCCACCTTGCTCGAATTGGCTCGGAGCGTGGATCCGTTCATCGACGTCATCCACTTCGCCACGCGCCCTCAGGGGCTTCGCGGGGATCAACCCGCGCTGGCGGTCAATTTCACCGGGCGGCGCGAGCAACTCGCTGACTTGAGCCGATGGCTGGATCGAGAGGTTCCGGGCGACGGAGTTCGTTTTGTCACCGGCCAGCCTGGGGCGGGGAAGTCCGCGCTGCTGGGGATGGTGGTTTGCGCGGCTCATCCGCAACTGCGCGACTCCACCCAGCACATCTGGCGCCACGCCGCCGTCGCACCAACAACCATCCCCGGCTTTGTGGCCGTTCACGCGCGTGAACTGTCCACCCGAGACATCTGCGCGTCCCTCAGCCGGCAACTCGGGCTGTCGGAAGCGGCGCACACCGACGTCGATAGATTCCTCGTTGAAGTCGTCCAGGCATCCGGTGAAATGACCGTGGCCATTGATGCCGTCGACGAAGCGCTCGATCCGGGCGGTCTAGTGGTTACCCTTCTCCTTCCATTAATCGAAAGGGCCAGCACACCCGGCTCAAAGCTTCGGGTGCTGGTGGGTTCGCGTTCCGGTGAGCGCTGGCCCCAGCTTGATCCGCTTCGCGCTCGCTTGGAAGCAGGTCAGCAGCTCGATCTTGACACCGTCACGGCCAAAGAGATCCACCAAGCCATTGAGACGTACGTCGAGAAAGTCTTGCGCGATCATTCCGATTTCCGGCAATCGCGACGTCAGTTGGCCAGGGGAATCGCCGCCGCCGTGACCGCGACGCCCAGCAACGACGACGAAGTCGAGAACGCTGGCCCATTCCTGATCACGAGCGTCTTCCTGGACCACGTCCTCCGTGACCGAGCCAGTGAGGCGGAACACGTGGCTGCACTCATTGCCCAGACTCCGCGCACGCTCGCCGACGTCCTTGAACTCGACGTCCCAGACGACGGCACGGGCCGACGACGGGTGCTCGCCACGCTGGCCTGGGCCAAAGGCGAAGGCATGCCCCTTGGTCTCCTCACTCGCCTGGTCCAGAACTTGGATTGGCCCGGTGACGATCCCAAACTCTCCGCCGAAGAGGTGCGAGCTGCCTTGGACGCCGTTCGCTTCTATTTGCGACGGTCGGTGGATGTCGACGGCACGACGCTGTTCCGGCTCTACCACCAGGGCCTGGCGGACTACCTCAAGGCGCACCCCCTTTCCGCGAAAATCAGCCTGGTCAAGATGGGCCGCGAAATCTATCGGGCACTTCAGACGCACCTTGCTGATGCAGAGGGACTCCCGGTCTGGGACCCAGCGGAGCCCTATGTCCGCCGCCACGCGCTCGCCCATGCGGTGGACGCAGGAAAGGGCGAAGAACTTCTCGCCGACCCCATGTTCCTCGTCCACGCAGAGCCACGCTCGGTCGCCGACACCTTGCTGACCGCACCGACCCGCGTTCGCCTGTGTGATGGCGCAGGAGTTCTTGGGATAGTCAACGCTCGGATGCTGTCGCGACGGCCCCGGGCTTGCTTCCTGGCTTTGACAGCACGACAGCAAGGGTGTCTGGCCTTGGCTGAAGCATTTCGCGCGCTTCCCGGGGAAGTCGTGTCACCGGTTTGGGCCACCGGTCGCTCGTCTCGCGGCCCCAGGCACACCCTCACCGGGCACACCAACAGGGTGAATGCGGTCGCCCTCGGCCACGACGAGGACGGCACCCCGATCGCCGTCACCACCAGCGGAGACCGGACCGCGATCGTCTGGGACCTGAGCAGCGGAGCGCGCCGACACACCCTCACCGGCCACACCGACGTGGTGCTCGCGGTCGCGCTCGGCCACGACCAGGACGGCGCCCCCATCGCCGTCACCACCAGCCACGATGCGACCGCGATCGTGTGGGACCTAGGCAGCGGAGCGCGTCGGCACACCCTTACCGGCCACAGGCGCTCGGTGACCGCGGTTGCGCTCGGCCACGACCAGGATGGCGCCCCGATCGCCGTCACAACCAGCAGCGACGGGACCGCGATCGTCTGGGACCTGAGCAGCGGAGCGCACCGACACACCCTCACCGGCCACACCGACTCGGTAAACGCGGTCGCCCTCGGCCACGACCACGACGGCGCCCCGATCGCCGTCACCACCAGCAGCGACCGGACCGCGATCGTCTGGGACCTGAGCAGCGGAGCGCACCGACACACCCTCACCGGCCACACCGACGTGGTGCTCGCGGTCGCCCTCGGCCACGACCAGGACGGCGCCCCCATCGCCGTCACCACCAGCGGCGACCGGACCGCGATCGTCTGGGACCTGAGCAGCGGAGCGCGTCGACACATCCTTACCGGCCACAGGCGCTCGGTGACCGCGGTAGCCCTCGGCCACGACCAGGACGGCGCCCCCATCGCCGTCACCACCAGCGGCGACGGGACCGCGATCGTCTGGGACCTGAGCAGCGGAGCGCACCGACACACCCTCAACGGCCACACCGACTGGGTGAATGCGGTCGCCCTCGGCCATGGCCAGGACAAGATCCCCATCGCCGTCACCACCAGCGATGACGAGACGGCGATCGTCTGGGACCTGCGCACCGGAGAGCGCCGATACACCCTTACCGGCCACAGGCGCTCGGTGACCGCGGTTGCGCTCGGCCACGACCAGGATGGCGCCCCGATCGCCGTCACAACCAGCAGCGACGGGACCGCGATCGTCTGGGACCTGAGCACCGGAGAGCGCCGATACACCCTCACCGGCCACACCGACTCGGTGAACGCGGTAGCCCTCGGCCATGACCACGACGGCACCCCGATCGCCGTCACCGCCAGCGATGACGGGACCGCGATCGTCTGGGACCTGAGCACCGGAGAGCGCCGATACACCCTCACCGGCCACACCGACTCGGTGAACGCGGTAGCCCTCGGCCATGACCACGACGGCACCCCGATCGCCGTCACCGCCAGCGATGACGGGACCGCGATCGTCTGGGACCTGAGCACCGGAGAGCGCCGATACACCCTCACCGGCCACACCGACTCGGTGAACGCGGTAGCCCTCGGCCATGACCACGACGGCACCCCGATCGCCGTCACCGCCAGCGATGACGGGACCGCGATCGTCTGGGACCTGAGCACCGGAGAGCGCCGATACACCCTCACCGGCCACACCGACTCGGTGAACGCGGTCGCCCTCGGCCATGACCAGGACATGATCCCCATCGCCGTCACCACCAGCGATGACGGGACGGCGATCGTCTGGGACCTGCGCACCGGAGAGCGCCGACACACCCTCACCGGCCACACCGGAGTGGTGCTCGCGGTCGCGCTCGGCCACGACCAGGACGGCGCCCCGATCGCCGTCACCACCAGCCACGATGCGATCGCGATCGTGTGGGACCTGAGCAGCGGAGCGCGCCGACACACCCTCACCGGCCACACCGACTGGGTGCGCGCGGTCGCCCTCGGCCACGACCAGGATGGCGCCCCGATCGCCGTCACCACCAGCAGCGACGGGACCGCGATCGTCTGGGACCTGAGCAGCGGAGCGCACCGACACACCCTCACCGGCCACACCGACGTGGTACGCGCGGTCGCCCTCGGTCACGACCACGTCGGTATACCGATCGCTGTTACCACCAGCGAAGACCGGAGCGCGATCGTGTGGGACCTGAACACCGGACGTGCTCGGCACACACTGCCATTTATGGGCTCGCCGGGTTCTGTCGCGGTGGGGTCGAAGTTCATGATTCTTGGTTTTGGCCATGACATCGCCACTTACGTAATGAGTCGCCTTTAATGCACATCCTCGGAGTCCACGGTGTGGGCAACTATGACGAGTCCGCAAGCGACGACGACCGAGCCACCGCCTGGTCAGGGCATTTGCGTTCAGGCTTCGGCGCGGGGCCGGTGCCCGAATTCGACCTCGCTGTTGCCTACTACGCACCCGCCCTGCACCTCGCGCGCAGACAAGGCGAGGGCGTTCTCGATGATTTGAGCGATGATGAACAACGTGCTGTGTGGGCCTGGCTTGAGGCCCAGGGGCTTCCCGAGGCGGCCATTCAAGGGCGCGGCACCAAGCCGCTTCGCCAATGGCTGGAATGGTTCGCAAGGAAGTTCGACCTAGACTCGCGGCTCGCGGAAAAGTTCGTCATGCGCTTCTTCCCCGAAGTCTGCACCTACCTCGACCCGCGCCACGCGGACCTGCGAGCCCAGGCCCGACAGATCGTGGCTCAAGCCATCGAGGACCACCAACCCCAGGTGATCCTGGCCCACTCGCTTGGCAGCATCGTCACCTACGAGGTGCTCTGGCAGAACCCGGAGCAGCAGGTCGACCTGCTCGTGACCCTGGGGTCGCCCCTTGCCATGCCCACGGTCGTGTACGACCGGCTGGATCCGTCACCCCGCGATCGCCCGGCACGCAAGCCCCCGGGCGTTGCGCGCTGGGTCAATATCGCGGACCCAGGAGATGTCGTCTCCATTCTCCGGCCGATTGGCCGCTACTTCGAGGGCGTTGACCAAGACCTCGATCCGTCCATTCATGTGGCTGACTGTCACTTCGCGCGCCACTACCTGTCGTCACCAACCCTCGCGGCCGTCATCGGCGGCGAAATGGCACACTCGAGTGATTGAAGCGCCTGACACGTCGCGGGCTTACATCCGTTAGTGGCCAGCGCGATCCGCTCGGATTATGCGGTTCACCTCAGCGAGCTCGAGCGGACGGCGGTCCAGGGCAGCAGCCTCCGCGAGGACCTCGTCCCACGATTCACGGCCGGCCCCGTCAACTAGCCACTGCAGCAGGTACGTATCCAGGGACTTACCTGCTGCCCGCGCCCGACGGCGATGCACGGCAAGAACCTCGTCGGGCACGTTGTCGATCCGGACACTGGCCACCATCCCATTCTTGCGCCATTGTCTGGCAGCGGAACAGCCGTTACGTCGATGGGGTCCTTCGCTATGCCAAAGGCGCGGCGCGCGGGCGTTTGGACCGATCAGTCCAGGGCTATTGGCATCGCGGCGAATACAGGTTAGAACGCGGCGACCACGCTGACGAGCACGGGGGCGAAGAGTAGGGCGGGGAGGAGATCGCCGACGGGGACTTGCTTGATCTCCAAGAGGCGGAAGGCGATCCCGACCAGCATCAGGCCGCCGACCGAGGTGAGGGCGGCGATCTCGGCGCCGTCGAGAACGGAGCCAAGGAAGACGCCGAGAACGGTGAGCAGCCCTTGGACCACGAGGACCGAAACCGCGGAGAGCAAGACGCCGATGCCGAAGGACGCGGCGAACGCCATCGAGGCGAAGCCGTCGAGGACCGCCTTGAGCGCGAGCTTGTCGATGCCGCGCCCCATCCCGTCATCCAGCGAGCCGAGGATCGTCAGGGGCCCCACACAAAACAGCAGGGTGGTGGTCAACCAGCCTTCAATGAAGCGCTCGCGCTCCCCCGAGACATCCCCGACCGAGGCGGCGCCGGATCGACCGCGTCGGCGCGCCACCAGCCCCTGCGCCCACCCGGCGACGCCGCCAAGTCGGTCCTCGATGCGCAGCAACGAGCCGCTGATGCCACCGAGCAGCAGCGCGCCCAGGACGATGAGCATCCCCGCGCTGCCGACAGCGGCTTCCAGGGCCGGGTCGAAGACGGCGAAGGCCGAGGCGCCAGCCATGAGCAGCGTGGAGAGACCGAGCCCGGTCGTGACGATCGAGCGCGTCCGTTCGGGCAGCCGGTTGCCGATGGCCAACCCGGCAAGCGAGCCGATGACCACAGTTGCCGTGTTGAGAGCCGTTCCGGCGCCGACGAAAGACACGACAGCGGAGCCTAATGCCCGGACACGCTGGCGGCAGGGCGGTCTTACCCCGGGAAGTCTGCGCTTACCCCCTGCTCTTAAGCAGGGTTAAGTGCACACTTTCGGCATCGGGAGAAAAATGAGCGACTACCCCGGCGGCGGGGCGGCGAAGCGGCGCTCGAGGGCGCGCTGGTCGGCGCCAAAGCGGGCGATGCGGCAGCCGCGGCCGTTGGGCTTGATCTCGATGCCCTCGTCAGCCCAGTGCTCGAAGGCGCGCTCGCGGATATGAGCGGGCGGATCGCCATAGGAGTTCGTGACTCGCCACCACGGCACACCCCCGCCGAAGCGGCTCATGATCGTGCCGACCAGCCGCGGGCCGACGCCGACGATGGCTCCGATCTCGCCATACGCCAGCACCTGGCCCTCAGGGATGAGTTCGACGACGCGCAGCACCCGCTCGACCACCGCCTCGTTCATGCCGCGGCACAGTAGTGCACGCTGATGTCACGTCACTAAGGTGGGGGCGGGTCGTCAATCAGGTGGAGGTTCTTGTGCGTGTCGCGGTGCTGGGCGCGGGGTCGTGGGGCACGGCGCTGGCATACACCCTGGCCACGAAAGGCTTCCGGGTCGCAACCTGGGACCTGGATACGGCTGTCCTGGAATCGATCTCGGGCCACGAGAACACGCGCTACCTGCCCGGCATCACCCTGCCGCCGACCATATGGGGTGAGCCTGACCTCGCCGCCGCGCTCGCCGGGACCGACCTGGTCGTCTTCGCCGTGCCGTCGCAGGCGATGCGCGTCGTGGCGGAGCAGGCGCGCGAGCTCATCCCGGCGACCGCCCTGATCTGTTCAGTGACCAAAGGCATCGAGGTCGACACGCTCATGACGATGAGCGAGGTGCTGGAGGATGTGCTGCCGGCGGCACTGCATACCCGGCTCACCTTCCTCTCCGGCCCGTCCTTTGCCGTCGAGGTGGCCCGCGAGTTCCCCACCGCCGTCACCATCGCCGGCGGCGACGCAGTCGTCACCGAGGCCGTGCAGCGCGCCTTCCACACCCCGTTCCTGCGCCCCTATGTCTCCGATGACGTGGTGGGAGTCGAGATCGGCGGGTGCGCGAAGAATGTCATCGCCATCGCGACCGGCGCCGGCGACGGCATGGGCTATGACGCCAACACCCGGGCCGCGACCATCACCCGCGGGCTGGCCGAAATTGCCCGGCTTGCCGTGGCCCGTGGCGCGAATCCGCTGACGCTGGTTGGACTTTCGGGCGTCGGCGATCTGGTGCTGACGTGCAGTTCGGTGAAATCTCGCAACTACCGCGTCGGCTTCGGCCTGGGGCAGGGGCGCGCGCTGGCCGACATTCAAGCCGAGCTCGGGCAGGTCGCCGAGGGCGTCCTGAACGCCAAATCGGTCAAGGCGCTGGCCGAGCGAGCTGGTGTGGAGATGCCGATCTGTGAGGTCGTCCACGCGGTGCTTTACGACGGCATGGAGGTGCGCAGCATTCGCGCGCTCTTCTCCGAGCGGCCGCTGCGTTCCGAGCCGGAGCACCAGTTCGAGCGTCCAGCCACCTAGAGGACAGCGGCCCCCACGCACGCGGCGGCCACCACCGTGGCGAGGCGTTCGAGCGCGCGCCGGTGTGCCGCGAGCGCCGTCGTGAGACCGTCGCCTCCGGCCAGGATGAGTTGCAGCGCGGCCGCTGCTCGGGCGGCACCGAAGGCCGCACCGACGAGCACCGCCTGCCACCACGGCCGGTTGGCCGCCAGGAGGGCCGCGGCGACGACATAAGGTCCAGCAGAGGGGATTAGGGTGCGCCAACCGGTGCCATATTCGACGCCGAACCGGAACAGCCCAAGCGGTATACCCTCGTGAAAGACCTCCTGCGGGATGAGTTGATCCCGTTGCGGCACAGGAAGTTTGCGCGATGTCAGGTCCAGGATCACGAGACCCACGATCAGCACCGCGGCAAGAGCCCAGCGCGCCCGAAGCGGCACGGGCGAGAGCAGCCCGGCGAGGATCGCGAGACCGGCTCCCGTCGAGGACCCCCCGAGGGTTGTGCCCGCAGCGAAGGGAAGCCAGGCGAGCAGGCGTGAGGAACGGCCTCGGACCGAGGCCAGCAGCGCCCAGGCGCTGTTGACACCTCAGGTCGAGCCGGACAGACCGACGGCGGCGATGACCGCGGCGAGCAGCAGCCAGCCGAAGCCGGTGAGGAGCGGCGTCGCGAGGACGCCGGCGACTGCGCATATGGCCAGCAGCAGGAGGGGATCGCGCAGGACGCGGCGGGCACCGCCCGTCATGTCACCGCCCACGGGCAGATCGAGGAGAAGCAGGAGCCGCCGGGGCTGCACGTGTAGCCATCGCTGCACCGGTAGACGTGACCGTCGCTGAAGGTCCATTGCCAGGCGTCATAGGTGCCGGCCCAGCATTGGTCGGGCCGGTGTAGGAAGTAACCGGTCGGCGAGGGCGCGTGCTGGTGCCAGCCGACCTGGTTGCCGGCTCCGTCGTGGTATTTCCAGCAGCAGGAGTAGTCATTGCACGGTGTCGACGGCCCGCACTTGCGACCCTCCTCGGTGTGGTTGCTCGCATAGGAGTCGCACGGTCCGCCGTGCTCATCGGTGTAGTCGGTGAAATATGCCGCGTGGGCGCGATCAGCGACGCGGTTCACCAGGCCAAGACCGCCGAAGGCTAGGCCCATCGTCGCTCCCCCAGCCAGGCGCAATAGCGTGCGACGGGGCCTCGGAGTCTGGGTCAGGCGCGATCGCAGGCCGGCTTGGTCGGCCTCGGGTAGTTCGCCGAAGGTGATCATCGCAACTCCTCGGGAGCTTGGATCGGGGGCGCCGGGTCGAGCAGATCGGCGGCTTCCAACCATCTGCGCACCTGCGCTGCCGACTCGGGCAGCAGGGACGAGGTGATGGTGCCGGCTGCGTCGACGGCCAGCAGGAATGGGGCAGCAGGTATGCCGAGGCGGTCGAAGAGTTCCCCGGCCTGCGGTATGCAGTGGGCCCGGGGCGCGCCCGCGGCGGTGCCTGCGCAGTCGCCCAGGGAGACGACGACCAATCGCGGCCCGAGCCCGGCGATTTCGGCGAGCACGGCGGCGCAGGTCGGGCAGCTAGGCGAGGAGAAGAGCACGATCCCGCCGCCGGGCGGTCGCACGGCGGATGCCGGTCCGCTCGACGGCAGGCCGAAGCCCACCAGGCGGCGGGCATCGATCCCCTCGGCGCTCGTCTCGGGGGGTCGCGACCGGAGGTCGGTGACCATTCGAAGAAGGCCGGCGCACACCAGAGCCAAGAGGGCGAGGACGATCCATGCCATCGTCAGGGCAGCGGCGGTGAAGCTCATATCTGCACCCCCGCGGTGCGGGGCGCCTGGGCGCGAGCGCTGGGCAGAACACCGAGGAGCAGGGCCATGGCGAGCGTCGCCGCGAGCACCATTGCCTGGTCAGCCGGGCCGCTCGGGGTTGGCGCGCCCGGCCAGGCGGCGGCCGTGAGGGCGGCGAGCGCCATCAAGGCGGCGCGGGTTGCGTGCCAACCGGTCAGCGGCTCGTTGCCGAGTCCGCAACCGCAAGGCACGTGCCGCCTGGCGCCTCGGATGGACTGGGTGGCCCGCCAGGCCAGCAGGGCATAGCCGGCATAGGCCAGCGTCAAGCCCGCGACGGCCAGCGCGGCAGCCCGACCGGCGACGGGTCGCGAGCCGGCGAACCAGGCCGTGGCCGTGGCCAATGAGGCGAACCCGACGACGGCTTCCGCCACGACAAGGAAGATCGCGACAGGACGGTGCAGACCCGCAGGAAGCACGCCATGCGCGACCAGAGCGGCGCGCAACGGCCCGGGGGCACGAAGGTGAGCCGCCGCCGCCCACAGGAGAAGCAGCGCGGGGGCAGCGAGGAGGGCGGTCGTCATACGGCCTCCACGCGGACGCGGCGCATGGCCTCGGCAACCACATCGAGCGCAGTGCCGGGCCGCGGAATGCCATAAGAGACGGCGCGTTCGGTGTCGAGCACCAGATAAGACACCCGCTCGCCATCGCCGCTGCGGCTCAGGAGTCCTCCGTCGACCTCGAGGCCCTGGGTGCGAGCCGACCCAGAGCGGGCTTGGCGAATATCGAGCAGGAAGCCCTGGCCATCACCGAGTTCGACCATCTGCGCGATCGACGCCGGCCTGCGCCGGGCCCAGGACACACCCGTGCGCAAGGTGGCAGCCGCTCCGGATGCGCTGTCGCGGAGAGAGATTCGTTGCACGATCGAGGCCAGCTCCGTGAGTGAGACCTGAGCACCGCATGAGCCGTAGACATCGTGACGGCCGACGTCGAGGGTGAAGACACGGCCGCTTCGGGCTCGGCCTCCGAGGGGTCCATGGCGCAACAGCAGACCGGAACGCAGGGTCATCGAACCCGTCAGCGGCGAGCCGGTCGCCCGGAGAAAGAAGTCGCGGCCCGCGCGTCGCGAAGCGTTAAGTTCCAGCTCCTGGCGGCCGGCCTGCACGACCGCGCTGCACACGGGCGCCGGGAGGGCGCTTGCGTCGGGCACGGTCACGCGCACGCTTTCGCCGGTGACAAAGGTTCGGATCGCCCTCAAGGCAGCGTCCTTCCGTATTCGTCGCGCACGATCGCGGCGACCGACGCGGGTCCGCCGACAACGGTCCCTCGGACCTCTTGGAGCCGTTCGAGGCCATCGGCGATGACGGCGGGGAGCCGACGCCCGCTCGTCAGCAGCAGCGGTTCGTGGCGTGCTCCGGCTAGGGCTGCGCCAAGGATGGCGTCGGGGAAGACTTCGCCGGAGGCCAGGTAGCTGCCCGTCAGGGCGCCAGTGCCGAATCGGGCGGCCACCTCGGCCGACACGTCATAGCGATCGTCACCGCTGACGCGTGTCACGCTCGCGCCGGTCGCCCGCAGCGCGTCGAGGACCGCCTCGGAGACGGTCCGCGGCCCGCCGACGACGGTGATTGTGCGGGGTGCGAGCCGGCGGACTTCCGTGGCCACCACGGCTGGCAGTTCGTCACCTCGGGTCAGCAGCAGCGGGCTGGCGGGCGCGGTCTTGGTCGCCCCGGCGGCGAGCGGGGCCGCCGACAAGGCATCGGGGAAGACCTCGCCGGAGGCAACGAAAACTTCTCGTGAGCCGTCGGGGAAGGCGCCCTTGCTGAGGGCTGCTGCCACGGCATACCGATCGGGTCCGGTGATCCGGGTCACCGGACCCGGGGTGTATGCCGACAGCCGCGCCTGGAGCGCCGGGGAGACCGACGCAGGGCCACCGAGAATGACAATCTGCTTGGGGCGCAATCGATTCAGAGCGCGATCAACCGTCGCGGGGATCTCGTCCGGGTGGACGAGGAGGATCGGCGCGTGCCCCTTGGCGGCCACCGGGACGCCGGTCAGTGCGTCGGGGAAGTTATCGCCACGAGCGACATAGGCGGTGCGCGTCCCCGGGGCGAAAGTGTCGGCAATCGCGGCGGACACGGCATATCGGTCGCTCCCCTCCACCCGCGATGTGGCGTTCGGGGCGCAGGTGAAGAGTTGGATGTTGTCGACATCCCAGCGCGCCGGGATGCCGGTGGTGCGGGTGTGCGAGAACCATGGGGTGAGCCAGCCGTCCTCGTCGTCCACGGCTGAGGTGATATCCGCGACGCGACCCGACCAGCCGCTGGACGGCGGAACGCTGAGCCGGAAGGAGTTCACGGCCATGATGCCGTGCCCGGATCGGAAGGATCCGCGCGAAGCGAACGCGAGATAGGTCGCGCCGCTGGCTCGGCGCGGGGTGAGGAAGAAGTAGTCCTCCGGATCGTCGGCCGCGCCGCTGACCGATGACGACGCAGCGCGCGTGCCCTCGGGCGCCGAAGTCCCGATACTGAGCCATCCGTTGGCGAATCCTGGCTCGGGGATGCCGGATTCGAAGCCTTCGCGCTCGATCGTCGCGGTCCGGGACGCGCCCTCGGGGCAGGGCGCCTCACCGGAAGGATCGGCGGCAAAGGGCGCCACCGGCTCGGCGATGGCGGGGGTGGTTGTGGCCCCCAATCCCACTGCCGAGACGACGACCACCAGCGCCCAGCGCTGTCCTCGCACGTAAAACCCCCGTTTGATCAGGCCGGGCCGCCCCCGACCCTCCCCAACCTAGGGCACTGGCCGCCATCCCCGGCCACGGCCCGGCGAGTGTGACCGCGGGCGCGGGCTAGACTGACCCCTGGTGCCGCTTCTGGCGGCGCCCCGCAACCGCGAGGGGAAGCCGGTCGAAGTCCGGCGCTGACCCGCAACCGTAGGCCGCCTGGTGGCGGCGAGCCGGACCACCTCGTTGATCGCGGTCGTCCTGTCCACCGCCGAGGTATGCGGTACGCAGGGCCAGGCAGCGGCCCGGCTCGACGTAACGCGAAGGATCCGGAGAGCCCGTGCATCGCCTGCCTGTCACCGTCGCCGTGTCCGCAGCCTCCCTGGCCTGCGCTCTCGCGGTCGTCGGTGGTCTGCCGGTCGCGGGGGCGACCCGTGCCTGGGCTGCCACGTCCACCTCAACAGCCACCGGGTCCGGACCGACGCCGACCATCGGGGTCGGCGGTGACGGCGCAGACTTCCTCGTCCGGCAACTGGCCGCGGGCGACGGTCTCCTGGACTACCCCGGCACCGACCAGCCCGACCTCGGCGTGACCGCCGACGCGGTGCTCGGTCTGCTCACGGTGCGGTCCGGGCCGACCCAGGCGGTGGCGTCGGTTGTGGCGGTCGAAGCCCGGCTCGGTGACTATCTCGGGCCGAGCTTCGGCGCCACGGAGCTGTATGCCGGACCGGTCGCCAAGGTGGCCCTCCTCGCGGAATCCGCCGGCCGAGACGCACGCTCGTTCGGGGGGCGCGATCTCGTCGCCGACCTGCAGGGGCTCGAAGCCGCCGATGGGCGGTTCGCCGACCGCACGGCATATGGCGACACCTCGAACACTTTCACCCAAGCTCTAGCCATCATCGCCCTGCACCGCATCGGCGAGAAGCCCTCGGCGTCGGCTGTGGATTTCCTTCTGGCACAACAATGCTCAGACGGTGGCCTGCGTATGACGCCCGGCTCGGAGCCGTGCACCAGCGACCCCGACGCGGCCTCGCTCGGGGCGGTCGCCCTGCTCGCAGACGGCTCCCACGGCGAAGCAGCAGATCGGGCTCTGACCTATCTGACCGCGCGTCAGCAGCCGGATGGCGGGCTGGGCGGCGGGATCGGCGCGACCGGGGTGAATACGAACTCCACCGGCCTGGCGGGCATGGCGTTCAAGGTCGCCGGACGAGACGCAGCGCTGCGTCTGGCCCGGGATTACCTCGCGTCCGTCCAACTCGGCTGCGATGCCCCGATGAGTGTGCGCGGCGCCATCGCCTACGACCGGGCCGCATACGACGCCCTGGTCGCGGCCGGCGCGAGCGCCACGGCCAGCGACCAGGAGCGGCGCGCGACCGCGCAGGGGATGCTCGCCTTCGGTGACGACAGCCTGCTGGATGCCGACATCACGCAGGCCGCCGAACCGTTGAGTACGTGTGACCCCGCCCCCACCCAGCCGCCGCCCACCACCGGCGGCAGCACAACGTGGTCGACCGGTCCGGGCTCGACCAGCACCACCTCGTCGACGTCCCCGAGCACGACCAGCACGAGCACGCCGGTGACGACCACTCCTAGCTCGACGGGGACCGGCACGTCCACAACCAGCAGCACGTCCGCGACGAGCAGCCCCGCACCGAGCCCATCGAGTACTCGGTCGGCGAGCAGCCAGCCGATGGGGCCGACCTCGACGCGCGGGCCCGCGCCGACCCCGACGACGACCGAGTCAGCCACGCAGTCCGCGAGCGACACCGCGTCCGTCCCCGCGACGGCCAGCACCACAACACCCGCCACGGCCGCCGCTCAGCCCGCCGCCGCGCAGCGCAGCAACACACCTGCCTTGCTCGGCGCCGCGGGTCTCGCCCTCCTGGGTGCGGCCATTGGTGCCCTCATCCTGCGACGAGAACGGAAGAACCCATGACCCGAGCCATTCCCACCCGATTCATGGCGGCATCCACGGCGGCCGCTGCGATCGGCTTCGGCTTGTCCGCCGGGGCCGGCGCGTCGGCGGGCAGCGATGCCTCCCTGGCGCGACCGGCGGCATGCCCACGCGCTAGTGGAGTGACCGTGGTCGTGGACTTTGGTGCGACGGAACGCATTTCGTGTGCCCCTGGCGACCCGACATCGGGCTTGGCGGCGCTCAAGGGTGCGGGCTTCACGGTCGCGATGGTGCAGCGTTTCCCCGGTGCCGTGTGCCGGATCAACAACCGGCCGAGCCCGACGGTTGAGGCCTGTGTCGTGATGCCGCCCGCCACGAAGTACTGGTCCTACTGGCATGCCCCGCGCGGCGGCAAGTGGACTTATTCGACGTCCGGATCGGGCAGCTACAACCCCAAGCCGGGCACGGTCGAGGGCTGGGCGTTCGGCGCGGGCAAGCCGCCGACAGTGGCGCCGCCGAGATGATCCGACACGCAATCGCCCTCGCGCTCGGCGTGGGCGCCTTTGTCGCTGCCCCTGCCGCCCAAGCCGCCACCTGCACTTCCGCCGACGGCGTGAGTGTCATCGTCGACTTCGGCGGCTGGGTCCAAAGCGGTTGCGCCAGTGGCGATCCCGCGACCGCATGGGCCGCCCTCGAGGCGGCCGGATTCCGACTGGAGGGCACGCAGCGCTTTCCGGGCAGCTTCGTATGCCGTGTCAACGGCTTCCCCGCCCCCGCGGACGAAGCCTGCGTTCAGACGCCGCCTGCCTCGGCATACTGGGCCATCTGGACGGCCTCAGCGGGGGGTAGCTGGAGCTACAGCAACTCCGGCGCCGCCAGCCTGAATCCGGCGCCAGGCCAGGCGATCGGCCTGGCCTTCGGCGCCGGTCGGCAGCCGGGGGTGGCGCCACCGAGCCCCCCCACCACCACGAGCTCCTCAAGCTCCTCAAGCTCGTCGACATCCTCTGCACCGAACAGTTCCACGACGACACGCCCGCCGGCCAGCACTTCAACGTCGACCGCCGCGCCGACCCCGCCGGCCCTAACGCACTCCCCCACCTCACGCACCACGACGAGCACGTCCACCACGCGCACCACCACGGGGAACCCACCGACCGAGACCACCACCTCGAACGCGCCCGCGCCCGGCGCGAGCGACGGGACCAGCAACCCGGAGCAGGCGAGCAACGGCATACCCGCGTCCACGGGCTCGACACCCGCGGCCGCGATCCTCGCCGGCGGTGGAGCAATCGGGCTTCTCTTTGTCGGGGGTGCGCTGCTGGCGCGCCGGCAGCGGGACCGAGCCCGGCAGTAGTGGTCCGGCACCTGCACCCCGCGGCCTGGTGGATCTGGGCGCTCGCCCTCGCCGCTAGCGCGAGCCTGACGACGAATCCCGTTCTGCTGGCTGGGCATATCGCCGTTCTGACCTTTGTGGTCATGTCGCGCCGCGATGGGTCGCCGTGGGGGCGCGCATTCCGGCTGTATGCAGTCCTCGGCGCCGTCATCGTCTTGACCCGCGTGATCCTGCACTTGGCCGTCGGCCTGAAGTTTGGTCAGCATCGGCTCTTCCCCCTGCCTACGCTCGACCTGCCCTCATGGGCGGCAGGCATCCAACTCGGCGGAACCGTCTACCTCGAAGGCCTGCTGGCGGCGGCTCTCGAAGGCGCCCGGCTCGGCACGATGATCCTCGCCATCGGCGCCGCGAACGCGCTCGCGAGCCCCAAGCGACTACTCAAGGTCTTCCCCGCCGCCTTGCACGAGATCGGCGCGGCGCTCGTCGTCGCCGTGACGGTTGCTCCACAACTGGCGGAAAGTGTGCAGCGGGTCGCTCGGGCGCGGGCGCTGCGCGGCGAAACATCCCTGCGGCTCAGAGCATTTCGAGGGATTGCAATGCCCGTCCTGCAGGACACGCTGGACCGATCGATGGCACTCGCTGCTGCGATGGACGGGCGCGGGTATGGCCGCCGGACCGCCAGCGCAAGTCGGCTCACGTCAGGGCTCACGCTGCTTGGCCTACTCGGTGCCTGCGTCGGCCTCTATGGCCTCCTCGACAGCACAAGTCCGGCAGCGTTCGGGGTCCCTGTGCTCGCCATCGGCGCTGCCCTGTGCATCGCGGGAATCTGGGCGGGTGGCCGCGCCGTGCCGCGGACGATCTACCGGCGCGACCCGTGGTCCGGCGCCGAATGGCTCACGGTGAGCTGCGGCCTGACAGCGCTCGCCGCGTCTATCGTCTCGCTGCGCACCTCCCCCGGCGCGCTGGCTATGCCGCTGCAGCCGCTGGGCATGCCGAGCTTGCCGATCCCGGTGATCCTCGGACTCATCGCCGCAGCGGCGCCCGCACTCGCTACCCCGGTTCCCCCGCTGACCAGCCAGCGCCCCGAACGCGTGCAGGCGGTGGTGGCGTGACGGCATACGAATCCCTCGGCGCCGCAGTGCGTTTCAGCAATGTCTCGGTGCACTATCCCGAGTCTGCAAGCCCTGCACTGACCGACGTGAACCTAGAGATCGATGAGGGTGAACTCGTCCTCGTGATCGGCCGCACCGGTTCTGGCAAGTCGACCCTGCTCGGCACGATCAACGGGCATGTCCCGCACTTCACGGGCGGCCGCCTCTCCGGGCGCGTCGAGGTCATGGGTCGCGACATCGCCACCCACCGCCCACGCGACCTGGCGGATGTCGTCGGCGTCGTCGGCCAGGATCCGCTGGCCGGCTTCGTCACCGACACCGTCGAGGAAGAGCTTGCCTATGGCATGGAGCAACTCGCGCTCCCGCCCGCGACAATGCGCAAGCGGGTCGAGGAAACCCTCGATCTGCTCGGGATCGCCGACCTGCGCGCCGCGCCCCTGCGGGACCTGTCCGGCGGGCAACAACAGCGGGTCGCTATCGGCTCAGTCCTCACCACGCATCCTCGCCTGCTCGTTCTCGACGAACCCACCTCGGCGCTGGATCCGACTGGGGCAGAAGAGGTTTTGGCGACGCTGACCCGCCTGGTGCACGACCTGGGTGTCACCGTCGTCATCGCCGAGCACCGCCTGGAGCGCGTGGTGCAGTATGCCGATCGCCTCGTCGAGGTCGCCGACGGCCGAGTCCGCCACGGCTCTCCCGCCGAGATCCTCGCGGACAGCGCCATCGCGCCCCCCATCATCGAGCTCGGCCGGTATGCCGGGTGGTCGCCCCTGCCGGTCACCATCCGCGACGCCCGGCGCGCCGCGGCCCCCTTGCGTCGCGAGCTGGCGGGCGCGTTTCCCACGGTCGCGGAGGTGGCTCCCCCACCTGACGCACCGGCGTCACCCGCCCCGGGGGTGACGGCGCGCGGCCTGCGCGTCGACCATGGTGGAGTTCGGGCCGTCGCGGATGTCGACCTGGCCGTCGCGGCAGGCAGCGTGACCGCTCTCATGGGACGCAATGGCGCTGGCAAGTCGTCCTTGCTGTGGGCTCTGCACGGCACTGGTGCGAGAACATCGGGCAGGGTCCACCTCGCCGATGGCACGGATCCCGCATCGCTGAAACCACCGCAGCGCCGCAGCCGTGTCGGCTTGGTGCCCCAGTCAGCTACCGACCTGCTCTACCTCGATTCCGTTGGCGCAGAATGCGATCAGGCCGACCAGGAGTCAGGGCAGCCACCCGGCACCTGCTCCGCGCTGCTCGCGGACTTGGCACCCGGCATACCCCACCAGCGGCATCCGCGCGACCTCTCCGAGGGGCAGAAGCTGGCCCTCGTGCTCGCCGTACAACTCACCGCGCGACCCGAGGTGGTCCTGCTCGACGAGCCAACGCGCGGACTGGACTATCCCGCGAAGGACCGGCTCGCCGCCACGCTGCGTCGGCTGGCTCGCGACGGACATACGGTCGTCGTCTCAACCCATGACGTGGAGTTCGTCGCGATCGTGGCGGACGAGGTCATCGTCATGGCCGAGGGCGAAATCGTCGCCCACGGCCCGAGCGCGGACGTCATCGCCTCCTCCCCCGCCTTCGCGCCTCAGGTAGCCAAGGTGCTCGCACCCGTGCCGCTGTTGACCGTTGACCAGGTGCGGGCGGCCCTGCCGCGGAACGCCATATGACACCCACTCCCCACCCTGCCACCGCGGCGATTCGTCTGCGCCCCAAGGCAACCGCCGCCATCGTTCTCGTGTCGCTTGCTGGTCTGATCGCCTTCGGGTGGCCCCTGATCGTCGATCCCGGTTCCGGCATCGCGCACGGCGGTGACGCGCCCTTCGTCTTTGCGCTCCTCCTGCCTCTGCTCCTCGCGGTGGTGCTTGCCGAGATCTCCGAGGGCGGATTGGACGTCAAGGCGGTTGCTCTTCTCGGGGTGTTGTCCGCGGTGGGCGCCGTTCTGCGACCCTTGGGCGCGGGAAGCGCGGGGGTCGAACTCGTCTTCTTTCTGCTGGTCCTGGCCGGCCGGGTTTTCGGTCCCGGATTCGGCTTTGTCCTCGGCGCCACAACACTTTTCGCGTCCGCGCTCATCACCGGCGGCGTCGGCCCCTGGCTGCCCTATCAAATGCTTGGTGCCGCCTGGGTGGGCCTGGGCGCCGGCCTGCTGCCTCGTGCGCGCGGGCGGGTCGAGATCGCCCTGCTCGCGGCCTATGGCGCGGTGGCGGGGCTGGCATACGGCTGGCTCCTCAACTTCTCCTTCTGGCCGTTCGCCATCGGCTCGGGCACCGGTCTGTCGTTCGTCCCCGGCGCCCCCGCACTTGAGAATCTGCATCGCTTCGCGCTCTTCTCACTCGCGACCAGCCTCGGCTGGGATCTCGGGCGCGCGCTCACCAATGCCGTGCTCATCGCGGTCACCGGCACCGCCGTGCTCGGTGCACTGCGACGCGTGGCTCGGCGTGCGGCCTTCGACGCGACCGCGCAGTTCACCCCTGCGCAGGACCAGGCGCCACCCCCGATGGTAGAAACAGCCCCATGACGTCCCCCGACACCCAGAGCCAGGAGTCCTGGCTGAGCCAGGAAGAACTCACCACCGTGCGGGGGCGGATGCCGATCCTGTATGTCGATGCGATCCCCGTCCGCGTCGATGGCGGCGGCAGCGTGACCGCGATCGGTCTGCTGCTGCGCGCGTCCGACGGCGGACGCATCCAGCGTGAACTTGTTTCGGGCAGAGTGCTTTTCCACGAGCGTATCCGCGATGCCATCCTGCGCCATGTCGAGAAGGATCTAGGCCCCGTGGCGTTGCCGCAGGTCCCGCCGAGCCCGCTGCCGTTCACGGTCGCGGAATACTTTCCAACACCCGGTGTGACCGCCTTTCACGACCCCCGCCAGCACGCGGTCTCGCTCGCCTTCATCGTGCCGGTCGCCGGCGACTGTGCTCCGCAGCGCGACGCCCTCGACCTTGCGTGGCTGACCCCGGATGAAGTGCTCGACCCGGCGGTCCTCGCCGAGATGGACGGCGGGCATGGCGTCCTACTTCGTCAAGCCCTCGCCCACCTCGGTCACGCCATCTAAGACACCCCACGAAGTTCTCCCGCGCCGTGCGGGGTGCCTCAGAAGTCGTAGTCGACGCTGACAGGCGAGTGGTCGCTCATACGAACCCCATCGACCTCACGGTCCACCCACGCCCGGGTCGCCGTCCGGGCCAGGCCGGGCGACGCGAAGTGGTAGTCGATCCGCCAGCCGGAGTCCACGGCATATGACGTGCCCATCCACGACCACCAGGTGTACGGTCCGGGCTGGTCCGGGTGTAGGCGGCGGACCACATCGACCAACCGGCGCGGCGAGAGCAGATCCTCGAGCCACGCCCGCTCCTGCGGCAGGAATCCAACCGCCTGCTTGGAGCGGCGCCAGGCCGCGACATCGAGTTCCCGGTGCGCGACATTGAAGTCGCCCATCACGATGAACTCCCGACCATTGGCCGCCGCGGCGCGACGCGAGCGATCGAGGTGGCGGCTCAGCCCGGCGGCGAAGCGCATTTTGTTCGCGTATGCCGCGCCGCCATCCGGCGCATCGCGCATCCGGCCCGGCTTTTGCAGGTGCGCGGGCAGGCCGCCCTTGGGAACGTAGACGGAGGCGACGGTCAGCGGACGATCCGCAAGGTCGACCTCGAGATAGCGGCCCTGGTCGGCAAAGGGGCGCAACTCGCGGGCGACGGGCACGGCATACCCATCGGGCAACAGGGTCCGCACCGCCGCCGGAGGCTCGCGGGTGAGGACGGAAACCCCGTTGCGGCCGGCGCGGGCCCCGGCATCATAGGCCGCGTGGTAGCCCCCGAAAGCGTCCTGGGGAAGATCCGCCTCCGGGCAGCGAACCTCTTGCAGCGCAACGACATCCGGATTCGTCACGCACAGCCAGGTGCCGAACCCGCGGCGCTGCGCGGCCCGGATCCCGTTGACATTGACACTCGCGATCCGCACCGCGCGATCCTATGCAGGGCGCGGTCGGGTCAGGAGTTGAACTCGTCGCGGGTGCGGGACATATCCCGCAGGTCGAGCGCGGCGGCCGCCTCCAAAGTGGGAGCGGTGCCGCCGAGGCGAGCCGGCAGGTAACGCAGGTCGTCGCCGGTCAGCACGGGGTATGCCGCCTGCTGCCGCGCGAGTTGCTCCTGCATCGCCGCGCGCAGCCGCTCGCTGGCTTCGTCGACATTGCTGCCCTTGGGCACCGGGATCGGCTCGCCGACCTCGATGAAAATCGGGATGTGGCTGCGCCCGCGATTCTTCGGCACATCCTTGCTCCACACGCGCTGGGCACCCCACAAGGTGGTCGGCAGCAGCGGCACGCGGGCATCGCGGGCCATCCGCGCGGCCCCCGACTTAAAGGGCTTCAACTCGAAGGAGCGCGACATGGTCGCCTCGGGGAAGACACCGACAATCTCCCCGGACTTCAGCGCCTGCAGCGCCTCGCGGTAGGACGCGGCGCCAGCCTGGCGGTCGACCGGGATGTGCTGCATGGAGCGCATCAGCGGCCCGGCGATCTTGTGCTCGAAGATCGACTGTTTGGCCATGAAGCGGACATAGCGCTTCGACGGCTGCGCCGCGAGCCCGGCGTAGGTGAAGTCGAAATAGCTCAGATGGTTGATCGCCATGACGGCCCCACCCGTGCGGGGCACGTTGTCGGCACCGACGATCGTGAACTTCAGGCCCTGCGCGCGAAAGACCGTCCTGGCTAGCGCAATCACTGGTGCATACACCCGCTCCATGGTCATCAGGCTAGGGGACGGGCGGCGCGGAAGGGCGACCAGGAGGGGTTGTCGGTGCTGGAATCTAAGGTGACTCTCGTGAGCCTCCATCTGCACCGCGCGACGCGGACCGACCTCCTCGCTGAGGGGTTGGCCGGCGTGCTCGCGGTGCCCGCAGGCGATCCGTTCGCGCAGGAGTTGGTGGTCGTTCCGGCCAAGGGCGTCGAGCGTTGGCTGACGCAGCGCCTCAGCCACCGACTGGGCGCCATCTCGGGCGACGATGGCGTGTGCGCGGGCGTGCGATTCCTCTCCCCCAACTCGCTCGTCACGCTCTTGTTGGGGACCGATCGCGATGATCCGTGGTTGCCCGAGCAGCTCGTCTGGCCGCTCTTGGCGACGATCGACGAATCGCTGGACCTGCCGTGGGCGTCCCAACTCGCCGCCCATTTAGGTCACGGCGACGACAGTGTCGAGGGCCGGCTCCGGGCCGGGCGCCGCTACTCGGTGGCGCGCCGGATCGCCGGGCTCTTTCATGCGTATGCCGTGCAGCGCCCTGCCCTGCTGCTCCAGTGGTCCGCCGGCGGGGAGTGGACCGATGGCGCGGGTGGCGCCCTGGATGAGGATCTGGCGTGGCAGCCGCACTTATGGCGTTCGCTCACGGCCAGGGTGCCGGCGGCGACCCCGCCGGTGCGGCATCAGTCCACCGTGGCGGCGCTGCGGCGCGGCGACGCGGACCTGGACCTGCCCGCTCGGCTCTCGCTCTTCGGGCACACGCGCCTCGCACGCACCGAAGTCGAACTTCTCGGAGCGCTCGCCACACATCGCGAGGTGCATCTGTGGCTGCCGCATCCATCGCCGACCTTGTGGCATTCCTTGGCGGCCGTCACCGGTGGCGGGCCGGTCGCGAGGGCTGGGGACCGGTCTGTCTTGAGCGTGCGACATCCACTGCTTGCCTCGCTCGGACGTGATGTGCGCGAGGTGCAGCGCCAGTTGGCGCTCGCGGCGCCGTGGCAGGACGAGAGCGTCGCGAGTGATGACGCATCGAAGCCGGCATCGTGGTTGCACTGGCTGCAAGCCGATCTCATCGCAGACCGGGACCCGAGCCGGGCCGAGGCGGCTGGCCGCGGGATCAGCGCTGCGGATCGATCGATTCAGGTGCATGCGTGCCATGGCGCGGCCCGTCAGGTCGAGGTTCTGCGTGAGGTCCTGCTCGGGCTCTTGGAGGACGACCCCACCCTCGAGCCGCGCGACATCGTGATCATGTGCCCCGATATCGACACCTATGCCCCATTGATCCATGCCACCTTCGGATTGGCCGATCTGCGCTTCGATGGGCCGGCCCATCCAGGACACGGCCTGCGAGTCCAACTGGCCGACCGGTCGCGAATCTTCACCAATCCGCTCTTGGCGATCGCCGCGCGGCTCGTCGAGTTGGTCACCGGTCGGCTTACCGCCAGTGAAGTTCTGGACCTGGCCGCCACCGAGCCGGTGCGCCGCCGCTTCGCCTTCGACGACGATGCGCTCGATCGGCTTGCCCAATGGATCGATCAGGCCAATATCCGCTGGGGACTCGACGGGCGGCACCGCGGGGACTTCTCGCTCGCGGACCTTCAGGACAACACCTGGCGGCTAGGCCTGGATCGCCTGCTGCTCGGCGTCACCCGCGCGGAGGAGCCGCACCGCCGCTATGAGCAGATGTTGCCGCTCGATGATGTCGATAGTGCGAGCATCGACCTGGCGGGCCGCGTCGCGGAGTTCGTCGATCGAATCGCCGCCCTGCGCGAAGCCTGCCTCGATGCATCGACCGCTGCCGGGTGGCTCGCTGCCCTGAGCGAGGGCATCGACGCACTGACGGAGACTCCGTTGGCCGACATCTGGCAGAAGGCGGAGCTCGACCGCGAGTTCGCGGCCGTGAGCGAGGCGGGTCATGGCGCGATCCCGCTCTCGCACAGCGACATTCGGACCCTGCTCAGCAGCCGGTTGGAGTCGCGGGCAACGCGCGCCAACTTCCGAACCGGCAGCCTGACCGTGTGCACGATGACGCCGATGCGATCGGTGCCGCATCGCGTGGTCGCCCTCATTGGTCTGGACGACGGGAGCTTCCCGCGGACCAACAGCCCAGATGGCGATGATGTGCTGGCGCGTTCCCCGCAGACCGGTGAGCGGGACTATCGCAGCGAGGACCGCCAACTCTTGCTCGACGCGATCCTCGCCGCCACCGACACCCTGGTCCTGACCTATACCGGCGCCGATCCGCATACCGGCGCGAGCCGACCGCCATCGGTGCCCCTCGGCGAGGTCATCGACGCGGCCCGGCGCACGGCCGGCCTGCCTGTCGGAGCTGGCAGCCCGGTGCGCCGGCACCGCTTGCAACCCTTCGACCCCGACAATCTCACCCCCGATCCCGTCACGGCCGCGCCCTTCAGTTTCGATCCCCACGCTCCAGACAGCGCTGCAGCCCTCGCGCGCAGCCGTCGAGAGCAGTCCACCTCGACAGATCACGGCCAGGGACGACGGGATAACGGCTTGGTCTTGCCGGGTTTGCTGCCGGCTCGGACCGCTGACGACCTCACGATCGCCGACCTGACAGCCTTCTTCACCAACCCCACGCGCGGCTTCCTGCACCACCGCCTTGATATCGCCTCCCCCTTCGAGGAGGAGATGCGCCCCGACAGCCTGCCGATCGAACTCGACAGCCTGCAGTCATGGGCCGTGGGCGAACGCCTGGTTGGCGAGCTGCTCGCGGGCAAAACCACGGCAGAGGCCGGGCGGGCGGAATCACACCGCGGCACCTTGCCGCCCGCGGCCCTTGGACGAAGCGTCCTGTCCCGGGTCGGCCCGATTGCCGGCACCATCGCCAATGCCACCGAACGCCTCCTCGGCGAGTCGAACCCGCAGTCACGATCCATCGAGATCGACGTCGACCTCGGCGACGGTCGCCGACTCGGGGGGATCGTGCCCGCCGTGTTCGGCACAGCATTCGTCGTGACCTCATATTCCAATCTCTCGGCCAAGCACCGGTTGGAAGCGTGGTTAGCGTTGCTCGCCCTCAGCGCTGGGGCAGCAGGGCAGCCAACCGGCGATCACTGGACGGCGCATGTCATCGCCAAGTGGGGCAAGGGGTCCAAGGTCGTCTCCTCGCGGACCATCGCCGCCGACCTCGCCCGAACATTCCTGCGTGACCTCGTCGAGCTGCGCGACCTGGGCCTGCGCCAGCCGCTCGCCTTCGCGCCCAAAACGTCTTTTGCGTATGCCGAGACCCTGGCCCGCCGCCGCGTCGATGCCACGGCCATGACGGCAGCAGTCAATCAATGGGTGGACCGTTCGGACAACAACGATGCGTCCCTCGCCCTGCTCTATGGCCCGCACCCCGACCTGGACATCTGGCTCGATCCGCCGCTTGCTGAGCGGTGGCATGATCCGCAGGGCCTCAACCCCGGGCCAACCCGCTTCGCGCACACGGCGATGCGCGTCTGGGAGCCAGCACTCCACTCCGGGCTGGGCGCATGACGGCCTCCCGCGATTTCGAGATCAGCGCCGACATGCCCGCGGGCACAACCATCCTCGAGGCGAGCGCGGGCACGGGCAAGACCTGGGCCATCGCGGCCCTCGTCGCGCGCTTCGTGGCCGAAGGCACGCCGCTGGAGGAATTGCTCGTCGTCACCTTCGGCCGTGCGGCGACGCAGGAGTTGCGCGAGCGCGTCCGCGAGCGGTTGAGCCGCAGCGAGCGCTACCTCCAGACACTCCTGGACGGCCGCGAGCCCGAGGTGGAGCCGGACACGCTGGAACGCACCTTGTCCGAGGAGGCGAGCGGGGCGGCATACGACCGCCCGGAATTGCAGGAGCGACACCGGAGGGTTCGGGAGGCCCTGGGCGCCTTCGACGACGCGACGATCGCGACAATCCACCAGTTCTGCCATGCCGTCTTGCGTGATCTCGGCACGGCGGGCGACACCGATCCCGGCACCACCCTGGTCGAGGACCTCTCGGACCTGCTCGCCGAGGTCGTCGACGACCTCTACCTCGCGCGCTACGCCCGCGCCGACAGCGCTCCCTTCGCGTATGCCGACGCCCGCGCCATCGCAGCCGCGGTCGTCGGCGACCCGGCCGCCACCATCGGCCCGATCGACGCCGATCCCCGCAGCGTGGATGCCGAGCGGGTGGCCTTCGGAACGGCCGTGCGATCCGAACTCGCCCTGCGCAAGCGGCGCCTGGGCGTCCTCTCGTATGACGACCTGCTGCGTGAACTCGCCGACGCCTTGGAGAGCCCGGACGCCCCCGCCCGCGCCCGGCTGCGCTCGCGGTGGTCCGTCGTGCTCGTCGATGAGTTCCAGGACACCGATCCGGTGCAATGGGATGTTTTCGAGCGCGCCTTCCACGGACATGGCCGGCTCATCCTGATCGGCGACCCAAAGCAGGCGATCTATGCCTTTCGCGGTGGCGATATCAACACCTATCTCCGCGCCCGACGCGTCGCCGACCACCATCGGACGCTGGCGACCAACCGGCGCTCGGACGCCCGGCTCGTCAGCGCGCTCAGCGCTTGCCTGGCCGGGATGACCCTCGGCGCACCGGAGGTCGAGATCGTGCCCGTAACGGCGAGTCACTCCACCGCACGGCTGGCCGGTCTGCCGGAGGCAGCGCCATGGCGGCTTCGGCTGGGCACGCAAGCGGACTTCCTCGGCGACGATCTAGAACCCGCCGGGAGCCCACCCACCGTGAAGGTTGGCATTGCCCGGCCGATCGTTGCCGCGGACTGCGCGGCAGATATCGCGCGGGTTCTGGCCAGCGGGGCAACCTTTGCTCGCCGAGCGCTGGTCCCCGGTGACATCGCGGTCCTGTGCCCGACCGGCGTCCAGCTTCGCGCGGTCCAGAGCGCACTGCGGGCCGCTGGCATCCCTGCTGTCATGGCCACCGACGAGTCGGTCCTCGCGTCCCCGGCCGCCCGGTGGTGGCTGCAGGTGCTCGAGGCCATGGAGTCTCCCAACCGGTCGCGTCGGGTGCGCACCGCGGCGTTGACACCTTTCGTCGGCGAATCGATTGCCTCCCTCGACGCCCGCGGCGACGATGCCACCGACGAGCACGCCGCTCGGATGCGTCGCTGGGCCGCGCTCTTCGCGCTGCGCGGCATCCCGGCAGTGCTCGCCGCCTCGGAGGCGACGGGTTTGGATGCGCGCCTCCTCGCGCAGCCGGGCGGCGAGCGCCTGCGCACCGACGTGCACCACCTCGCCGAGCTGCTCCACGAGGAGGTTCTGCGGGACCAGCTCGGACTCAATGCGACCACGACCTGGCTGCGCACGCAGTTGGTCCAAGGGACCGGTCGAGCTCGGACCCAACGCAGCCGTCGGCTCGAAAGCGACGCTGCCGCAGTGCAACTCGCAACCATCCACGGCAGCAAGGGCTTGCAGTTCCCAATCGTCTATGCGCCCTTCCTCATGGATCGCCATGTCGATACGACCAAGCCTTTCCAGCGCTATCACGACCCGCAGGGCCGACGCACTCTCGACGTGGCGACCGAGCCAAGCGCTCAGGTGAGCGAGCGCGCCCGCGTCGAGGACGACGGTGAGAGCTTGCGCCTGTTGTATGTCGCCCTCACTCGCGCCCAATCCCAATTGGTGACCTGGTGGGCGCCGATGACCACTACCCCATACTCGGCGCTCCACCGCGCCCTCTTCGGCCGCTCCCCAGGGGGCGTCGGCGAACCGGAAAGCTTCATACCCATCCCTAGCGATCGCCTCGCCAGGGATTCGCTATTGGCGTGGCAGGCGGCCGGCGGCCCGCGGGTGGAGCCGATGACGAGCCCAGAAACCCCGCCCCGACCATCCCCGGCCGGCAACACTCGACGACTTCGCGCGCGTGCCTTCACCCGCGAGATCGATCTGGAGTGGCGGCGCACCTCCTATAGCGCGCTCACCAAAGCTGCTGAGGCCGACGCCGGCCTGGCGCCGACAACCGAGCCCGAAGTGCCTGTCAAGGACGACGAAGCCCCAGCCGCCGAGATCGTCGCGGCCCTGCCGGCGGCGCTCAGCGCCGATGAACTCGCCGCCCAGCAGGTGCCCTCCCCGATGGCGCACCTGCCGGTCGGGGCGACCTTCGGTTCCCTGGTTCATGCGGTGCTCGAAGAGGCTGACCCGAGCGCCGCGGATCTGCGCGCCGAACTCCTCGCTCGTATCCGCGAGCAGATCGTCCGCTGGCCGGTCGAGTTGTCCCAAGCCGACCTCGCCGATGCCCTGCTGGCCGTATGCCGTAGCCCCCTCGGCCCGCTCGCCCCCGGCATCACCCTCGCCGAGATCGGGCGTGCGGATCGTCTGTGCGAGTTGGAGTTTGAGCTGCCTCTTGTTGGCGGAGATCGTCGGACCGAGGCAGTCGACATCACCCTGGGCGAACTCGCACCGCTGCTCTTGGCGCACCTTGCGGAGGGCGACCCGCTCGTACCCTTTGCCCACGCGTTATCGGCGCCCGAGCTAGGCGGCCAGGTGTTGCGCGGCTATCTCACCGGATCGGTCGATGTCGTCTTGCGGGTCGATGGCCGCTATCTCGTCGTCGACTACAAAACCAACTGGCTCGGCCCGCCGGACGCCGATTTGAGCGCGGCTGACTACTCTCCGCGGGCGCTCACTGCAGCGATGCAGCACAGCTCCTACCCCTTGCAGGCGCTGCTGTATGCCGTTGTCCTGCACCGCTTCTTGCGTTGGCGGCTGCCCGGGTACTCCCCCGAGCAACATTTCGGCGGCGTCCTGTACCTCTATCTGCGGGGCATGTGCGGACCGGACACCCCGATCATCGACGGCCAGCCCGCCGGTGTGTTCTCGTGGCGACCGCCGGTCGCCCTCGTCCTGGCCATCTCCGATCTCCTCGACGGGAGCCTGCCATGACCCGCACCGCCACCCGACTGGTGTCAGTGTCTGCCGTCGTAGACCAGCGGCGAGCCGTCCACACGACGGGCCATTGTGACATCGTCCCGGAAATCCCCCGGTCCCACACGGATCGCTCCGGGGATCCGGCCCACCTCTACGAATCCGGCGAGGGCATAGAAATCGCCGAGCCCCGAACCGCTGCGATAGCCCAGCTCGAGCAGTTCAGCGCCATCTCGTCGGGCGGCCCCAATCATCCCGGCGAGCAGGGTCGCGCCGAGATGGCGACCCTGACGGGCCGGCTCAATCATGAATCGATACAGCCAACGACCGTGCGCCAGAAGCGGATTCGACGTGTACGTCCACCAGCCCCAGCCGCTCAACGAGCCATCGGGATCGGTCAAAGAGACGGCGACGGCATGGCCCGCGGTCATTTCCGCTGCATGCTCAGCCAGTGCCTCCGCGATGCGCTCCCGTGGTGCCCCCGGCAGGAAGCCCACCGAACCACCAGCATCCGTGACGCGTTGCCACAGGTCGAGCAGCGGCTCCCGCAGTGCCGCCGCGAGGTCGTCGACCCGCGCGATGCGCGGCAACTCGAAGACCCAGGATGCTCCCGCCTCCGGCGGATCACCATCAAACTGGCGCTCGCCCACCGCAACCATCCCAACCGCCTCCGCTGTCCGCACCGAGGGCCAGTGATCGGGCCGGATGACGGCCTCCACGACATACTGCGGAAACCACTCGGTCGCGTGGGCGACGACCGCCGCCCGCGCGGCTTCCCGGCCGAGGCCGCTCCCGTGCGTCGCGGCGGCGAACCGGTAATACAGATTCAGCCGGCCGGCTGCCGCGCGGCGCACCCCGGCGACACCGATCGGGGCGCCACACTGCGCCGCTTCCACGATGAAGTAGCCGAAGCCTTCGTCACGCCAGTGCTGACGCCACAGCTGCGTCATCGCGTCCGAGATCGCGCGATCCGTCGTTCGGGCCCAGGGCGCGTGAGCATACAGCTGGGGATCGGAATGCAGCGCGAAGAGGAAGTCATCATCGGCCGGCGTGGGCGGGCGCAGACGCAGCCGAGGCGTGCGCAGCACGGTGGGCACGGCGCGGTGATCCTCAGATGCTGGCACGCAGGCACGCTACCCAGGGGCCCGCGATGAACTCGACCCCACCGGGAGAGGAGTTGGAGCGCTTCGACCGGCGCCGGGCGACACGGGCCAGCGGAGTGCTCGGCGAGGCCAACGAACGGGGAATCCTGCACGCCGCCGATGTGCACGTCGCCCGTCGCCTCAGCGCACTCTCCGGCGAACGAGACGTCGAGGCCGCACTGGCGCTGGCCCTGGCCACGCGCGCGGTCCGGACCGGTTCGGTGGCCGTAGACCTGACGCGGGTGCACCTCATCAACCCGGATTTTGCGTGGCCCGCCGATCCACAGGCGTGGCTGCAACAGGTCTGCGACAGTCGTCTCGTGGCGGCGGGCGTCCTCGTCGAAGACCAGGGGCTGCTGTATCTCGAGCGCTATCACGACCAAGAGAAGCAGGTCGCCCACACCATCACCGCCCGCCGCGACGCACCCGCGCCCCCGGTCGACGAACAGGTTCTGGACGCGGGCCTGGCCAGGCTCTTCCCACACGCGGACGACGCGGACCAGCGCACCGCCGCCGCCCTGGCCACCCGAGAGCGCACGGTCGTCGTGACGGGCGGACCAGGAACCGGCAAGACAACCACGGTGGCGCGCATCCTCGCCCTGCTCGTGGAGCAAGCGGCCGTCCGCCGTGACCGGACGCCTCGGATCGCGCTCGCTGCGCCAACGGCCAAGGCCGCCGCCCGGCTGCAAGAAGCCTTCGAGGGAGCAGCCGAGCGCTTACCCGATGCCGATCGCGGCCGACTGCCAATGCCGGCAGCCTCCACCCTGCACCGGCTGCTCGGCTGGCGGCGGGGGTCCACGAGCCGCTTCGCTCATCACGCGGGAGCCCGGCTGCCGCATGACGTCGTGGTCCTCGATGAGGCATCGATGGTCTCGCTGACGATGATGGCCCGCTTGCTGGAGGCGCTGCGGCCCGACACCCGCCTGATCATCGTCGGCGATCCCGACCAGTTGACCTCGGTCGAGGCGGGTGCCGTGCTCTCCGACCTCGTGACCGGCCTGGACCCGAGCCCGCGACAGATCGTCGCCCGCCTGGGGCGGACCTATCGATACGACGGCGCCATCCACAACCTGGCGCAGGCAATCCGGGAGGGTGATGACTCGACCGCGTTGACATTGCTGGACTCCGGCGAGCCGGCCGTGGAGTTGATTCCCGATGCCACGCCGCGCCGGGCCTTGATGGTCCAAGCGGCGATCGATCTGCGTCATCACGCCCGCGCGGGGGACGCAGCCTCCGCCCTCGCGGCCCTCGGTGAGCACCGGCTTCTGTGTGCTCATCGCAGCGGACCTCGCGGGGTCGGCGCGTGGAATCGCCAGATCCTGCAATGGCTTTCGGAGGAAACCGGCGACAACTTCTATGTGCCCAACTTCGCCGGACGCCCACTGCTGGTCACCAAGAACGACTACGCCATGGACCTCTTCAATGGGGACACGGGGGTGGTCTTGCGCCGCGATGGGCGACTCGTGGCGACCTTCGACTCCGGCGCTCGCCCCCGGGAACTGGCCGCCGCCCGGCTCGCCGACGTCGAGACGATGTATGCCGCCACCGTGCACAAGAGCCAAGGCAGCCAGGCGCGGCGGGTGACGGTAATCCTGCCCGATCTCGACTCGCCACTGCTGACCCGCGAGCTCACCTACACCGCGGTGACCCGGGCCCAGGAGCAGGTAACGATCATCGGCTCGCCCGAGGCCTTCCGTCTTGGGTTAAGCCAGCGAATCCAGCGCGCATCGGGCCTCGCCGCCCGGCTGCGGCCCTGACGAGCCGGCCTTTTCGCGCACGCGCCGAGCAGAGATATGTTGGGATGATGGACTCATTGGCCGGCGCCGACTGGCTCGGCGGCCTCACCGATGAGGCCATCCGTGCCCGCGTGGACGCGGCCACCTTCGAGCGCGGCCGGGGGTATGCCGAGTCCGGGATGATCCGCTCCCTCACCAGCGCCGACCGCGGCCGGATGCTGCTCGCGGAGATCGAGGGCTCCAGCGCGCGGCCATACCAAACGCTGATCACCGTCGGCGCGGGGACCCATACCGCGACCGTGTGGGCTTCCCGGTGTAGTTGCCCGGTGCGCACCGACTGCAAGCACGCCGTCGCGCTGCTGCTGCATGCCCGCCAGCGTTTCCGGGATGCTCACGCCGAGCCGACGACACCTGGCTGGGAACGCACACTGCGCAAGCTCATCGAGGACAAGCAGGAGCCGGTCGACACCGGACCAGGACTCGGGCTGATCATCGACCCGTTGCCGGTGGCCGCCAATTACCGCACGATGATGGGCCCGCCGCGCATCGCGATTCGGCCCACCCGCCAGACCAAGACCGGCACCTGGGCCCGGAATTTCACGTGGGGCGAGATCGCGACGACGAACCCGCGGATGCCCATGAATCGCCGTCAGGCAGCCGCTTTGAAGGCCATCCACGACCTGCATCGCCTCACCGGCGGTCGGGACGGCTACTTCTACTCCCAGAGCGAGATCTACCTCGGAGCCCTCGGCAATCGGGTCTGGCCGCTGCTGCGCCAAGCGGCCGAGGCCGGGGTCGAACTGGTGCCGGGCAGCAATGTGGTCGGTGAGATCGCGCTCGCGCCCGAAGCCGCGCGCATCGTCCTGGATGTCCATCGCGACGACGGTGAGATCGTCCTGACCACCTCATTGGACACGGCCACCGCCTTGGGTGAAGTCCGCGGCATCACCGTGCTCGGTGACCCGCCCCACGGGCTAAGCGTCACGACCCGCGACGGCCTCGTGCTGGTCCCGCTCGAGACCGAGCTGGACCCGAACCTCGCGGAGCTCTTGGTCAACCAGCGCCAATTGCGAATCCCCGGCGCGGACACCGAGCGCTTCGTCAACCTCTATCTCCCCCGGCTGCGCGACCACGCCCGCGTCACAAGTCACGACGACAGCGTGTCCATCCCGGAGCAGCCGCGCCCCGTTCTCCGCATCCGGGTGGGGCAGCCGATGCCCACCCACCTCGAGCTGCGTTTCGATGTCGCGTATGCCGCCCCCTCCGGCGCGCTGCTCACGGCGGACGATTCGATCCCCCTCCCCCGTGATCGACAACGCGAGCAGGCGCTCATCGAGAGCCTCGCTGTGCTGGACGCGATCCCCAGCGCGCGGCACCGGCGAGGGACGGCATACTCCGGCTATTGGGATCTGGCCAATCGCGTTGTCCTGCACGGGATGCCAGCCGTGCGCTTCACCACCGAGGTCTTGCCGGACCTGGAGATCGAACCCGATATTCACCTCATCATCGAGGACGAACTCACCGGCTATGAAGAGGCCCGCGAAGCCCCCGTCATCGACATCGGACTGAGCGACACGAGCGACGGCCGCACCGATTGGTTCGACTTGCAGGTGCGCGTCAGCGTCGGTCAAGAGTCGGTGCCGCTTGAGCAACTGCTGCGTGCTCTCGCCGCCGGCGATGATGCCCTGCTGCTCGACTCCGGCACCTGGTTCCGCCTCGACGATCCGGCCCTGGACAGCCTGCGCCACCTGGTCGCTGAGGCTCGCCAGCTCGTCGATCCTGGTGCCCCGCTGCGTCTTTCGCGTTATCACGTGGGCCTCTGGGACGAGCTGGCCGAGATCGGCCTCGCCAATGTCGATAGCGCCGCGTGGAATGAGAGCGTCGAGCGCCTTCGCCGCCTGGCCGACGACGCGCCACCGCCGCCGCCCGAGGGTTTGCAGGCGACCCTGCGGCCATACCAACTCGACGGCTATGCCTGGCTCAACGCGATCTGGGAGGCCGGGCTCGGCGGCATCCTCGCCGACGATATGGGACTCGGCAAGACAGTGCAGACGCTCGCGCTGATCGAAAAGGTCCGTGCCGCAGGCGAACTCGCCAATCCAATACTCGTCGTCGCCCCGACGAGCATGCTCGGCGTGTGGGCCAGCGAGGCGGCCCGGTTCGCGCCTGACCTGCGGGTGGTCGTTCTTGGGGAAACCACCAAACGTCGAGCCATCCCCGTGGGCGAGGTCGTGGCGGACGCGGACCTCGTGGTCACGTCATATGCCGTGGCCCGCATTGATGGTGAAGAGTTCGCGGGGGTGGACTGGCGCGGGCTGATCCTCGACGAGGCGCAATTCGTCAAGAACCATCAGGCCAAGACACATCACGTGCTGCGCACCTTCCGCGCGCCCTTCCGACTCGCGATGACGGGCACGCCGCTCGAGAACTCGCTGATGGACTTGTGGTCGCTGCTGGCACTCGTCGCGCCGGGGCTTTACCCGCGCGCCGACCGGTTCACCGAGCACTACCGCCGCCCCATCGAGAATGGCGACTCCCCCGAACTCCTCGACCGTCTGCGCCGGCGGATCCGCCCGCTGATGTTGCGTCGCACCAAAGAGACCGTCGCGAGCGATCTGCCGGAGAAGCAGGAGCAGAGTCTCACCGTCCAACTCGGCCCTGCGCATCGCCGGTTGTATGACCAGTACCTCCAGCGCGAGCGGCAGCGGGTGCTCGGTCTGCTCGATGACCCGGTGGGCAACCGGGTGGCGATCCTTGCCGCGTTGACCCGACTGCGGCAGTTGGCGCTCGATCCGGCCCTCGTCGACCCGGAGAAATTCGCCAATGCGGCGCCGCCGGCCAAGGTCGAGGCCTTGGTCGAGCAGCTGCTGGAGTTGCAGGCCGAGGGACATCGCGCCTTGGTGTTCAGTCAGTTCACCTCCTTCCTGCATCGCGTCCAGGACCACCTAACCGACGCGGGGATCAGCACCGAGTATTTGGACGGCTCAACGCGAAACCGCGCCGAGGTCATCAATCGCTTCAAGTCCGGCGAGGCAACCGCCTTCTTGATCTCCCTCAAGGCAGGCGGCGTCGGATTGACGCTGACCGAGGCCGACTATGTCTTCGTGCTGGACCCGTGGTGGAATCCTGCGGCGGAAGCGCAGGCGATCGACCGGGCGCACCGGATCGGTCAGACCCGGATGGTGATGGTCTATCGGTTGATCTCCGAGGGCACGATCGAGGAGAAGGTCGTCGAGCTTCAGCGCCGCAAGAAGGACCTCTTCGACCGGGTCATCGACGATGGCGGCTCGATGTCCGGGCAAATCACGGCCGACGACATCCGCGCTCTGCTCGAGTCTGACTGAGCTTGCATGGAGCCGAGTGGCTACCTGTCCTGGTGCGTGATCCTGACGGACGTCTTGGCTGCGGGGAGTACCGTCGATTCAAGATCCGCTGGGCCGTCAATGGCGACGAGAATTCGATCGTGAGGGAAGGACGCCAGCTCTTCTTTCAATGTCGCGTAGGGACTTGATCCTAAATTCTTGACGGGCTTTCGAGGATCCTCGTCGGCGATGATCCACCATTCCAACGATCCAACGTCTCCGATGTACGCGTGCGGCCCGGCGGGTGTCTTCGGGTCACGAGATAGTGGAAAACCATCATTCCATCACTTACCTCGACACAAGAGTGACGGAACTCTGCCAGGGAGGCGTGACTTAGCGCCGGTTGAGCGACCAGGAACGATGGAATACCAAAACCTGCACTGACTAGGATTTTGAAGAGTTTCTGACCCATGAGTGGGGCTAGCACGCACTCGTGCACTTTCTCAAAGACTACTGAGGAAGACAAAGCGCGCCCGGAGCAGGACGGCATCCAGCATCGCCTCGGTCAGGCGCCCGGTGAAGGTGTTCTGCTGGCTGACGTGATAGCTGCCGAGCAGCGTAACGCTCACGCCATCGGCCCGCACCAGCGTTGCCTCGGCGCCGTGGCCGAAGCGCGGCTTGGGTCGGGGCACCTGCCACCCCAGCCTGCGGGCCGCCGAAAGCGTTGCATCCCAACCGATTCCTCCAAGCGCGACGATCGCGCGCACGCTGTCCGCGAGCTCGAGTTCGCGGTCGAGCCACGGTGCACACGTCTGCTTCTCCAGCGCCGTCGGCTTGTTGTCCGGGGGCGCGCAATGCGCGGTCGCCGTGATCCGGATGCCATGCAGCATCAACCCATCCCCCGCGGCCACAGACGTGGCCTGGTTGGCGAAGCCGGTGCGGTGCAGGGCCGCATACAACCAATCCCCGGAGCGGTCGCCGGTGAACATTCGACCCGTCCGGTTCGCGCCATGGGCAGCCGGGGCGAGCCCGACGATCAGGACGGACGGTTCGCGATCGCCGAAGGACGGCGCGGGCCGGCCCCAATAGGGCTGCCCTGCGTATGCCGCCCGCTTCTCGACCGCCACCCTCTCCCGCCACGCGACCAGGCGCGGGCAGGCACGGCATACCGACAACCGCTCGCTCAGTTCCTCGACGGTGGCGCAGCCGGCCGCCACGGCCACCACATCCCCCGCCGTCGCGGCCACCGGCGTCTCGGCTGTCGCCGGATCCCCCGGCCACCCGCTCCCCGGCGGCACCGGCGACCGGAAGCCTTGCCCAGTCAGCGGGTGGGGCAGCACATCGACCATGGCCGCACCATCTCACGCCCACGGCGGCCCAAAACTGGTCGAGGGCACGGCATACGGGATGAAAGAATCGCGAACCATGACCACCCCTGCCCCGCAGCCCCCTGCCCTCCCCGAGCGGCCCACGCTCGACGGCCTGGAGGAGAAGTGGGGCGCCGTATGGCGTGAGCAGGGCACCTACGCATTCGACCGGGACGCCGCCCTCGCCGGGGAGCGCTCAAAGGTCTTTTCCATCGACACCCCGCCGCCCACTGCGAGCGGCAGCCTGCATATGGGGCACGTCTTCAGCTACACGCACACCGACTGCATGGCGCGGTACAAGCGGATGGCGGGCTACAACGTCTTCTATCCGATCGGCTGGGACGACAACGGCCTGCCGACCGAGAAGCGCGTGCAGAACTACTACGGCGTGCGCGGCGACGCTTCCCTGCACTATGACGCCGGCTTCGAGCCGCCGCACCGCGGCACGGCGACCTCGACCAAGGCCGCCGACGAGAAGCCGATCAGCCGACAGAACTTCATTGAGCTGTGCGACGAGCTGACGGTTAAGGACGAAGAGGCCTTCGAATCCCTTTTCCGCAGAATGGGTTTCAGCCTTGACTGGTCGATCAGCTATCGCACGATCGACGATCACTCGCGCGCGACGAGCCAGCTGGCCTTCCTGCGCAATGTCAAGCGCGGTGAGGCCTATCAGTCCGAGGCGCCGGGCCTGTGGGATGTCACCTTCCAGACCGCGGTCGCGCAGGCGGAGCTGGAGGCGCGCGAGTACCCCGGGCACTACCACCGCGTCGCCTTCCACAGCGCCAACGGACCGGTCTACATCGAGACCACTCGCCCCGAACTGATCCCGAGCGTCGTCGCGCTCATCGCCCACCCCGACGACGAGCGGTATGCCGCCCTCTTCGGCACCACCGTCACCTCACCCCTGTTCGGGGTCGAGATCCCCGTGCTCGCTCACCCGGCCGCCGAGCCGGACAAGGGTGCCGGCATCGCGATGTGCTGCACCTTCGGTGACCTCACCGACGTGATTTGGTGGCGCGAGCTGCAGCTCCCGACCCGCTCAATCGTCACCCGCACCGGCCGACTGCAGCAGGACACCCCGGCCTGGCTCGTGGGCACCCCTGGCGAGACGTTGTATGCGGAGCAGCTCGCCGGCAAGACCGCCTTCAGTGCGCGGGCGGCCATCGTCGAGGCGCTGCGCGAGAGCGGCGATCTCGACGGCGAGCCGACACCCACCAAGCGGATGGCCAATTTCTATGAGCGCGGCGACAAGCCCCTCGAGATCGTGACCAGCCGCCAGTGGTACATCCGCAATGGCGGGCGAGAGGCTGACCTCAACGCCAAGCTCATCGGCATGGGCCAGACCGTCGCCTTCCACCCGCCCTTCATGCAGGCCCGTTACAGCAACTGGGTCGCCGGCCTCAATGGCGACTGGCTGGTCTCGCGCCAACGATTCTTCGGCGTGCCGATCCCGGTCTGGTACCCCCTCGACGGCGAGGGTGAGCCGGATTACGACCACCCGATCCTGCCCGCCGAGGCCGACCTGCCCGTCGACCCGGCCGCGAACCCGCCAGCGGGATATGCGGAGGAGCAGCGCGGCATACCCGGCGGCTTTGTGGGCGACCCGGACGTGCTCGACACCTGGGCCACGTCCTCGCTGAGCCCGCAGATTGCCGCCGGTTGGCGCACCGCCGACGGCACGGGCAGCGACCCGATCTTCGAGAAGGTCTTTCCGATGGACCTGCGTCCGCAGGCGCACGACATCATCCGGACCTGGCTCTTCGCCACGGTCGTCCGCTCGTTCTGGGAGCACGGCACGGCGCCGTGGACCAATGCCGCGATCTCCGGCTTCATCCTCGACCCCGAGCGCAAGAAGATGAGCAAGTCCAAGGGCAATGTCGTCACGCCCGAGGATGTCGTCAAGGAGCACTCCGCCGATGCGGTGCGTTACTGGGCGGCCAGCGGCCGGCTCGGGACGGACGCGGCATACGACATCGGCCAGATGAAGGTCGGCCGGCGCCTGGCGATCAAGCTGCTCAACGCGAGCAAGTTCGCCCTCGGCTTCGGCGAACCCGACCTCGCCCCGCGCCAGGGGCTGGCGTCCGTGGTCACCGAGCCGCTGGATCGCGCCATGCTCGCCACGCTCGGCAAGATCGTTGCCGACGCGACCGTGGGTTTCGAAAACTGGGACTACACCCGCTCGCTCGACACCACCGAAACCTTCTTCTGGACCTTCTGCGATGACTACATCGAGTTGGTCAAGGACCGTGCGCATGCCGGGGATCCGTCGGCGCGCGCCGCGCTGCGGCTGGCGCTCTCGGTGCTGCTGCGCCTGCTCGCGCCCTTCCTGCCGTATGCCACCGAGGAGGTCTGGTCGTGGTGGCAGGAGGGCTCGGTGCACCGCGCCACCTGGCCGAAGGCTGAGGAACTTGCGCTCGGCCAACCCGGCGATCCGGCCGTCTTGACGACCGTCGGCGCCGCCCTCGGTGCCGTGCGCAAAGCGAAGTCCGAAGCCAAGGTTGGCATGCGGACCGAGGTCTCGCAGATCCTCATTGCCGGCCCCGCGGCGACCCTCGACAAGCTCCGCGCCGGCGAAGGCGACCTGCGTGCGGCCGGTCGGATCACCGGAGAGGTGACCTATGCGGAGGGCGAGGAGCTCGCCATCCGCGATGTCATGCTGGTGGCCCCGACACCCTGACGATCGGAGGGGCGATGCCTCGCTCGCGCAGCACCGCGCTGTGGTCTCTGGGTGTCGTCCTGCTGCTGGCGCTTTCCCTGTGGACGGCTGGTGCCGGCAGTGTCTTCGTGGTCGGCAAGGCGTATGAGGCCGGTCAGGAGCTGTCGCCGCCGTCGCAATCAACAGCGAATCCGAACGACCCGCCGGCCACGCCGAGCATCCCCGGGGAGGCCCGGCCAGCCGGCGCGGAGTTCCCCATCCGAGTCGTCTTGACCGTGCTTGCGGTGGCCGTGGGCCTGTGCGTCCTCGTGTTGCTGCTTCGCGAACTGCGCGGGCGCCGACTCCCGGAACCGCCTGTGCTGGAACGCCCTTCGTTTGCTGAGGCGGTGCTCGCGGGGGCTCCGGACCAGCTGGCCAGCTTGCGTGAGGACATCCCTAGCAATGCGATCATCGCCTGCTGGCAGGAATTGGAGAGCGCCATCGCGGCGGCCGGGCATCCGGCGCTGCCCTGGGAGACGCCGGCCGAGGTGACGCGCACCGTCCTGCGGCGCTTCGAGATCGACCAAGACGCCATCGAGGGACTTGCCGAGCTCTACCGCGAGGCGCGCTTCAGCGGTCATCCCCTCACCGAGGCTGACCGGGCCCGCGCCATCGAGTGCCTGACCGCCATCCATGACGGCCTGCACGAGCAGGTTGAGGTATGACGCGGCGCATCCCGACCTGGCCATCCGGCCCCGGTCTGCCGCTCATCTCGCCGGCGCTCGTCATGGGCCTGCTCCCCCTCGGTCTCTTCGTCATGGCCATCGCGTGGTACTCCTTCTCACCGGCCCCGAACTTCCTGCTGCTCGCGGCGATCCTGATCGCCTCCTGGGTCCTGCTATGGCTCGTGATCCGGGCCATTCCAGCGGGGCATCGACATAGCTGGAGCACCTATCAGGACCTGCCTCGGCGACAGCGCGGCCGCGACTCGCGCGTGGCCCTCCTGCGCGCCGCCCTCAGTGGCGAGACACCCGCCGATGTCGAGTCCCTGCAGCGGCTGCTGCGCACCGTCGTCGCCGACTGGCTGCGACGGCGCGGGCTGAACCCGGACCGTCCCACCGAGGAAGCCCAGGCCCTCCTCGGACCCGAGCTGCTGACATATCTCCAGGCACCGGTGGGGTCCGCGCGCCGCTCGGCCCACGACATCGACCGCTATCTGCAACGCATCGAGAGGATCTAATGGATCTGCACGAGACATCAGCCCGGGCGGCCGCCATCCTCGACGAAGTCGAGAAGGCCGTCATCGGGAAGCGGGAGTCGCTGACCCTGCTCCTGGCCGGCGTGCTCGCCGGCGGGCATGTCCTGCTCGAAGACTTCCCGGGGCTCGGCAAGACCCTCGCCGCCCGCTCACTCGCCACGGCCCTGGGCCTCGACTTCACCCGCGCCCAGTTCACGCCGGACCTCCTGCCCGCCGACCTGACCGGCTCCTTCATCTTCGATCAGCGCACGTCGACCTTCGAGTTCCGCGAAGGCCCGCTCTTCACCGGGCTCCTGCTCGCCGACGAAATCAACCGCACTCCGCCGAAAACCCAGGCCGCATTGCTCGAGGCGATGCAGGAGCATCAGGTGACCGTCGAGGGACGAACATTCCTGCTGCCCAAGCCTTTTCACGTGCTCGCCACCGCGAATCCCATCGAATATGAAGGCACCTATCCGCTGCCGGAAGCCCAACTCGACCGCTTCCTGATGCGCCTGGGTTTCGGCTATCCGAGCGCCACCGAGGAGTGGCAGGTGCTGACTGATCGCATGGGCCGACGGACCGAGGACCACAGTCTGGAAGCCGTCACCGATCCGGCCGGATTGCTCGCCATGCAACAGGCGGTCGAGACCGTCCGCGTCGACGACACCGTCGGGCAATATTGCGTCCGTCTCGCGCGCGCCACCCGGCAACACGCGCACGTCCTCGTCGGCTCGTCTCCGCGCGGCTCGCTCGCGCTGCTCCTGTGTGCCCGGGCGTATGCCGTGATCTCCGCCCGCGACTACGTCACCCCCGAGGACGTCAAGAAGGTCGCGCGGCCGGTCCTGGAACATCGCGTCACGCTGCGCCCCGAACTGTGGGCCAGTGATGTGACGGCGGCCTCCGTCATCGACGACATCCTGACCTCGGTCTCGACACCGACCAGCGGCCGCACGTGACGACTCCCGGCGACACCGCCGACGGCCAGGCCGACTGGCGCCCCACCGCGGCTCAGGTCAGAGCCGTGACCTTTGGCGCCCTGGCCCTGCTCATCGGGGTGCTGAACCGGCGGCTCGACCTGATCGTCCTGGCTGCGCCCTTTGTCGTCGCGGCAGCCTGGGCGGCGCGCACTCGACCCGCGGAGGCGCCCACCGCGCGGATGACGTTGACGCCTTCCGTCGTGACCGAGGGCGATCTTGTGACCTGGCAGGCAGATCTGCGGGTGCCCCCGGGTGCGCGCGATGTTGTCGCCGTGCTGGCACCGACACCCTTTGTCGTCGCGGACTCGCCCGCCGGCGAGATCGCGGCGCTCACGCTCGGGGCGGGGCAACGGCATACGGCTTCGGTGCGGGTCTCGACGACCCGTCGCGCCCGTCGCTGGGGGCTCTACGACACCGGGGCGGCCGTGCTCTCGGCGACCACGGTGCTCGGTGCCTTTCGGTGGACGCCGGGACAGATCCGGCCGACTCCGCTGGTCGTGCTGCCGGACAAGGACGGCTTCCGGGCGCGCGCCGGCATGCCGCACCCCGACGGCGTCGTCGGGCTCAACCGTGGTCTAGCGCGCGGCGAGGGCAGCGATTTCGCGGCCATGCGGGCCTACGGCCCCGGCGACCGGCTCTCGCGGATCAACTGGCGCCGCTCCACGCGCTCGGGCGAGTTGCAGGTCAGCGCGACCCATGCTGACCTCGACACCCACATCACGATCATCGTCGACGCCTTTCATGACATCGGCCTCGCCGACGGGATCGGTTCGGCCAGTAGCAGTTTGGACACTTCAGTGCGCGCAGCCACCGCGCTCGCCGAGCACTACCTGCGCGCCGGCGAGCGCGTCGGACTGCTCATCCTGGGATCCAAGGGCGCGTTGCCGTTGCGTCCCCGGGCCGGCCGGGCGCAGGTTCGGCGAGTCCAGGACAACCTGGCCCGCATCCGGCCGGGCACCCTCGGGATCACCGACGACGAGGCGACGGCGACTGCCATGGCACAGGTGCGGCCCGGCGCCGTCGTGCTGATCTTGACGCCGGCCATCTCGCGGGCCGCACTGGCGCAGGCGATGCGGCTTGGGCAGCGGGGCACCACCGTCGTGGTGATCGACACACTGCCGCCGAGCACCCGCCAGCCGCTCGCACTGACCGAACGCGATCTTGACGCCCTCGCCCCGATGCGCACCCGACGCGACCTCGCGATCACCCGAACGGCGTGGCGGCTGCGGATGCTCGAGCGGGACGGCGAGATCCACCGGTTGGTGCGAAGCGGCGTGCCGGTGGTGCCGTGGGTTCGACACGGCTCGCTGGATGAGGTGCTGCGGCAACTGCAGCGGCGGGCCCGCGCCCCACGGGCGGCCCGCCGATGATCGCCTGGGCGCTCAATCCCCTGCGGCGTCAGGGGTCTGCCCGGCTTGTGTTGATCGGGCTTTTTCTGGTGGCGCACGCCGGCGTGACCGTGCTGGTGCCGAATGACGCATGGTTGACCCTCATCGCCTCGGTCTGGGTGCTCGTCCTGGTCGCCGTCGCTCGCCCGGACGGCGCCGCGCCGCTGATGGCAACGCTCGGCCAGCTGACTGTGTGGCTGGTTTGGGTGCCTCGCCCGGAGCGGGCAGCCGATCTGCTGCCGGCCTTCGCAGCTGCCCCATTGCTGCTCATGGCGCACGTCTGCGCGTCCGCGCTCGGCGTATGGCCGCCCGCCACCGTGGTGCCGAACCGGGCCCGCATCGCCTGGGCGCGCGATTTCGGCCTGCTCGCTGCGGCGACGGCCGGGGTCGCCGGCGTCGGTGCCCTGGTGCTCTCCGCGCGCCTGCCGGGCAGCACCTGGCTCTCGCTCGCCGCGCTCCTGTCGCTCGGGGTGGCAGCGGTCCAGGTGTGGCGGCATACCGCCTGATCACCGCCGTCGGGCACAATGGGCCCGATCCCCGGCTCCCCCGAAAGGCCGACCCATGCCCTCCGTGCACTTCTACGGCTCTGCCCTGGCCGTGGCCGTCGGCCTCTCGATGGCCGGTTCCGCGGCGACTTCGACGCCCGCCGCCCCTCTCAAACAGCAGGCGGCGGCGAGCACGGGGTGCACCGGAACTGCGCACGTGTATGGCGTGCGGAGGGACGGCACACTGACCTACGCCCCGATCAATGCGGCGACCAACACCAAGGGCCGCGGTCTCGTGGGGGCGAAGCTGCCGTGGCCAGTGCGCTCGCTCGCCGCGCTGAGCCACGACACCCTCCTCGTCACCACGACCGGGGGCGCGCTCTATCGGGTCGATATCACCAGCAAGACCAAGACGTTGAAGTTCGCCACGCCAGTGCCGATGGCCTACACCGGTTGGACCTACGACAAGCTGGCCACCGATGGCGCCGGGCACCTCTTCGCGACTCTCGGCACGAATGGCCAACTCTTCCGCTGGGATCTGCTCGCCAAGAAGCCGACCGGCGGCCAGATCGCCAACAAGGTCCGGATGGGCTCCGGCGTTCTCGTCTCCACCCTGACCGGCGTTGCGGGCAGCCGGCTCATGGGCACGACCACCTCCGGAAAGTTGATCGGCATCAACACCCCCGGTGCGGGTCGAATCACCCAGAGCACGCTGGCCTCCACTGGGTATGACGGTGTGGGCGGCCTCGCCTCCGCCGGCGGCGGCCTGTTCTTCTCGCGCACCGCCGCCACCGAGGCGCTGACCACCCGCAAGGACGCCAATATCGCCGACGGCGTCGGAACCGACATCAGCCTTATCGGCAGCGTCGACACCTCGGGCTGGACCCAAAAGCTCATCAGCGCCGCCCCGCGCAATGTGGTGTGCCCGAGCGGTGGGATCACCTACGACAATCTCGTGACGATGTTCGGCCAGAGCTGGGTCGGCGAGCGGTCAACCGTCGAAGCCGGACTGCCTTCGCTGCAGGCCGAGATGGTCAAGGGCCAGGTCAACAATCCCGCGCGCAAGGCGGCCTTCCTGGCCACCTTGGTCAGTGAATCGGCCATGCGATACAACGCCGACCAGGGCGGCAGTTTCACCTACCGCGGGCGTGGCTATATCCAGCTGACGAATGACTTCAACTACAAGGATGCGGGCAGCTACTTCGGCGTCAACCTGCTGTCGAGCCCCGATCTGGCCAAGTCGCTCCAATACAGCGCGCCGATCGCCCGGTGGTATTGGACGGTCGCGCGGACGACGACCAACACCTATGCCGACAACCACGACATGAATGGTGTCAACCGCAATATCGGCTTCGCATGGAACTACGAGGAGGCCACCAAGCGCTGTGAGCGGTTCAAGTCCGCCTACAAATTCTTCACCGGCGCCTACCCCTCCAACACCATCTGCTATCCCGCCCGCCTCCCGGCCCCCGGCGACCGCGAGTGGTACGCCCACCCGGAGCGCTCGGCGTCATGACAGCCGCGCCGTCGCCGAGCGAGTTGCCCTTCGGCACCTGGCCGTCGCCGATCACGACGGCGAGCCTGACCGCCTCGGAGGCGCGACTGGACGACGTCGCCGTCGACGGCGCGGATACCTACTGGATCGAGGGTCGACCCTGGGAGGGCGGTCGCTGTGTGCTGGTGCGCCATGACGGGGCGACCGGCGCCACGGTCGATGTCACCCCTGCACCGTGGAATGTCCGCTCCCGCGTCCATGAATATGGCGGCGGGCCGTATGCCGTCCGCGACGGCCTCGTCGTCTTCAGCGACTTCGCCGACGGACGGTTGCGACGGCTCGACCCGGGATCGTCCGAGCCGGTCGCGATCACCCCGGAGGGGGCGGTGCGCTTCGGTGGGCTGGTCCTCCAGGGCGATCATGTGTATGCCGTGCGCGAGGACCACCGCTTAGGCGGGGAGCCGCGTAATGAGTTGGTGCGCTTAGATATTCGCGGGGAGAATCCCGACTTCGGGCAGGTGCTCGCGACCGGGACGGACTTTGTGTCCCGCCCGGCGGTGTCCGATGACGGCAGCCGGATCGCGTGGATTTCGTGGGATCACCCGAATATGCCGTGGGACTCCACCGTGCTGCGCCAGGCCCGGCTAACCGAGTCGGGCTGCACCGATGAGCAGATCGTCACCGGCGGGCCGGACGTTTCGGTGTCCCAGCCGATCTATGACGCCGACGGGCGACTCTGGTTCTTCAGCGATGAGACGAACTGGTGGAATCCGTGGGTCTGGGACGAGGGCGTCGTGCGGCAGGTCCTCGACGTCGCCGCCGACCTAGCCTCCCCGCAGTGGGTGCTTGGCAAGCGCGATATCGCGATGCTGGCTGACGGCCGAGCGGTGCTGCGCGATCCGTCGGGCCAGGGCTTGATGGTGGTGGATCACCGCGGTGCGCGCACGCAGCTCGCTCTCGGGGCGACGGGGACAAACCAGGTCTGCGCCACGGGCGCGCGCATTGCCCTGGAGCGTGGCTCGGCCGACCGACTCCCCGACATCGTCACGATCGACCTGGCAACCGGGCGCACCGATGTTTTGGCCACCTCATCCCCTACAGCGCCCAACCCCGCAGATGTCTCGCGCGCAGAAAAGGTCAGTTGGACAAATGGGGCGGGGCTGACGGCATATGGCAACTTCTATCCGCCGGCGAACGCGCGGGTGACCGGGCCCGCCGACCAGGCCCCACCGTTGCTCGTCCTCGTCCACGGTGGCCCGACCGCACAAGCCGAGCGATCCTTCCAGACCGGGATTCAGTTCTGGACGACTCGCGGTTTCGCGGTGCTCGATGTCGACTATGGCGGCTCGACGGGTTACGGCCGCGAGTATCGCGAGCGTCTGCGCGAGCAGTGGGGCGTGGTCGATATCGATGACTGCGTCACCGGGGCTGCCGCGATGGCCCGGGAGGGCCGCGTCGATGGCGCGCGCCTGGCCATTCGGGGCGGCAGCGCGGGCGGCTACACCGTCATGCGGGCCTTGACGACGAGCACCGTCTTCGCGGCCGGCACCAGCTACTACGGCATCAGTGATCTCGCCGCGCTTGTCGCCGACGACCACAAGTTTGAGTCGCAGTACACCTTCGGCCTGATTGGGCCGTGGCCCGACGAGACGGGGGTGTATGCGGACCGCTCCCCCATCCATCACATCGAGGACCTGCACGGCGACCTGCTGCTCCTGCAGGGCACTGACGACCTCGCCGTGCCGCTCGCGCAGGCGCAGGGCATGGCCGACGCCATGCTCGCCGCGGGCAAGGATGTCGAGTTGGTCGTCTACCCCGGCGAGGGCCACGGCTTCCGCGCCGCCGCGACGATCGAGGATGCCTACACCCGCGAATTAGCCCACTACCAAAGGGTTTTCGGCCTGCTTGGGTGAGTCGCCCTAGGCCGGCACGGCGTCCGCGGGCCAGTCGAAGACGCGCTCGCGCAGCTGACCGGTCGGCTGGACGCAGAACCACGGGACATCCCAGCCGGCGATCGCGATCCGGCGGGCGACGAAGGCGGCGCGGGTCAGCTCAGTCACCGACCCGGCATACGGATCGTAGATTTCCAGATTACCGTCACCACGGTCCGGCAGGATCAGCAGAACATGCCGCGGCAGCTTAGCGTCACCGACATACAGCAGCCCCGGCTCGCCGTCGGAAACCAGTCGCAGCAGCCGATCGAAGTGCTCCCCCAGCCCGTCGGTGTCGAGATGGCGCAGGACCTCGATGTCGTATGCCGTCCCCCGGCGCGCCGCACCGAACTCCAGTTCCTTCTTCGCCCCCCACGGCGGGGTGCCGAAGAATCGGGGCCAGGGCAGGTTGAGGCGACCGCCGCCGGCATACAGCCCATTAGTGCGGGTGTGCACGATCCGCTCATAAGCGGCGAAGCGGAGCGCGAGCGTCGGGCCGTCGCTGACGCCCGGGCGGGGGCCTTCGCCGGTGAGCACCCACCGCGCGAAGAGCGGGTCGACGAGCATCCGGGCGACGGTCAGGCAGGCGGAGCCGCAGGTCACCTGGCTCTGCTGCTTGGGCGCCTGGTCGCCGCTGTGCAGCCGGTATGCCGTGGGCACGCCGCCTTCTCCTCCTCGCCGCTGGCGTCGGTCAGGCCGAGCGCTTGCGGGGGGCGCGCTTGCGCGGCTGCGGCGAGGGCGCTTGGCGCACGATCGTCGGCAGGACATTGTCGAGGACGGTCTCGCGGCTGACCACGACGCGGGCGATGTCGTCATCGCTCGGCACATCGAACATCACCGGCATGAGGACTTCTTCCATGATCGCCCGCAGGCCGCGGGCGCCCGTGCCGCGCTTGAGGGCCTGCTCGGCGATCGCGTCGAGGGCTTCAGGGGTTAACTCCAACTCCACGCCGTCGAGCTCGAACATCTTGGCGTACTGCTTGACCAGGGCGTTGCGCGGCTCGGACAGGATGCGCACGAGTGCGTCGCCATCGAGCGGGCTGACCGTGGTGATGACCGGCAGGCGGCCGATGAACTCGGGGATGAGCCCGAACTTCATCAGGTCTTCGGGCATGACCTCGCTGATCGACTCGGCGAGGTCCTTCGGCGTGTGCAGCTCGGAGCCGAAGCCGAGGCCCTTCTTGCCATTGCGCGACTCGATGAGTTTCTCGAGGCCGGCGAAGGCGCCGCCGACGATGAAGAGCACATTCGTCGTGTCGATCTGAATGAACTCTTGGTGCGGGTGCTTGCGGCCGCCCTGCGGCGGGACGCTCGCGGTCGTGCCTTCGAGGATCTTCAGCAGCGCCTGCTGCACACCCTCGCCGGAGACATCGCGGGTGATCGAGGGGTTCTCGGACTTGCGGGCGATCTTGTCGATCTCGTCGATATAGATGATCCCGGTCTCGGCCTTCTTGACGTCATAGTCGGCGGCCTGGATCAGCTTGAGCAGGATGTTCTCGACGTCCTCGCCGACATAGCCCGCCTCGGTCAGCGCGGTGGCATCGGCGATCGCGAAGGGGACGTTGAGCATCTTGGCGAGGGTCTGCGCGAGGTAGGTCTTGCCGCAGCCGGTCGGGCCGATGAGCAGAATGTTGGACTTGGCGATCTCGACGTGCTCGGCATCGCGCCGGCCACCGGCCTCGCCGGCCTGGATGCGCTTGTAATGGTTGTAGACCGCGACCGCGAGCGCCTTCTTGGCGGTCTCCTGGCCGATGATGTAGGTCTGCAGGAAGTCGAAGATTTCCTTCGGCTTGGGCAGCTCATCGAAACCGAGGTCGCTGGACTCGGCCAGCTCTTCCTCGATGATCTCGTTGCACAGATCGATGCACTCGTCGCAGATGTAGACCCCTGGCCCGGCGATGAGCTTCTTGACCTGCTTTTGGCTCTTGCCGCAGAAGGAACACTTCAACAGATCGCTGCTCTCGCCTACGCGTGCCATCTGACTGCCTCGTCCCTTCGTGGCTGACTTGGTGCTGCGGCGCCGACCCGCTGTCGGCCGGGCGCCTCTGGTGGTGACGCTACCTGCCGGCACTCCCGGATACGACCATTGAACCGGACATGTCGCCCCCGCGGCGGCGGTTCCGCTGACAGCCGAATCAGTCGTTGATGGGTCGGCGTATGCCGTGCGCCCTGCGGTCCGGCCAGGTCGGCGGCTTAGTCCAGGAGCGGGGGTGCGACGGAGAGGTATGTGTGGCCGGTGGGGGTGGTGACCTCGGTGGCATGGGTATGCGGGCCGGCTCCGTGCTCTTGCTGCGGCTCAAGCATCCGGGTGGTGAAGCCATCGAGTTCTTTGGTGTAGTTGCAGCGGGCGCAGAGTCCTTGTCCGTTGTGCAGTGAGGTGGGTCCGCCGTCGGCCGCTGATCGGATGTGGTCGGCGTGGCGGATGGTGGCGTCGCAGTATGGCGTGCGGCAGGTGTCGTCGCGCAGGATCAGGGCGGCGCGGAGTCGGGGTGGGAAGAGCCGGGCGATGGCGTCGAGCGCGAGGAGGTCGCGGCCGTCGGGGCTGGTAAAGACCCTGGTCAAAAAGACGTGCGCCGGTTCAGATAGTCCAGTGCCGCCCCGGGTGGGGGTCGGCGGTGGCGAGTCGTGTTGGGGTGACGCGGTTTTCACTGGGTCGGGTGGTTCGCAGCCGTGGAGCAGCAGGCGCCTGGCGAGCGCGGCCGGGAGTATGCCGTGTCCCGGGATCCGGGCGGGTGTCTCGGTGCTCCGCGGCCCGCGCGTAGCGGTAAGTCCTGGAGT
>Ga0102832_1000194_pt1 | contig 148948 bp, 161 predicted proteins | sample EBPBio282013_DNA_FD_88942 | JGI IMG/M metagenome (GOLD analysis project Ga0102832, IMG submission 88942) | Wastewater treatment Type I Accumulibacter community from EBPR Bioreactor in Madison, WI, USA - Reactor 2_5/28/2013_ DNA (Illumina Assembly) | ecosystem: Engineered > Bioreactor > EBPR >... | reverse complement strand
CTCATAGAGGGAAGCTCATTAGATCGCGATCCCGAAGAGATGCTCGCCGGCAATTGACGCATGTCAGCAATCGGTCGTTAGCGGCCTCCCCCCTTCACTCCTCCAAAACCGGCTCGGGCGTCAGAAAGCCGCGCCGGCACACGGGACTGTCGTCGCCCGCAAGGCAGTCGGACCAGCGGTAGAGTTTCTCGATGTCGATGACGACGCCGTCGGAGCCGCCGCCGCCCATGCCGATATAGCGCTTTCCGGCGACGCGGCCGATGACCGTGACATTGGTATAGGGGTGGACAAGCTCCGGATCATACATGCCGTCGCCGCAAGCGACGAAGCTCTGATACGTCGGCTCGGGCGTCCAGCGCGGCTCGCCATAGTCGCCGCTGCCCGCAAAATTGATCGTCAGGCAGCGCCCGTCGACGGCGTAGACGCCGCCGGCCCAGCGCACGCGCGCACCGATATGCCGCGCGTCCATCGCCGCGTCAGGCGTGATCCCGGCAACCGCGGCCGCCTTCAGCTCCTCCAGCTCGCGCACGATTGCGACGGCGTCCGGACCGGCTTCGGCAACCGCGGTGTCCGAAGCCCCAGCCGTCATCGGCAAGCCGAACAGCATCGCCCCGGCCGCCATCGCGCGCAGACGTGGCATCGCCCTAACCTCGCGCGCTACTTTGCCGCCTTGTCGCTCACCGCCTTGATAACCAGCGCCTTGTCGTCGACCAGATAGCGCTTCGCGAGCGCCTGCAGTTCGGCGGGTGTCGCGGCTTCGACCTCGCCGATGCCCTTGCGGCTGCGGTCGAGGCGGTCGGCGTGGCTCGTCGCCTCGGCGACATAATTGAGCCAATAGCTGTTCTCGCGCCGCGACTTGACCATCGCCTCGACGAGCGGCTTGCGCGCGCGGTCGATCAGGTCGGCGTCGACGGGCTTGTCGCGCAATTCTTTCGCGATCGCGAAGATGGCGGCGCGCGTCGTCGCGAGGTCCTTATAATCGACATTGCTCGCCGCGAACATGTGCCCATAGCCGGGGAATTCGTCGGACAGACTCGCCGCCGCGCCGGGGCTGTAGCTTTCGCCGAGCTTTTCGCGCAGCTCCTCGGTCAGCATCAGCTGCATCACGCGCGCGAGAAGGTTGAGCCGCATCGCTTCGCCGAGGTCGCTGTCGTCGCGCGCCGGCCAATAGACACGCAGCTCGGCCTGTTCGGCCGGCCCCTTGTGGATCAGCGTCCGCTCGCTGCGGTCGGCCGCGAACTGGCGAACACGCGCATCGGTCCGCGGGTCGAACGCGGCGCGGCGTTGGGGAAGCGCGCCGAAGGTCGCCGCAATCGCATCGATCGCCGCCTGTTCGCCGATGTCACCGACGACACCGACCTCGATCGCGCCGTGCGCGAAGCTGTCGGCGACGACGGGTTTGAGCTGCGCCCAGTCGAGCGTCATCATCTTGTCGAGCGGCGGGGTCTGCGAGCGCGGATCATTGTTGGCAAGAATGCCGCCCGCATCGCGCCCGAGCACCGCCGCCGGGGTCGCATCGTTCGCCGCATATTGCTGCGGCAGCACGCGGCGGATCAGCGCGAGGCCGTCGGGGCGGTAGCCGGGGTGCGTCAGGAACGCCGCCATCAGCTTCGCCTGAAGCCCGAAATCCTCGGGCGAGGTCAGCGCGCTGCCGCCGAAGGCGTCGGTATCCATCCCGAAACCGGGGCTGACCGTCTTGCCCGCGAGAACCGAGCGCAGTTCATCGACACTGTGCGCCTCGAGCCCGCCGAGCATGATCGAGCTGGCGAGCGATACCTTGGTCGGGTCATCGCGCGTCGCGAGCAGGCTGCCGCCGTCGACGCGCAGCGACAGCATGACCTTGTCCTTCTGGAAATCGGTCGTCTTGATGTTGAGCATCACATTATTGGCGAAACGGATGCGGCGGATGCCAAGGTCGTCGATGCGTTCGTCGCTGACGATTTTGCCCGGCGTGCCAAAATTGTCATAGGCGAAGGCCGCATTGGCGGCCTCGGTCGGCGCCGCGACCGCGACCTCGGTCGACGCGCGCAGCGCCGCGAGGATCGCGCCGGTGCCGCCGTCGATCGGCTTTTTCGCCGACACACGCGCAAGCGGCGGGCTCAAGCCTTCCATGCGCGCCCGGAAGGCGGCGGTGACCGCAGCGGCGGTAAGCGACGGCGCGGCGGCCTCAAACAGCGCCTGCGAGGTTTCGGGGCGGACGACGACGAAGTCGCCCTCTGCCGCGCCGATCAGCGTGTCGGCCAGCGCATCGCTGCGCCGCGTCGTCACGCCCGCGACGGCGTTCTTGAGCGCGGTGCGCCGGTTCGCGAGCTGCTCGTCGACTTCGGCCTGCGTGAAGCCGTGCTGGACCGCGCGGCGCTGTTCCTGTTCGGCGAGCGCGAGCGCGTCTTTCCATGCGCCTTCTTTCGCGACGACGCCGACGGTGACCTGGTCGAATTTCTTCCAGCCCTCGGCATCGCTGAAATAGCCGGTGAGGATCGGCGAATCCTCGTTCAGCGCAATCTTCGCGAGCCGGCGGCTGACGATCGCCTCGCCGATATCCTCGGCCAGCTTGCGCGCGCGCTTTGCCTTGGTGTCGGGATCGAGCGTCCACGGCTTGAAGGCCGCGATCGTCACCGAATCCTGGATCGCGGGATCGATGAAATCGTCGGCCGCCGCCGCGCGCTTGTAGTCGACATTGCCGATGTCGGGGTCGGCGCCCGCGGGGCCGCGCCCCTTCCAGTCCGAAAAACGCGCCTTGATCTTCGCCTCGACCGCCGCGGGGTCGAAATCGCCGACCATCACCAAGGTCGCGCGTTCGGGACGGTAATAGCGGTCGTAGAGGTCGCGCAGGCGCGCAGCGGGCGCGGTCTTGATCACCTCTTCGGTGCCGACGGGGATGCGGTTCGCGACCGTCATCCCCTTCATCTGGAAATCGAGCTGGTCGATCAGGTTGCGCAGCTGATAGGTGTCGCGCGCGCGACGTTCGGACAGGATGATCCCGCGCTCACGGTCGACCGCGGCGGGATCGATCGTCAGCTCACTCCCCGTCTCGCGCATCAGCATCAGCCCGGTGTCGATCAGATCGTCCGACGCATTGGGCAGGTCGAGCTTGTAGATCGTCTCGTCGAACCCGGTCGACGCATTGGTGTCGGCGCCGAAGGCAAGGCCCTTGCGCTCGAGCAGCTTGATCATCTCGCCCTCGGGAACGCCTTTCGATCCGTTGAACGCCATATGTTCGAGGAAATGCGCAAGCCCGCGCTGGTCCTCCGCCTCGGCGAAGCTGCCGACCGCGAAGCGCATCCGCAGCACGACGCTGTCCTTGGGCGTGCTGTTCTTCAGCAGCGCATATTTCATCCCGTTGGGCAGCACGCCGAAGACGATGTTCGAATCGACCGGCACGTCGCTGGGCGCAAAATTCCACGCCTTGGCGGCTTCGCTCTGCGGGTTGATCGCCGCGGGCGCCGCGGCCTTGGCAGGTGCTTCCTTCGCGTAAGCCGGGGCGGTGCTGGCGATGAGGAAGACGAGGGGTGACAGCGCGGTCGAAGCACGCCGGACAAGGGATTTGGTCATGGCGAAGATGTGGCCGCCGCCCCGCAGCCGGTCAAGCCAGTGTTACGCGACGCGGCCAACGCTTTCGACAGACGACATCGGGCGGCGACCGGCGGCCTTGGCAGCGTAAAGCGCGCGATCGGCGACTTCGAGCAATTTGCGCGCGCTGTCGCCATGTTCGGGCCAATAGGCAGTGCCGATCCCCGCGCCGACGCCGATCGTCTGCCCGCCGATACGATAGGGTGCGGCGAGCGCCGCGAGGATATGGTCGGCCAGCCCGGTTTCGAGCAGCGGCGATCCGGCGGGCACGAGGATCGCAAACTCGTCACCGCCCTGCCGCGCAACCACGGCGTGGTCGCCGCATGCGCGGCGCAACCGCTCGGCGAGTTCACACAGGACGCCGTCGCCGATGGCGTGGCCATGCTGGTCGTTGATCGGCTTGAACCCGTTGAGATCGAGCAATGCGATCGCAAAAGGACAGGCGTCGTCGGCCTTCGCGATTTCTTCGTCGAGCCGCATGTCGAACGCGCGGCGATTGGCGACGCCGGTCAGCGGGTCGGTGTGGGCGAGGTCGCGCATCTGGTGCTGGAGCTCGAGCAGGTCGATCAGCTGGTCATGCTGTTGCAGGATCATGCGGAGGAGGAAGATCGTCGCCACGACAAGGCTGGTACCCGCGGCGATTTCAGGCGCGATCCCCGACGTCAGCATCAGGAACGAGATCGGAACGAGCCCGATGAGCAGGTTGACGAAGGTCGCAAAGCGGACCGACGACAGGCAATAGGCGGTCGCCAGCGAACCCATCGCCATAACCATCGCATAATAGCTGTGCGTTTCGGGCGGCGCGGCGAGCCAGTTCATCACCGTCCAGCTGCTGCACATCGCACCGGTCGTGCCCGACAGCCAGGTCGATTCGACAATCATCCGCCGCGCGCGGCGTACGCTCATCCGCCGCCCGCGATTGTGCATCAGCACGGCGAAGCCAAGAACGCCGATGACCGCAAGCGTCACCGGAAAGCCGATACGAACGATTGGATGGACAGTCTCGACGCCCGCGTAGATCGCGGTCGGAGTCGTCGCCGCCAGCATCAGGAAAAGCATCGGGGTCAGCGTTTCGATACGATTGGCGCGCAGCAATGCGACATCGTCCCGAATCGCGTCCGGAATCGGCGGAAAAAACCGCGTGCGCAGCCAATGATAGACCCCCGTCATAGGGCCGGGATAGCAAGCGCGAGTAAAGCAGGGGTTAAGGATCGAAACCTCGTCTTATCACATAGCTACGGGCGCAGCCTGTTTAGATGACTTGCGAAATATTAACCATGCCCGGCGACAAGCGGCGCCAAATTTTCCGCGCCCGACAGGAGCCACGCCATGTCCTATCCGATGCCGCCGCTAACCTCGCCCACCGCTATGTCCGCTGCCCCGATGCCGTCGGCCGACCCGACCTTGCCGCAGGACGACACCCCCGCGCAGCAGGCGGCGCGCGCGGCACAGCTGACCGCGACACAGGCGGTCTATACCTGGACGACCGAAGTTCCGACGCTGCCCGGCGTCCCGCTCGCGACCGCAGTACCAAAGAATGACGAGCCGACGATCGCATGGTTCGTGATTCTGATCGGCGTCGGGCTCGACATCGTGCGCAACGCGCTGACGGTGAAGCTCGGCGGGGTGGACAGGGGCGAACTCGTCGGCCCGCGCGCCGATTATGAAGCCGCGCTTGCCGAATGCGACGCCATCGAAGTCTCGGTCGCAAAGGTCGCGACCGACCATGGCGTCCACACCGGCGGCAATATTTTCGAACGCCTGATCGGCGATGTCGAAAATGCCGTCGCCGCCGCCGAGCGCGACGCGCATGTCGCGTTGCTCAAGGGCTATAGGGACCGTCTCGAAGAGCTGATGAAGGTCGACGAAGAAGAAGTTGCCGGACTCGGGAGCAAGACCCCGCGCAGCGTCGAAGCCTATCGCGCGCTGTTCGCGACGCTGCCGGTTCCGGGCATCTCGTACACATTTCAGAGCGACGGCGAATTTGCGCGGCTGCGCGTGCAAGGCCCGAACAACATGCTGATCGCCGCGGTCGGCGAGGCGTTGCCCGTCAATTTCCCGCTCAGCGCCGCCAAATATAGCGCGGTGGTCAATGGCGACACGCTCGGCGCCGCGCTCGCCGAAGGACGCCTCTTCCTGCTCGACTACAAGCCGCTCGAAGTCCTTGATCCGGGTACCTATGGCGGCCTCGCCAAATATGCCTGGCAACCGATGGCGCTGTTCGCGATCCCGCCGGGCGGATCGTCGCTGGTTCCCGTCGCGATCCAGTGCGGACAGGACCCGATCGACTTTGCGATCTTCACCCCCTCTCCCGTCGCCGACAAGCAATGGGGATGGGAGATGGCGAAATTCGTCGTCGAGGTCGCCGACGGCAATTATCACGAACTCTTCACCCACCTCGCGCGCACGCACCTCGTGATCGAGGCCTTTGCCGTGGCGACGCACCGCCACCTTGCCGAAGTGCATCCGGTTTGGGCGCTGCTCGTCCCGCATTTCGAGGGAACGCTGTTCATCAACGAACAGGCCGCGACCTCGCTGATCGCCGCGAACGGCCCGATCGACCATATTTTTGCGGGCACGATCACATCGAGCCAGCTTGCTGCGGTCGACGCGCGGCTCGCGTTCGATTTTTATGGCAAGATGCCGCGCGCCGACTTTGCCGCGCGCGGCGTGGGTGTGGATTCGACGCTCGAAGATTATCCGTATCGCGACGACGCGCTGCTGGTGTGGGACGCGATCCACGAATGGGCGCGGCAATATGTTGACCTCTATTATGCGCACGACGCCGACGTCGTCGCCGATACCGAGCTGACCGCATGGGCGACGTGCCTTGCCGGCGAAGCGAAGATCAAGGGCTTTGGCCCGGTCACCACGCGGGGGCAGCTCGCCGAAATCTGCACGATGGTGATGTTCACCGCGAGCGCGCAGCACGCCGCGGTCAACTTCCCGCAAAAGGACATCATGGCCTTCGCGCCCGCGGTCACCGGCGCGGGCTGGCAGGCCGCGCCCAACGGGCAGCGCGGGCACGACAAGAAAGGCTGGCTCGCGATGATGCCGCCGATGGCGCTCGCGCTCGAACAGCTCAACGTGCTCGAGTTGCTGGGGTCTGTGCATTACCGCCCGCTCGGCGACTACCGCAGCAACGCCTCTCCCTACCCGCTCTGGTTCCAGGATCCGCGCGTGACCGCGACCGAGGGCCCGCTCGTCTGGTTCCAGGCGGCGCTCAAGGGCGTGGAGGCGGAGATCGTCGCGCGCAATAGCGAGCGGATGCAGCCCTATCCGTACCTGCAGCCGAGCCTGATCCCGACGAGCATCAACATCTGAAGGCGCAAAAAATGAGAACCCCGGCAAAAGCCGGGGTTCCTATCTTCGTTCTGCCAGGCCCCGGCTTTCGCCGGGGTGCATAGAGCCTTAGCTGCCCTTTTTCTTGCGGTGGCTTTCGAGATCGAGAACGGCATTTTCGCTGCCCTCGGGGAGCAGGCCGAGCCGGCGCGCGACTTCCTGATAGGCCTCGACTTCGCCGCCGAGGTCACGGCGGAAGCGGTCCTTGTCGAGCTTTTCGTTCGTCGTCATGTCCCACAGGCGGCAGCCGTCGGGGCTGATCTCGTCGGCGAGGATGATGCGGCTGAAATCGCCTTCATACAGGCGGCCAAACTCAAGCTTGAAGTCGACGAGGCGGATGCCGACCGCGGCGAACATGCCCGACATGAAGTCGTTGATGCGGATCGCCATGTCCTGAATGTCGTGAAGCTCGTCCTGGCTGCACCAGTTGAAGCAGGCGATATGCTCCTCGGCGACGAGCGGATCGCCGAGCGCGTCGTCCTTGTAGCAATATTCGATCAAGGTGCGGGGAAGCTGCGTCCCCTCCTCGATCCCGAGGCGCTTCGACAGCGTGCCCGCGGCGACGTTGCGCACGATCACTTCGATCGGCACGATCTCGACCTGCCGGATCAGCTGTTCGCGCATGTTGAGGCGACGGATGAAATGCGTCGGCACGCCGATGTTGCCGAGCAGCGTGAAGACATGCTCCGAAATGCGGTTGTTGAGCACGCCCTTGCCGCTGATCGTGCCCTTTTTCTGGGCGTTGAACGCGGTCGCGTCGTCCTTGAAATACTGGATCAGCGTGCCCGGTTCGGGGCCTTCGTACAGGATCTTCGCTTTGCCTTCGTAGATCTGGCGGCGACGGGACATGGCGTTCAAACTTTCTGCCGGAACCAAATGAATGACCCCGGCAAAGCGACTCAGCAGGAGGCGCGCCGCCGGGGCGATGGGGCGCCTATAGCGACAAAGGTCGGGCGCGTCATCCCCGCCATGACACCCCTCGCCTTACGTTTACGTCAACTAGCGCTTGCGCTCCCCGCCATCGCTTGCAACGATGCTGATAACCAAGGGAGAGACAGATGAGCTTCGACCAGATTCGCCTCGACAAGCATGAAGGCATCGCGCTGCTGACGCTGCACCGCCCCGACCGGATGAACGCCTTTACCACCGAAATGATGCTGGAGATCGTTGCCGCGCTCGACGAGTGCGACGCCGACGATGGCGTGCGCGCGGTGATCTTCACCGGATCGGGTGACCGCGCCTATTGTGCGGGCGCCGACCTCGGTCAGGGCGCGGCGACCTTCGATTATGACAAGCGCACCGACAAGCAGGCGATCCTGCCCGATGGCCTGTCGGCGAGCCCGGTCGCCGAGGACGGCACGATCGACTGGTCGCACCCGCTGATCCGCGATTCGGGCGGGCGCGTGTCGATGCGCATCTTCGACTGCAAAAAGCCGGTTTTGGGGGCGATCAACGGCGCCGCGGTCGGCATCGGCGCGACGATGACGCTGTCGATGGACGCGCGGCTCGCGAGCGACACCGCGCGCTACGGCTTCGTCTTCGCGCGCCGCGGGATCGTGCCCGAAGCCGCGTCGAGCTGGTTCCTGCCGCGGCTGGTCGGCATCCAGAACGCGGTCGACTGGTGCTATTCGGGGCGGCTGATCGACGCCGCCGAGGCGCATGAAAAGGGCCTCGTGCAGTCGGTCCACGCCCCCGGCGAACTGGTCGACGCCGCGATCGCCAAGGCGCGCGAGCTGACCGATCACAGCGCGCCGGTGTCGGTCGCACTCACCCGCCATATGCTGTGGCGGATGCTCGGCGCGCCGCACCCGATGAGCGCACACCGCTGGGACAGCCGCGCGATCTTTGCGCGCGGACGCAGCGCCGACGCCGCCGAGGGCGTATCAAGCTTCCTCGAAAAGCGTCCCGCAAACTTCACCGTCAGCGTCGCGAATGACTATCCGTGGTTCGCCGAGTTCGAGGATACGCCGCCCTATAGCTGAGGGCTCAGCCCGCCGCGCCGCCGCGCTTCCTGAAATACGGCCTGAAGAACATGTAGAGGCCGGAGAATATCAACAGGAAGAGTGGCGGCAACGGCAGGTAATAGACCCACTGGGCGGGCTCCTGCCCCGCTCCGAGCATCACGAAAATCGCAAGCACGATCGCCGAAAACAGGATCGATACCCAGCGGTGAAACTGCCGGATCCACAAACTCCAGTTCATCATTCTCTCCCTGTTTGATCAATCGAGCCCGGCCACGACCTTTTCGAGATTTTCGAGATGGATCTTCCAGCCGCCCCTGGCGCCGCCGAACGCCTGCTTCTGGTCGGGGCGGAAACCGACCTGCTCCATGCGGAGCAGCGTTCCGCCATCGGTGGGTTCGAGCGTGAAGGTGACGACGCTTTCCAGCGCATAGGCCGGATCGTCGTGGGGGTGATTCCATGCGTAGGACAGCGTGCGGCCGGGCTCGACCTCGAGAATCTCGCAATCGACATGGCCCCAGTCGCCGCGCAGCTGGAAACGGTGGCCGAGGTCGAGGCCGAAGTCATTCTTCATCAGCCACTCCTCGATCAGATGCCGCGTCGTCAGCGCGCGCCAGATTTTTTCGGGCGGGTGCGGAATCTCGCGCTCCACGGTCACGCTACGCACGTCGGTATCGGTCATTGATCCATCCTTTTGAGCAAATCTTCGAGGTCGTCGAACCGCGCTTCCCAGAAGCGGTTCATGCGCCCCGTCCAGTCGACGAGCGGCGCGAGCGCGCGTTGTTGCGCGCTATAATGCGTCTGGCGGCCTTCGTCGCGGCCCTGCACCAGCCCCGCCTGCTTGAGAATGCCGAGATGCTTCGACACCGCGGGCTGCGAGATGCCTGCGCCCGCGGTGAGCGCGCCGACGGTCTGCTCGCCTTCGAGGCAGAGCCGCTCGAACAGCGCACGCCGGCTGGGATCGGCGAGCGCCTTGAAGAGAAGGTCGGGGGACGATTGCATTAATCCATAACTCCGCGGCTATGGGTAATCCCATAACTATTTAGTTATGAATATGTCAAGCACCCGTTAAACAGCGTCGTATTTGCGCCTTCTGCGTGTCGCCGTCATGCTGTGCGTATCCCTGATCGCGGGCGTGCGGGCGCGGATCGTTTCCATATTGTGCCAGTTCGCGGTCACACGGTCGCGCGTCAGCTGCACCGTCACATAGCCGCGGTCGGCGGTGTTTGCCCATTTGAGCTGCGGCGACGCCGTACGCAGAGCCGATACGCGCGCCGCATCCGAAATGCCGCGCGTATAGGCCTCATACCCCGGCGAGGTGACGCTATGTCCCGCAATCTCGATTCCGGCGGGGCGGCCGTCGTACGTCAGGTCGAACGCCCAGGCATTGTGGCTGTCGCCCGACAGCGTGACGAGGTCGGCGTCGGCGCGCTGCGCCGCGCCGAGCAGGCGATCGCGCGCCGCCGGATAGCCATCCCAGCTGTCCATGTTGAGCGGCAGACCCGCCTTGGCCGCAAGCTGCGACACCTCGACGCGGCGTTTCACATAATCGGGCTGGTCGGCGCCGAACCAGTCGCGCGATTCGGGCGGCGTGAACAGCGACCCCATCACGATCTGCTGCGCGCAGACCTGCCAGCGCGTGCCCGCCTTCACCGATTGCGCAAAGCCGTCGAACAGCCAGCTTTCCTGGCTGACGCCCATCAACTGCCGCGCGGGATCGCGATAGCCGGTCTCTGCGAACTGCCTGAGCGTCGCGGCGGTGTCGCGCTGCCCCTTCAATATCTCGCCGAGGTCGAAAACCTTGTCGCGCGCGGTGATCCGCGTTTCGGGAAGAAAGATCGTCGCGAGGTCGCCCGCCTGATAATGGCGCCAGCGTGTATCCGCGACGGGCATCCACTCGCCGTGCACGCGTTCGGCGGCCGCCTCGCGGACGCGCCATTCGCCTTCGCCCTCATTGTGGTTTTGGGCGCCGCCCTTCCAGACGTCGTTCGCGAATTCATGGTCGTCCCACTGCGCGATCACGGGGAAGAGCTGGTGCAGCCGCTGGAGGTCGGGATCGCTGCGATAGGCGGCGTAACGCAGGCGATAGTCCGCGAGGCTCACCATCTCGTGGGTCGGCTGGATATCGCGGCCGGGAAGCCTGTCCTTGAGCGACGGATAATCGCCGACCCCATATTCATAGAGATAATCGCCGACATGCGCGACGAGGTCGATGTCGTTCCGCGCCGCGGCGTGGGCATAGGCGTTGAACCAGCCGAACGGCAGGTTCGAACAGGAAAAGAGCGCCATGGTGAAGGCGCTCGTCGGCCCGGCGGGCAGCGTGCGCGTGCGGCCGGTGACCGACTTCGTCCCGTCGGGCGCGATGAAGCGATAATAATACCAGCGCCCGGGTTCGAGCCCGCCGACCATGATCTTCGCCGTATGATCGCGTTCTCCGCCGGCGGTGACGCTGCCGCCCCCGGCGATCCGCGCGAAGTCGGCGCTTTCGGACAATTCGGCGGTCAGCACCGTGTCGTTCGCCGCGGCGTAACGCGTCCAGAGCAGCACCGAATTCGCCCCCGGCTCGCCGCTCGCGACCCCGTGGGTAAAGCCCTGCGCCATCATCGCGCGCGCCGCGCCGGGCAGCGACAGCGCCGCGAGCCCCGCGGTGCCGAGCTTGATCAGCAGGCGCCGGTCCATTTCGCCCCAAAGCTCGTGCATCGCGCGTCTCCCTCTGTTCGCCGGGGTCTGTGCCCGGTCTTTGTTACGTTATCGCGCTATCCCATCACCCCGAGCGCGACGAGCAGCAGCATGAAGGTGATGACCGAAAAGAGGCTGAAAAAGAGCAGCAGGTTCGTGCGCACGAGCGCCCCGAATCGCGAAGACCGATAGGCGCCGCGAAGCTGGCGATACATGTGGAAGGGTACATAGAGCATCGCGAACGCTGTCGCGATGTCGCCGAATATCGTCAGGTTGAGCAGGCGCACGACGACGAACAGGAGCAGCATGAAGCTGATCGAGTAAGTGACGAAGACGAAATGGTCGTAGGTGTGAAAGCGGCGGCTGAACGGAAAGAGCAGCCACATGAAGGGCAACGACAGCGGGATCAGCGCCCACGCGAACTTGTAGGCGTTTGCCTGGAGTTTGTATAATATGAGTGCGGGGTTCGCGTTCGCCTTTTCCAACCCATGGTCGATGAACGGCACCCCGGTATTGAACTTTGTGCGCGACACGAACTCGACGCCCGTCATCATCTGCTTGGCGGGGTCGTCGAGCACCGGTGGTCCCGTGCGGCGCTCTTTGTCGCTCAGGCGACGGGCGACGCCAAGATAGTCGGCGCTCTTGCGGAGCGTTTCGCGCTCCTCCTCCAGCAGTCGTCGCTCGGCGACCGGCAAGCCCTTGTCGGCCAGCCGTACATCGATGCGATCGGCTTCCTCGTGAAAGCTTTCCTTGAGTGCGTTCGAGCGCGTCTGTTCGGCAGCGGCCTTGGTGATCCCTTCACCCACGCTGCCGCCGCTGCCGACGATGGCGAGCACCGCATAGGTCAGGAAGACCGCGAACAGGAACAGTGCGAGCGGCGAAATGAAGCGCGCGCGCTCGCCGTGGATATAGCGCCGCGTGAGGTCGCCCGGCCGCCAGCTCAGCAAGGGCAAAGTGTTCCAGATCTTGCCTTCGAAATGGAAGATCGCGTGTACGAGGTCGTGCCCGATCGCGCCGAAGCTGCGATGCACGTCGGCGCGCTGTCCGCAATGATGGCAATGCGAGCCCGCAAGCACGGTGCCGCAGTTGAGACAGCGCGCGCCGCCATGCGCCGCGCGCGTCCCGCCCCCGCGACCACCATGCCGCGGTTCGACCGCATGTCCTGCCAAACCGGCGGTCACCGCCGCCCCGATGCCTTCGATATCCCCGCTCATGGCGCCCTGCCTAAAGAGGTGCGGGGAGCGGCGCAACGGGACTTTCGTCCGCCGAGCAAAGCGTGATAGGGCGGCGCGATGAACGCCGAAGCCCTGACCGCCCCGCCGATGCCCGGCGATGCCGCCGCCCTGATCGCCGAGATGGGTGCACACGCGCGCGCCGCCGCAAAGCGGCTCGCGTTGACGCCGACGGCCGACAAGGCCGCGGGACTGCGCGCTGCCGCAGGACAGATTCGCACGCGCGGTGCCGACATATTGGCCGCCAATGCCGAGGATATGGCCGCCGGAAAGAGGAACGGCCTGTCGGGCGCGATGCTCGACCGGTTGCGGCTCGACGAAGACCGGCTCGCCGCGATCGCCGATGCGATCGACGCGGTCGCCGCGCTGCCCGATCCGTCGGGCGCCGAGATCGACCGCATGAAGCGCCCCAATGGCCTGGTGCTGACCCGCGTGCGTGTGCCGCTGGGCGTCGTCGGCATCATCTATGAAAGCCGGCCGAATGTGACTGCCGACGCGGCGGCGCTCGGGCTGATGTCGGGCAATGCGGTGATCCTGCGTGGTGGCAGCGAGGCGGTGCATTCGAACCGCGCGATCCACGCGGCGTTTGCGGCGGGGCTGGTCGAGGCCGGCCTGCCCGCCGATGCGGTGCAACTCGTCCCGACGCAGGACCGCGCCGCGGTCGGCGCCATGCTCCGCGCGCAGGGGCTGATCGACATCATCATTCCGCGTGGCGGCAAGGGCCTCGTCGCGCGCGTGCAGGACGAGGCGCGCGTTCCCGTGCTCGCGCATCTCGACGGCATCAACCACCTCTATATCGACGGCGCCGCCGACCCCGCGAAGGCCGTCGAACTCGCGGTCAACGCCAAGATGCGCCGCACCGGCGTCTGCGGCGCGACCGAGACGATCTTGCTCGACCGCGCCTACCCCGCACCGCTTGCGATCGTCGACGCGCTGGTCGCGGCGGGATGCGAAGTGCGCGGCGACAAGGGTGTCGCGGCGCTGAGCCCGCATGTCGAACCCGCGAGCAGCGGCGACTGGGACTGCGAATATCTCGACGCGATCGTCTCGATCGCGATGGTCGACGGCCTTGCGGGCGCACTCGCGCATATCGACGCGCATTCCAGCCGCCACACCGACGCGATCGTCACCGAAGATGCCACCGCCGCCGAGCGTTTCCTGTCGGGCGTCGACAGCGCGATCGTCATGCACAATGCCTCGACGCAATTCGCCGACGGCGGCGAATTCGGCCTCGGCGCCGAAATCGGCATCGCGACGGGCCGCCTCCACGCGCGCGGCCCGGTCGCGCTCGAAGGGCTCACCACCTATAAATGGCTGGTGCGCGGCACGGGACAGGTCCGGCCCTGACGCGGCGCATCCCCACCGGCCTCCTCGGCGGCAGCTTCAACCCCGCGCATGGCGGACACCGCGCGATCAGCCTGAATGCGATCGACGCTCTGGGCCTCGACGAACTGTGGTGGCTCGTCTCGCCGGGCAATCCGCTGAAGCCCAAAGCGGGAATGGCCTCGCTCCCGGCGCGGCTCGGTTCGGCGCAGCGGGCGGCGCGGCGGTCGCCGATCCGCGCCACCGCCATCGAGGCCGAACTGGGCACCCGCTACACGATCGACACGCTCAAAAAGCTCGTCCGCCGCTACCCCGATCGCCAGTTCATCTGGATCATGGGCGCCGACAATCTGGTCCAGTTGCCCCAGTGGCGCGACTGGCGGGGGATTGCCCGACTCATGCCGATTGCGGTTATCGCGCGTCCGGGCTATAACGACCGTGCCCATGCAAGACGTGCGATGGGATGGCTGCGGCGATTTGTCCGGCCCGCAGACCAGAAGAAGCATTGGACAGACTGGAGACCGCCCGCCCTCGTGTTCCTGCGATTTTCGCCCGATGTGCGATCCGCAACTGCGATACGGCAGGCCAACCCCCGCTGGTTCGAACGCTATGAAGGCCGCGCCCTGCGCGACCCGCTGACGCGTTCATGGCTGGTGGAACCGAACAGGAAAGGACGCATTTGATCTCCGCCACCCAGGGGGCCGCCTCCGGCGCCGCACCCGCCAATGACAGCGTGGACGCGCTCCACGCGCTGATCCTCCACCAGCTGGACGAGGACCAGGCCCAGGAAACCATCTCCATCCCGCTTGCCGGCAAAAGCAGCATCGCCGACCATATGGTGATCGCGAGCGGCCGCTCGACGCGTCATGTCTCGGCGATCGCCGAGAAACTGGCGCAGCGGATCAAGCAGGAAGCGGGCCGCAGCGTTCGCGTCGAAGGGCTGCCCAACGCCGATTGGGTGCTGCTCGATGCGGGCGACGTCATCGTCCACCTCTTCCGTCCCGAGGTGCGTAGCTTCTACAACCTCGAGCGCATGTGGTCGTTCGGCGACGCGCCGCCGGTTGCAGCAGCGAATTGACGGTTTTGTTCTGTTCGGCCTAGAGCCCGAACAGAAGCGGCACCAGCCCGCTCCGCCACCCGGCCTCCCACAGGCTACTATCGTCGGGGAGGCCGGGTGGCGGAGCGGGCTGGTGCCGCTTTCACCGAAGGTGAATGAAAACGTCATGTTGCTGCACATCATCGCGCGCGGGCGCATCGGGCGCGGACCCGAGGCCGAACTGGTCGAGCGCTATATGAAGCGCGTGACCTGGGCGCAGAAGATTTCGGAACTTCCCGATACGGGCGGCCGTTTGCCCGCTGCGGCAGAGAATAGCCGCACCATCCTGCTCGACGAGGGCGGCGACCAGATGTCGTCGCTCGAATTTGCCAGATTGCTGGAAAAATGGCGCGACGGCGGGGTGCGCGAGGCGCGCTTCTGCCTCGGCGCCGCCGACGGTTTCACGCCCGAAGAGCGCGAAGGCGCCGACAAGGTCATCGCCTTCGGCCGCGCGACCTGGCCGCACCTGATGGCGCGCGCGATGCTCGCCGAGCAATTGTGGCGCGCGACGAGCATCGTCGCCGGCCACCCCTATCACCGCGAGGGCCGCCAGTGAGGCGCGCGTTCGTCGCCCTCGCCTTCGCGGCGGCCTTTGCCGGTGGCGCACTGGCGCTGGCGCAGAGCGACATCTTCGACCCGCGGGCGATCGCCGCGCGCGAGCGTGCGCAACTGATCGACGCAAAGCAGCAGTCGGCGTCGGCGATGGCGCGCAGCGCCATGCTCGAAAAACAGGCTTTGGCTGCGAGCAGCGAAGCCGACAGGCTGCAGAAACGCAGCGCCGCGCTCGCCGCGCGCATCCAGTCGGCCGAGGCCGATATCAGCGCCGGAGAGACACGCGTCGCGCTCGTCAGCCGCCGCCTGTCGGCGCAGCGCGCGCAGCTTGCCCGGCAGCAGCAGCCGCTGCTCGAACTCGCCGCCTCGCTTCAGCAATTGAGCCGCCAGCCACCGGTCAGCGTGCTCGCGCAGCCGGGATCGCTGTCGGACATGGTGCACGCGCGCGCGGTGATCGACGCCGCGATGCCGGTGATCGAACGCCGCACCGCCGGGGTCCGCCGCGAACTGACCTTGCTCGACACGACGCGGCGCCAGCAGGCGGTGGCGCTGAAAGCGCTGTCGTCGAGCAAGGCGCAACTCGCCGCGCGACGCGACGCGCTGACCCGGCTCGAAAACGAAGGGCGGCTGCGCTCGCGCGAGCTGATGAGCAGCGCGCAGCTCGAAGCCGACCGCGCGCTGGGGCTTGGCGAAAAGGCGCGCGATATCGTCGAGCTGATGGACAGCCTTGAAGCCGATGGCGCGGTGCGCGCTGAACTCGCGCAGCTCGCGGGACCGCTGCCGCGCCCGCGCAATCCCCAGGGCAGCGTGACCGCCGCCGCGCCGCCCGCAGCCGCCGAAGCCGAGCTGGCGCGCGGCGCGTACCGCCTGCCCGTCGTCGGGCGCATCGTCGCGGGGCTCGGCGAGGTCAATGAAAGCGGGGTGCGATCGCGCGGCGTCACGATCGCGGCGCGTCCGGGCGGACAGGTTGTCGCGCCCGCGCCCGGCCGTGTCGGTTTTGCGGGCGATTATCGCGGCTATGGCAAGATCGTGATCATCGACCATGGCGGCGGCTGGGTCTCGCTGCTCACCGGAATGATCGCGCTGTCGGTCGGGGTCGGCGACACGCTCGACGCCGGGGCCCCGGTCGGCCGCGCGGGGTCGGACGACAGCCGCATCACCGTCGAGCTCCGCCGCGCCGGACACCCCGTCGATATTGTCGCGATGATCGGCTGATCTGCCGGTTAGTCGCCCATTATGGCACCATCCTGTATCGCGATGCACCGCTTGACGCCCGCAGAATTGCGTAGGAGGATGGCGCGCCGGGGATTATAAGGCGCGCTTGCTCTCGCCTGAGTGAAAGATGCAGATGACCGACTCGACCAGAATCGCCCCTTCCCCGAAGCGCCGCTTTGCCTTGTGGCAGGGCGCTGCCGCGCTCTCGACGCTCGCGCTCGTCCCGCTTGCCACCGGTGCGATGGCGACCGTCGATTCGAAGACGCAGGAAGAAATTTCGCGCTTCATGGACGTCTACCTTGAAGTGAAGTCGAACTATGTCGAACCCGTCGACGATTCGAAGCTGATCGAAGGCGCGATCAACGGGATGCTTGCCAGCCTTGACCCGCATTCGGGCTATCTCGACGCGCGCGGCTTTTCCAACCTGCGCACGCAGACCGATGGCGAATATGGCGGGCTCGGCCTCTCGGTCACGATGGAAGACGGCGTCGTCAAGGTGATCGCGCCGACCGCGGACACCCCGGCCGCAAAGGCGGGGATCAAGGCGGGCGACTATATCACCCACATCAACAAGGAACTCATCTTCGGGATGACGCTCGACGAGGCCGTCGAACAGATGCGCGGTAAACCCGGCACCAAGATCGACATCACCGTCGTGCGCGAAGGGCAGGACAAGCCGATCGAACTGTCGCTGACGCGCGAGATCATCGACCTGAAGCCCGTGAAGTGGGAAGTCAGCGGCGACGTCGGCGTGCTCACCGTTTCCAGCTTCTCGGCCGATGCGACCACCGACCTCAAGGCCGCAATGATGGCGGTCGAAAAATCGCTCGGCAAGAAACCGCGCGGCTGGATCCTCGATCTCCGCTCGAACCCCGGCGGGCTGCTCGACGAAGCCGTCGGGATCAGCGACCTGTTCCTCGAACGCGGCGAGATTGTTTCGCAACGCGGCCGCAAGAAGGGCGATATCGAACGCTATTTCGCTGAACCCGGCGACCTCGCCGGCGGCGCGCCGGTCGTGGTGCTGATCGACTCGGGATCGGCCTCGGCTTCCGAAATCGTCGCGGGCGCCTTGCAGGACCAGCACCGCGCGGTCGTGATGGGCGAACGCAGTTTCGGCAAGGGATCGGTGCAGACGGTTTTGCCGCTGACCGACACCACTGCGCTCCGCCTGACCACAGCGCGCTATTTCACCCCGTCGGGACGCAGCGTGCAGGAAGGCGGGATCGAACCCGATATCCGCGTGCCGCAGCTGTCGGACCCCGATTATGCGTCGCGGCCCAAGTTCCGCGAAAGCGATCTGCGCCGTCACCTCGTCAACGAGAAGAAGGTCGACAACAGCCTGCTCGAAAAGGACGAAAAGGCCGACCCGCGCTTCACCGCAAGCGCCGCCGACCTGAAGGCGAAGGGCATCGAGGACTTCCAGCTCCACTATGCGTTGCAGACGATCGGGCGGATCAACCCGGGCGCCCCGCGCATGGCGCAGGGCGGCAAGCCGCCGGCCAAGCCCGCTGCCAAACCGACCGCGCGCAACTGAGGGATCATCCGGGATGCTGAACTCGCGGCTTTCCGCGCCCGTCGTCGCATTTCTTGCGCCGCTCCTTCTCTACGGCGGCGCGCTCGTGTCGCAATATGGCTTCGGGCTGCACCCGTGCGAGATGTGCTACTGGCAGCGCTGGCCGCATCAGGCGGCGATCGTGCTGGCGCTGCTCGCGCTGCTGCTCCGCCGCAACGACAAGGCGATGCGCGCGCTCACCCTGCTCGCCGCCATCGCCATCGCGATCAGCGGCGCGATCGGCATCTTCCACGCCGGGGTCGAATATGGCTTCTGGGAAGGCGTCACCACCTGCGCGACCGGCAGTGCCGGCCCGGTGTCGCTCGATTCGATCATGAACGCGCCGCTGATCCGCTGCGACACCGCACAATGGACGCTCTTCGGCATTTCGCTCGCGGGTTTCAACGCCATCTTCTCACTCGGCGCCGCGGCACTTGTCTTGACCTTGCTGCGCCGGAAGACCACATCTGCGGTATGACGAATAAGCGCACCGCATCGATGATCCGCGTCGATCAGGCTGGCGAATATGGCGCGACGCGCATCTACGCCGGCCAGCTCGCGGTGATGGGCGACCGCCATCCGATGGCGCGCGAGATCGCGCATATGGCGGAGCAGGAAGAGCGGCACCGCAAATTCTTCGACGACATGATCGCGACGCGCGGCGTGCGCCCGACCGCGCTCCAGCCCGTCTGGAAGGTCGCGGGCTTCGCGCTCGGCGCCGTCACCGCCGCGATGGGGCCGCGCGCCGCCATGGCGTGCACCGCCGCCGTCGAGACCGAGATCGACCGCCACTACCGGCACCAGCTCGACGAACTGGGCGACAGCGACCCCGAGCTGAGCGCCGCGGTCGACGAATTCCGCGCCGAAGAGCTGGAGCACAAGGAAGCCGCATTGGCGGCAGGGGCCGAAAGCGCCCCCGGCTACCCGGTCCTCAGCTTCGCTATCCGCGCCGGTTGCCGTGCAGCCATCGCGCTGTCGAAACGTATCTGATAGAGTAGCCGTCGCCGTTCATGACGGATGCAGACAGGGGCTGCCATGCCGCCTGAAACGACAAAGGAAAATCCGATGACCCGCCTCCCCCTGTTCGCGCTGATCCTTGCCGGCGCCGCCGCCGCCATGCCCGCCGCGGCGCAGCAGTCGGTGGATGCCGAAAAGATCAACCAGGTCATCGTCTATGGCAACGACAAGTGCGAACAGTCGAGCCCCGACGAAATCGTCGTGTGTAACCGTCTGCCCGAAACCGAACGCTACCGCGTCCCGCCGATGCTCCGCGGCAATCCGCTCGACGTGCGCAACGAAGCGTGGGCGAACAAGGTCGTCGCGCTCGAACGCGTCGGCCGTTTCGGCACCGACAGCTGCTCGCCGACCGGCCTTGGCGGCTTCACCGGCTGCACGCAGGCGCTCGTTGCGGGGGCGAAGGCCGAACGCAAGGCGGCCGACAAGACCGACTGGCAGGCGATGATCGCCGACGAGCGCGCCAAGCGCATCGCGGGCATTGACGCAGCGGCGGACGAAGTCGAAGCCGCCGTGGTCGCCGAGGAACGCGCGCTCGCAGAACGCCAGAAGGCGGCCGAGGAACTCGAACGTCAGGCCAGCGGACAGGCGCCCGCCCCAACCGCGCCTCACGAAGCCGACGCGGCCGACCTGCCGGTTCCGCCGAAGAACTGACCCGGCTTTCCGGCGCGCGCCCGCGCGCGTCGTTCCCCGCCGCGCGACCGCGTGCGGGGTGACGCGCGCCGTCAGTTCAGCAGATAGGTCTGCCAGAAGAACAGCGACGACCAGAATATGTAGTCCACATTCTCTTTCTTGCCCCACTGATGCCCCTCGTTCGTCGCCACCAGATGCCAGGCGGTGCCGCCGCCCTTGCGCACCGCAGCCACGACCTGATCGGCCTCGGACGCGGGCACGCGCGGGTCGTTGGCGCCGGTGACGACAAACAGCGGCTTGCGGATGTCGGCAACGCGCGTGAGCGGCGAGATTTCCTTGAGCTTCTTGCGCTGCGCGGGATCGCGCTCGTCGCCATATTCGACGCGGCGCAGGTCGCGGCGATATTCCTGCGTGTTCTCGAGGAAGGTCACAAAGTCGGAGATGGCGACGACGCACAGGTTCGCGCGCAGCTTGTCGGCGAAATGCGTCGCGGCGGCATAGCACATATATCCGCCATAGCTGCGCCCGGTCAGGCCGAAGCGCGACGCGTCGAGCCGCGGATCCTTTGCAAGGACATCGAGGAACACCCCCATGTCCTTGACGCTGTCCTCGCGCTTGAACGGCCCGTTGTCGAGCCCGACGAAGCGCTTGCCATAACCGGTCGAGCCGCGGACGTTCGGATAGAAATAGGCGACCCCCAATTCATTGACGATATAATTGGTGCTGCCGAGATATTCGGGGCGCCACTGGCTTTCGGGCCCACCATGGACGTGCATGATCAGCGGCCGTTTGCCCGGAAATTTCGCGGGATCGGGGCGATAGAGGAAGCCCGACATCGCAGTGCCGTCGAAGCTCTTGATGCTGACCAGCTCGGGTTCGACGTTGCGCGCGACATCCAGCCCGCCGGTCTCGCTCTTTGTCCAGCGCGTCACGGCAAGCGTTTCAGGGTCGATGCTGTAAGCATCGGCCGCACTGCGCGCCGACGTAAAACCGATTCCGATCGCGCCCCACGGCGCAATATCGATATGCCCGATGACGCCCGCGGGCAGCGCGTCGACCGTCCGCGCACGCCCGCTCGCGACGTCGAGCACGCGCAGCCGGCTCACCCCCGCCTCGTTGACCGCATAGGCGACAAAGCGCCCGTCGCCCGAAATATCGAATGCCTCGACATCCCATTTTTCCGCCGGGCCGCGCGGCGTGAACTTGCCGGTCGCGGGGTCGAGCGTGCCGAGGCGCTGGACGTCGCCATCGCCGTCGCTTGTCACCCAGATCGTGCCGTCGGGCGCAAAGGACGCGCCGCTGAAGGCCGTTTTCTTTCGGTGGTCGCCGATCGGCGCCATCTTTCCGCTCGCGAGGTCGAGGCGGAACAGGTCGGTCTTTTCGACCGACGCCGACCGTGTGACGAGAAGCCAGCTTTTGTCGGGCGCGAAGGCGGCAACCGACCAGCCGTTGCTGTCCACCTGCCCGGCCAGCCGCGCCGATGCGGGATCGCGCGGGTCCATGACATAGATATCATTGTCGCGGCCGTTGCGGCGGGTCGAGGTGAAAGCGATCAGGCTGCCGTCCTTGCTCCACGCGTCGAATGAATTGCGGCTCCTGCCGTCGGTCAGCATCGCCAGCCGGCCGTCCTTCATCGCGAAAATCTGATAGAATTCGCTGCCCCCGATGTCCTTTTCGACCAGCATCAGGTCGCCGGCGCCGGGCGACCAGCGCCCGTGCGAAACCGGTTCGGCCTCGAAGGTCAGTTGCTCGCGCGCGCCGAGCGGCCGCGCGACGCGGTGAAGCTGGGCGGTGTTGCCGAAACGCGTCGCGATGAGCATCGACCGGTCGGCCGGGTTCCAGCCCACAAAGGCCGCGGTGCGATATTCGAGATAGGGCCGGGTCGCCGCCGCCAGCGCCGCGGGGACCGCGGGCACACCGTCGGCGACCAGCGCGGCGGGCTTCGGTTCGACGGCCGGCGCATCTTCCCCCGCAGCCAGCGCGGGTGCCAAGGGCAAGACAAGGGCGGCCAGAACGGCGAGATGACGCATGTTTGATTTCCCCGGTTTCCTGAAATGGATGGATTTCGCGTAGATGCTAGCGCCGCCGGGGCCGGAAGCAAGTCGACCAACCGCCCACCCGCCTCGACCATTGACCGCAATTGTGAGCCGGTAAGGCGATCAATATCGCCGTTCTTGCAGCAATTTCGCGGCCCGGCGCGATTTGGTTGCGAATCCGCGCCGAGTTGAGTGCAAAAATTAACGAATCGATGGCAACCTGTCTTGACTTGGGAATTTTTGGGGCAAAACGTGCGGTTCTGGGAATCGCCGGCCTAAGGGGGCTGTAACATGGCATCAGCATTCGGACCGCGCCTGTGGAGGCGCACGGCAGTCAGCGTGCCGCCGGCACGGAGTCTCGGCCGCCGAATGACCTGGCACGCCGCAACCGCCCTCCTCGCCTTTGCCGCCCTCCAGGTCTGGCTCGTCATGGGCGCGATCGCCGCCGGCGCGCCCTCAGCCCTCATCGTCGTTGCGCTGGTCATGTTGCTGGCGCTGGCGCTGCCCGTCGCGCGTTCGACCGAACGCCGCTGGTATCGCCTCAGCCGCCAGGCGCTCGCCAGCTGGGGCCTCCACGCACGCTTCCGCCGCGATGTCCGCCGCCTGTGGGTCGCGGCACTGACGCTGCCGTTTCTGTGGATCAGCGGCGCGGTGGCGGCCACCGACGCGATTGCGGCGATTGCCCGCTGATCAGACTTAGATTTTGACGCTTTGCCGCGCGCCGTATAGGGCGCGGACATGCTGACCGTTTCCGAAGCCCTCGATCGCGCACAGATGCTGTGTGACGCCGCGACCAAGGCCGGCGCCGATGCCGCCGACGCGCTCTATTATTGCAACGCCGCGACCTCGGTCTCGATGCGGCTCGGCGCGCTCGAGGATGTCGAACGGTCCGAGGGGCAGGATATTTCGCTCCGTGTCTTCGTCGGCCAGCGGAGCGCCAGCGTGTCGACCGCCGACATGGATGCGGGTGAACTTGCGAAGCTGGTCGAACGCTGCGTCGCGATGGCGCGCGAAGCGCCCGAGGACCCGTATGCCGGCCTTGCTCCCGAGGAACTGCTGTTCAAGGGGGCGGCGCCCGACTTCGACCTCGACGACGGCAGTGAAGCCGATCCGCAGGCGCTGCGCGAGGCCGCGCTGACCGCCGAGGAAGCCGCGCGCGCGATCGATGGCGTCACCAACAGCGAAGGCGGCAGCGCGAGCCACAGCCGCACGCGCTTCGCCCTCGCGACCAGCCACGGCTTCGCCGGCGGCTATGGATCGAGCGGCCACAGCCTGTCGGCAAGCGTCATCGCGGGCGAAGGCGCCGCGATGCAGCGCGACTATGGCTGGCACAGTGCGCACCATCTGGCGGACCTCGAAAGCGCCGCCGACATCGGCCATCGTGCGGGCACCCGCGCCGTCGCGCGGCTGAACCCCGGCAAGGCGCCGAACGGCAAGCTTCCCGTGCTGCTCGACCCGCGCGTCAGCGGCGGCATCGTCGGCCATTTGCTCGGCGCGATCGCCGGACCCGCGATCGCGCGCGGCACCAGCTTCCTGCTCGGCAAGGAAGACCGGATCTTGTTCGACAGCAGCATCGTCATGCGCGACGAACCGCACCGCCCACGCGGCCTCCGCAGCCGCGCCTTCGACGGCGAGGGGCTCCCGACCGCGGCGCGCGATATCGTGGCGGGCGGCAAGATCACCGGCTGGCTGCTCGATACCGCCTCGGCAAAACAGCTCGGTCTGACGCCGACGGGTCATGCGAGCCGCGGCGGCGGCGCGTCCGGGGTCGGCGCGAGCAACCTCCACCTCGCGGCGGGCAGCGTGACGCCCGCGGCGCTGATGGAGGGCATCGCCGACGGCGTTTATATCACCGAGCTGATCGGCCAGGGCGTCAATCCGGTGACCGGCGACTACAGCCGCGGCGCATCGGGTTTCCTGATCAAGGATGGCGCGCTCGCCGGGCCGATCGCCGAATTCACGATCGCGGGCAATCTGATCGACATGTTCGCCGCGCTTGTCCCCGCGGACGACCTCGAATTCCGCCATGGCACCAACGCGCCGACGCTGCGCATCGACGGCATGACCGTCGCGTCGAGCTGAGCCCTTGCCGGGCCGCAACCTCGAAGCCGTGATCGCCGCGACCCGCGAGGTCGGCGACATGGCGATGGCGCGCTGGCGCGGCGAGGGGCGGCCGGTCGATGTCTGGCACAAGTCGCATGACAACCCGGTCAGCGACGTCGACCTCGCCGTCGACGCGCGCCTGAAGGCCGTGCTCGGCGCGATGGTGCCCGAGGCGGGATGGCTGTCCGAAGAGACCGCCGACAACGCCGACCGCCTGTCGTGCCGCGCGATGTGGTGCGTCGACCCGATCGACGGCACACGCGACTTCATCCGTGGGCGTCCGGGCTGGTGCGTGTCGGTCGCACTTGTCATCGACGGCACCCCCGAACTCGGGGTGCTTTACGCCCCCGCGCTCGACGAATTGTGGGTCGCGCAAAAGGGCAAGGGCGCGACCCTGAACGGCGAGACGCTGCGCGCGAGCCGGCGGATGATCTTCGACGGATCGCGCGTCCCCGCCGACAGCCTGCCCAAGATCGACCGCGACCTGATCATGGTGACCAAGCCGAACAGCATCGCGCTGCGCATGGCGCTCGTCGCCGACGACCGCGCCGATCTGGTCGCGACCTTGCGCTGGGGCTTCGAGTGGGACGTCGCCGCGGCGGCGCTGATCGCGAGCGAGGCCGGCGCGACCGTCACCGATGCCTTTGGCGAGCCGCTGAAGTTCAATACCCCGCGCGCGCAAGCCTTTGGCGTCATCGCCTGCGCCCCCGGAATCCACCGGGCCGTCGTCGCCCGGTTGCATGATCGCGCCGTCGCTCTTACATCGTCGTCCTGACCGCCGATCCGCGGCGCAAACCACCGCACTTCGCTTGACAATCGAGGCGACTCACCTTAGTTGCGCGAGCATTCCGACAGCCTGACCGGACGGCGAAGCGCCTGCGTGCGCATCGTGGTCCGTTTTTTGCGTTGGAAAATCAGACGCTTTGAGATGGGGCCGATTGCCACCGGCCCTGTGGAGCAGGAGAAAGTACCCCATGGCACGTATCGCGGGCGTCAATTTGCCCACCAACAAGCGCGTAATCATCGCGCTCACCTACATCCACGGCATCGGTCGCAAGACTGCGGTCGACATCGCCGACAAGCTGGGCATCGACCACACGCGTCGCGTTCAGGACCTTTCGGACGCCGAAATCCTGCAGATCCGCGAAACGCTCGACGCCGACCACACGGTCGAGGGTGACCTTCGCCGCACCACGGCGATGAACATCAAGCGCCTGATGGACCTCGCCTGCTATCGCGGCCTGCGTCATCGCAAGGGCCTTCCGGTCCGCGGCCAGCGCACGCACACCAATGCGCGCACCCGCAAGGGCAAGGCCAAGCCGATCGCCGGCAAGAAGAAGTAAGGTCGAGCGCGTCCTCCCGGGCGCGCTTCCTTGTTTCTTTCCCCTGCCGGGGCAGCGGCGCACCGCCCGCCACCGGCCATTCAGGATTAGGTTAGGAATATATCATGGCTCGTGAACCGCAGCGTCTTCGTCGGCGCGAACGCAAGAACATCTCGTCGGGCGTCGCCCACGTCAACGCGACCTTCAACAACACGATGATCACCATCACCGACGCGCAGGGCAATGCCATTGCCTGGTCGAGCGCCGGCATGATGGGCTTCAAGGGCAGCCGCAAGTCGACCCCCTATGCGGCGCAGGTTTGCGCCGAAGACGCCGGCAAGAAGGCCGCCGAACACGGCGTCCGCACGCTGGAAGTCGAAGTCAAGGGCCCTGGCGCCGGTCGTGAATCGGCCCTGCGCGCCCTGCAGGCGGTCGGTTTCCACATCACGTCGATCCGCGACGTGACGCCGATCCCGCACAATGGCGTCCGCCCGGCCAAGCGCCGCCGCGTCTGACGTCTCTTCGGGCGCGCCCCGCCGGGGCGTCGCCCGCATAAAATCCTCGCTGGACGCGGCAGTCGACCCCTGCCCGTCCCGCCCAAAGCAAAGGGAAGTCTATGACTGTCAATATCCGGAACTGGCAGGAATTGAAGAAGCCCAGCAACCTGGAAATCAAGGCTGGCAGCGACGGCAAGCGCAAGGCGACCTTCGTCGCCGAACCGCTCGAGCGCGGCTTTGGCCTGACGCTTGGCAACGCGCTGCGCCGCGTGCTGCTCTCGTCGCTCCAGGGTGCGGCTATTACGTCGATCAAGATCGAGAACGTGCTGCACGAATTCTCGAGCCTCGCCGGCGTGCGTGAAGACGTCACCGACATCGTCCTCAACGTGAAGCAGATCGCGCTCAAGATGGAAGGCGAAGGCCCGAAGCGGCTCCAGCTTTCGGCGACCGGTCCCGCGACCGTCAAGGCCGGCGACATCATGGTATCGGGCGACATCAAGGTGATGAACCCGAACCACGTCATCTGCCACCTCGACGACGGTGCGACGCTGAACATGGAACTCGTTGCCGACACCGGCAAGGGTTACGTCCCCGCGACCGCCAACCGTCCGATCGACGCGCCGATCGGCCTGATCCCGGTCGACTCGCTCTACTCGCCCGTGCGTCAGGTCGCCTACAAGGTCGACAATGCCCGCATCGGTCAGGAACTGGACTATGACAAGCTGAACCTGACCGTCGAAACCGACGGCACGGTGACCCCGGAAGACGCCGTCGCTTATGCCGCGCGCATCCTTCAGGACCAGCTGCAGGTCTTCGTCCACTTCGAAGAAGCGATGAACGACAGCGGCCTCATCGGCATGGCGGCATCGCCGACCACCGCCGATGAATCGGACGTCAACCAGCTCAACCGCTTCCTTCTCAAGAAGGTCGACGAGCTCGAACTGTCGGTCCGTTCGGCGAACTGCCTCAAGAACGACAACATCATCTACATCGGTGACCTCGTTCAGAAGACCGAAGCCGAAATGCTTCGCACGCCGAACTTCGGCCGCAAGTCCTTGAATGAAATCAAGGAAGTGCTGTCGTCGATGGGCCTGCGCCTCGGCATGGACATCCCCGGCTGGCCGCCGGAAAATATCGAGGAAATGGCCAAGAAGCTCGAACAGGAACTTCTCGGCTGATCCTGCGCCCCGGCTTCGGCCGGGGCTCACAACGGGAAGGGGTCGGCCCGCACATCGACCTGGCTTGGGGTACCTTGAACGGCCCCTCTGACAAACGAAGGAATGGATTATGCGTCATAAATCGGGTGGCCGGAAGCTGCAGCGCACGAGCGCGCACCGCGCGGCAATGTTCCGCAACATGTCGGCCTCGCTCATCAAGCATGAGCAGATCACGACGACCGTCGCCAAGGCGAAGGAACTGCGTCCCTACATAGAAAAGCTCGTCACGCTCGCCAAGCGCGGTGGCCTTGCCAACCGTCGCCTCGCGATGAGCCGTCTGATGGACGACGCGCAGCTCGTGAAGCTGTTCGACGTTCTCGCCGAACGCTACAAGGACCGCAACGGCGGCTACACGCGCGTCATCAAGGCCGGCATCCGCGCCTCGGACGCGGCGCCGATCGCGATCATCGAATTCGTCGACCGCGACGTCGACGCCAAGGGCCAGGATTCGGGCCCCGTCGAACAATATGACGAGGCACTGGAAGAAGCATAAGCTTCACCGCCTTGCACAGGATCAGGGGCGGCGTCCGCAAGGACTGCCGCCCTTTTTCATGCGCGGTAGGGGAGCTGCTTACGGGTGGTGAGCTGTCGCCAGGTCACCCAGCTTCGTCCTCCCGGACTCGATCAGGGATCCACGCCGATCAAATCACAGCATGGGCCTGATCCTGTTCCGCCGACGCCTTATCCATCTCCGTGTCAATGCCGAAGCAACGACGGTAAATGTGGACGCTGGAATGAACCAAAGCCACGCGAAATGCAGCAGCTCATATAGTGTGGCCGCGTGAAGCAATTTATGGCTATAACTTAGGCTCACCCATAAACAGCCTTTTCCCCGACAATGAAAGCCGTAAGCTTCAGGCCATCCTATCTTGTTCGCGGTCCACCAGCCAACGACGCCATAAATAATGAAAAGGGCCAACAATCCCCAAAAGAAGAGAATGAAACGAAGCGCACCCATGGTGTGCCAATAAGACCTCATCTGAGAGAACAAACTCAGTTTTCTGCTCCCAAAACGGCCGCCGCGATCGCCAATAGGTGTCATCCTAAACGCCAGGCTGCAAGTGACTGGTGTCCGCAAGCGGCCGTTGGCCTACTTACATTTCCCTGCAACACAAAAGAAAACCGGCGCGGATCGCTCCGCGCCGGGTTCCCTCGGTTAGCTCGTCAGAACGGGCGCGGCGTCAGGCGACGCGGCGCACCTCATTGCCTTCGTCGTCGATGTCGCGAAGGACATAACCGCGGCCCCAGACCGTCTCGATATAATTTTCGCCGCCGCAGGCGAGCGCGAGTTTCTTGCGCAGCTTGCAGATGAAGACGTCGATGATCTTCAGTTCGGGCTCGTCCATCCCGCCATAGAGGTGGTTCAGGAACATTTCCTTGGTGAGCGTCGTGCCCTTGCGCAGGCTCAGCAGCTCGAGCATCTGATATTCCTTGCCGGTCAGATGCACGCGCGTCGTGTCGACCTCGACCGTCTTGGTGTCGAGATTGACCGCCAGCTTGCCCGTCTTGATGACGCTCTGGCTGTGGCCCTTCGACCGGCGGACGACCGCATGAATGCGCGCGACGAGCTCGTCGCGGTGGAACGGCTTGGTGACATAATCGTCGGCGCCAAAGCCGAACGAACGCACCTTCGAATCCATTTCCGAAATGCCCGACAGGATCAGCACCGGCGTCTGCACCTTGGCGGTGCGGAGCTTTTTCAGCACGTCATAGCCGTGCATGTCGGGCAGGTTCAGGTCGAGCAGGATGATGTCGTAATCATAGAGCTTACCCAGGTCCAGGCCTTCCTCACCAAGATCGGTGGTATAGACATTGAAGCCTTCGGTCGTGAGCATCGTATCGATCGCTTTCGCGGTCGTCGGCTCGTCCTCGATCAGCAGTACGCGCATTGGGCACCCCTTGACTGTTTCCCACGATGATCCCGCAACCCGATCGCATGACCATCAAGGATGTCACCGACCAACCCCCGTTGCAGGACTGCCGGAACATTAACCATGAAACCAATGAAGGGAAAAGGTTAATTTTGATTTAACCCGCGGAAATCCACGAGTCGCGGCCTATTTGCAACAGTGTCCTGACCGCGTCCTATGCTTTATGCAGCGCCAGATATTGCTCGTGTGCGCCGGTGCACGAGATTTTCAGCGTGTCGACAAGATGATCCGAAAGCGCCTTCACGCGCGCCGGGCGCAGCCGCGACGGCGGCGATAACAGATGCAGATGCGCCTGCGGCATCGACCAGTCGGTGAGGATCGGCACCACCGCCCCCGACGCCAGTTCGTCGGCGGCGATGAAGTCGGGCAGCACCGCGATCCCGCCGCCCGCCGCGACCAGCGGCACCGCGATGTCGCCATTGTTCGCGAACAGCGGCCCCGTCGGCAGCACCGTGACCTCTTCGCCCTTGCGATGGAAATGCAACGGCATCGCGCGCTGGCGATGGCCGTACCCGATCAGCCGGTGCCCCGACAGTTCGAGCGGATGTTTCGGTGTGCCATGCTTTTGCAGATAGGCGGGACTGGCGATCACCGACGCCGCGACCGGGGCGATCGTGCGCGCGAGCAGGCTGGAATCGGCGAGCGGCGCGATACGCAGCGTCAGGTCGATACCCTCGGCCACCGGGTCGTTGCGCGCATCGCTCAGCAGCACCTCGATCTCGACCGACGGATGGCGTTCGAGGAACACCGCCAGCGGCGGGCCGAGCACCTTGATCCCGAAGCTCATCGGCGCCCCGAGGCGGATCGGCCCCGCGAGGTCGACGCGATCGCCGCGCGCCGCCTCGGTCGCCGCGGTCGCCGCCGCGACCATCGCGCGCGCCTCGTCGAGCAGGCCGGCCCCGGCGGTCGACACGGCCACGACACGCGAGCTGCGGTGGAGCAAAGTGATGCCGAGCGATGCCTCGAGCCGCGTCACCGCTTTCGACACGCTCGCTTTCGACAAGCCAAGCGACGCCGCCGCAGCGGTGAAGCTGCCGCCCTCTGCCACGGCGACGAAACAGGCCCAGCCTTCATAATCGGGAAGCGCCACGCAATACCTCTCAATTGGAAACGATGATTTTCCATCTACGCTATTTTCGAAACGATACACATCCCTATTTTGTCCTCAACGAACGACGCCGCCGGACACAAGGATCCGGACCGGCGACGAAAGAAAGGACAAGGCCATGATCGACATTCGCAAATTCGACACGCTGGGCCACGCCAACCATGGTTGGCTCGATGCCCGCCACCATTTCTCCTTCGCGAACTATTATGACGAAGGCCGCATGGGTTGGGGCGCGCTCCGCGTCTGGAACGACGACGCCATCGCGGCGCAGGCGGGTTTCCCCCCGCACCCGCACCGCGACATGGAAATCATCACCTATGTCCGCACCGGCGCGATCACGCACCGCGACAGCATGGGCAACACCGGCCGCACCGCAGCGGGCGACGTCCAGGTGATGAGCGCGGGCACCGGCGTGACGCACAGCGAATTCAACCTCGAGGATGAGGAAACGACGCTGTTCCAGATCTGGATCATGCCCGACCGTGACGGCGGCAATCCGGGCTGGGGCGCGCGCCAGTTCCCCCAGGCCGACCGGTCGGGCCAGTTCGTGACGCTGGCGAGCGGGATCGAGGGCGATGATGCCCTGCCGATCCGCGCCAATGCCCGCGTCGCGGCGGCAACGGTGAACGCCGGTGAAAGCGTCTCCTACGACCTCGAAGCCGGACGCCACGCTTACCTCGTCGCCGCCAGGGGCCGTATCCGTGTCAACGGCAAGGACGCCGATCCCCGCGACGGCATCGCGCTCCGCGATGTCGGCACGATCGAGGTCGAAGCCGTCGATGACGCCGAACTGGTGCTCGTCGACAGTCTCTGACGAGCCCCCGGGCCGCCGCCCTCCCCCTCCCCCGGCGGCGGCCCACCCTCTTTTCGAAATCGAAGGAACCGTAAGATGAGCCAGATTCTCCGCATCGATGCCAGCGCCCGCAATACGGGCTCGACCACCCGCCTGCTCGCCGACCAGCTCGAAGGCCGCCTTGTCGAGCAAAGCTACGGTGCCACCGTCACCCGCCGCGACCTCAATGTGACGCCGCCGGCCTTCCTGACCGAAAACTGGGTCGGCGCGAATTTCACCGACGAGGCCGAACGCAGCGACGAACAGAAGGCGCTGCTCGCCGGTTCGGAGGAATTGATCGCCGAGATCGAAGCCGCCGACACGATCATCATCACCGCGCCCATCTATAATTTCGCGATCCCCGCGACGCTGAAGGCCTGGGTCGACCAGGTGGCGCGGGCGCGCCGCACCTTCCGCTACACCGAGGCTGGCCCCGAAGGCCTGCTCAAGGGCAAGCGCGCCTATATCGTCTTCGCCTCGGGCGGCGTGCCGCTCGGCAGCCAGGTCGATTTCGCGAGTGGTTATCTGAAACATGTTCTCGGCTTCATCGGCATCACCGACGTCACCATTGTCGCTGCCGACGGCCACCAGATGGACGGCGAGGCGATCGCCCGCGCCACGACGGCGATCGAAGGGCTGAAGCAGGCCGCCTGACCCCCTCGGGCCGCCGCCTCCCTCCCCCTCCCCGGCGGCGGCCCACCCCCTATTCCCGGTTCAATCCACGAAAGGAACAGTTACGATGGCAAAGGTTCTGGTGCTCTACTATTCGAGTTACGGTCATATCGAACAGATGGCCGACGCGGTCGCCGAGGGCGCGCGCGCCGCGGGCGCCGATGTCGATATCCGCCGCGTTGCCGAAACCGCGCCGCAGGCAGTCGTCGAGGCCGCCGGGTTCAAGACCGACACCGCGCATCCGCTGCTGAGCGACCCCAATGAACTCGCAAACTATGACGCGATCGTCGTCGGCACCCCGACGCGCTTCGGCCGCATGGCGAGCCAGATGGCGAGCTTCTGGGACACCGCCGGCGGCGTGTGGGCGCAGGGCAGGCTCAATGGCAAGGTCGGCGCCGCCTTCACCTCGACCGGGTCGCAGCATGGCGGCCAGGAAACGACGCTGTTTTCAGTCCTGACCAACCTCATTCATTTCGGCATGACGATCGTCGGGCTCGACTATGGCTTTGCCGGTCAGATGGGGGTCGACGAGGTCAAGGGCGGCGCACCCTATGGTGCGACGACGATCGCCGGTGCCGACGGATCGCGCCAGCCGGGCGAAGCCGACCTTGGCGGTGCCCGCTACCTCGGCGAACGCGTCGCGCGCACCGCCGCGAAACTGGCGGCCTGAACCGATGCGCCGTCTCCCGAGCCTCTTCCTTTCGCACGGCTCGCCGATGATGGCGCTCGAGCCCAGCCCGGCGCGGACCTTCCTCGCCGGGCTGGGTGCCAAACTTCCGCGCCCGCGCGCGATCCTCGTCGTGTCGGCGCATCATGACGCGGCCTTCGAAGGCGGGCGGGCAACCGTAACCGCCTCGCCCGCCCCGCCGACGATCCACGATTTTGGCGGCTTCCCTGACGAATTGTTCGCGATGCGTTATCCGGCGCCGGGCGATCCGGCGCTGGCGAACCGGGTCGTCGCGCTGCTCGCGGGTCACGGCCTCGATATCACCGCCGATACGACCCGCGGCCTCGACCATGGCGCGTGGGTGCCGCTGTCGCTGATCTACCCGCAAGCCGACATACCCGTCGTCCAGCTCTCGATCGCGTCGAACGCCTCGCCCGAATGGCATTATGCGCTTGGCCAGGCGCTCGCGCCGCTGCGCGACGAAGGCGTGCTGATTGTCGGATCGGGCAGCATCACGCATAACCTGCGCGCCTATTTCACCGCGCGCCCGCCGATCGACGCGCCCGCACCCGCGTGGGTGAGCGACTTCACCGACTGGGTCGCCGGGCGCATGGCCGCAAGCGCGGTCGACGATATCCTCCACAGCGTCGAACGCGCGCCGCACGGGCGCGACAATCATCCGACCCCCGATCATATATTGCCGCTGTTCGTCGCGATGGGCGCGGGCGGCACGCCGCTCAAGGCCGAACGCCTGCACGCGAGCACGACCTACGCCGTGCTGGCGATGGACGTTTACGCTTTCGACTGAGCCATGGGCCGCGCGTTTTCGTTGAGGGCCTGATTCACGGCATCGGGAAGAGCGCGAGGCGCTTCCCCCTCAACCGATCAGGCCCTATAGCGCCGCCATGCTCCTTTCAGATCGTGTCCTTTTCCTCGACGGCGAGGCCCTTGTCATCGACAAACCCGCCGGCCTTCCGGTCGACGCCCCGCGCGACGGCAGCCTCAGCCTCGAGAATCATCTCGATTTGCTGCGCTTCGGCTTCAAGCGCTGGCCGCTCCCCGTCCACCGGCTCGACCGCGACACCTCGGGTTGCCTGCTCCTCGCGCGCAACCCCAAGGCGCACGGCCGCTTTACCCGCGCCTTCGAAAGCCGCGAGGTTGAAAAGCAATATCTCGCAATCGTCGACGGGGTGCCCGAAGGCGACGGCGGCACGATCGACCTGCCACTTGCCAAGGTATCGACCGCCGAAGAGGGTTGGCGCATGGTCGGCGACCCCAAGGGCAAGCCCTCGGTCTCGCATTGGGAAAAGCTCGCGGTGGTCGGTGAACGCAGCCTGCTGCGCTTCCGCCCCGAAACCGGCCGCACCCATCAGCTGCGTGTCCATGCGCTCGAAGGGCTCGGCTTTCCGCTCGTCGGCGATCCCGTCTACGGCCGCGGCGGCACGAAAACGCGCACGCTGCTTCACGCCGAAAGGCTGGTCGTAAAACGTGACGTCAAGCCGTCGATAATGGCCGAAGCGCCGTTCCCCGATGCCTTCGTCGCGCTCGGCTTCGCCGCGCCGGAGGGAGCGGCACCGACGCGTGGCTGATATCCCCGAAAGCGCGATAGCCGAGAAATTCCTCGCGGGGTCGGGTCCGGGCGGCCAGAATGTCAACAAGGTCGCGACCGCGTGCCAGCTTCGCGTCGATGTCTTTGCGCTGGGCCTCGCGCCCGACGCCTATCGCCGCCTCAAGACGCTGGCGGGAAGCAAGATGACCGCCGCGGGCGAACTCGTTATCCTCGCGCGCAGTTTTCGTACGCAGGAAGCGAACCGCGCCGACGCGCGCGCGCGGCTGAACGAGCTGGTCGACGCCGCGCTGGTGCGCCCCGAACGCCGTATCAAGACCAAACCGAGCAAGGCGGCGAAGGCGAAGCGTGTCGACAGCAAGAAAGCGCGCAGCACGGTGAAGGCCGGGCGCGGGCGCGTGCGCGGCACAGAGTAAACGGCATTTTTACTCTCGCGCGCTAGGGCTGCCAGTGACCAGTTCAGCGGAGCCGCACATGAGCGAAATATTGAAATCGATCCTGATGGGTCTCGGTTGCCTCAGCATCCTGAGCTTCGTCGGATGCGGCATGATGGGCGCAGGCGTCATCGTCGCAGCCGATCGCGCCGCCGACCGGGCGAGCCACAACGACACCCGCGACAGCGGCGAGAAGTCGCCCTGGGACAAATGATTCGGCGTTAGCCCGCGCGCATCGCCCCGATTGACAGCCGCCTTGCGCATCGCGACCGTGGCGCGATGACCAGCCTTTATCGTCTCGACGCTTCGGCCGGCACGATCGCCGCTGCTTTCGATGCCGAAGCGGGCGGCGATCCGTGGACCGGCGATTATGTCGCGCCGGGGCGCCCCGCGCCGGTGATCGTCAGCGACGGGCGCTCCGGGTCGCGGCGCTTCCTGCGCCCCCGGCTGTGGGGCGTCCCGCCGCCACCGCAGGGCGATCGCGCGGTCACCGCCGTCCGCAACCTTGAAAGCCCCTTCTGGATCGGTACGCTGCGCCATGCCGAGCTGCGCTGCCTCGTTCCCGTGACCGCCTTTTCCTATTGGTCGGACGCCACCGGCGCGCGGCGCCAGCATTGGTTTTCCGTACCGTCGCAGCCGGTCTTCGCCTTCGCCGGCATCCTGCGGCAGGGCGAGGACTGGCCGTGCTTCGCCATCGTCACCACCGAACCGAACCGGCTGGTCGCGCATCATCAGCCGAAGGTCATGCCGGTAATCCTGCATCCCGGGGATCACGCCACCTGGCTCGGCGGCGAATGGCGCGCCGCGGTCGCGCTCGCAGCCCCCTTCCCCGGCCGGTTGATGACGGTCGGCGAAGCCCCTCCGGTATAGACGAATTTCACCATATCGCTTCACTTTGAGGTAACCAGTGGAACCCTAAAAGCGGCCGATCAGGCAACAAGCATCGGGACCAAATCCGTGTTGGGGAATCGCACACTCGAAGCCAGGAAGGCACCCACGTCCGCACGCCGTGCCGAACGCACGCCGGTCAAGGCGCGCGCGCGCTACCGCGAACCGGGGCTGAACCCGTTCGACGTCGAACTGTTCGACCTGTCGTCGACCGGCTTTCGCATGGTAACCTTTTTCCGGCCACAACTCGGCAAGCATATCTGGGTGAACCTGCCCGGCCTGCAGCCGCTCGAGGCCATCGTCCGCCGTTCCGACGGCAATGAGTACGGCTGCGAGTTCGTCCATCCGCTCCACCCGTCGGTGGCGGCGCATTTGCAGGTGAAGCTGCGCTGAAGCGCCGCGGGGGGGCTCAGCCTCCGGGCTTCTCCGACTTTTTCAGGATATGTTTCCATTCGGCGGGCGTCACGCGCCCGACCGACAGCCGCGACTGGCGGATCAGGTCCATGTCGGCAAGTTTCGGATCGGCCTTGATCGCCGCGAGCGTCACCGGATGGTCCAGCGCACGGACCGGCGCCACGCGCACGATGACCCAGGGCGAGCCCTCTTCGGCGGTCGGGTCGGGCGAAGCTGTCTCGGTGATCTCCATGATCCCGACGCACTCCTTGCCAATATTGCTGTGATAAAAGAGCGCTTCGTCGCCGACCTTCATCGCCATCAGGTTGAGCTTCGCGGTGTGATTGCGCACCCCGTCCCACATCCCCGTACCGTCCTTGACGAGCTGGTCCCACGCATAAGCGTCGGGTTCGGATTTCATCAGCCAATATTGCTTTGCCATGGCCGGAGGCTTAGCCGAGCGGCGCGCGGGACGAAACCGCCTTTTTCCCTTTTACCGCAGCCGCGCAGCGCCTAAATCGCGACTCATGACGCGCCCCCCCCCACGGGCGCCGCCCCTTATCAAATGGACTGATCTTTCATGACCGCTGCTGTTCCCGTCATTTCCATGTCGCTCCCCGCCGACCAGTTTGCGAAGGATTTCGGGGCGTCGTTCGAACGCTTCGGCTTCGCGATGATCACCGACCATGGCATCGACCCCGACCTGATCGACGAAGCCTGGGAGAAGGCGAAGGCCTTCTTCGCCCTCCCCGAAGAAACCAAGTGTGCCTATCATATCGCGGGCGGCGGCGGCGCGCGCGGCTACACCCCGTTCGGGACCGAGATCGCGAAGGGCGCAAAGGAAGTCGACCTCAAGGAATTCTGGCACGTCGGCCGCGACCTGCCCTCCGGCCACCGCCTCGCCGCGCAGCAGCCGAACAATGTCTGGCCCGCCGAAGTCGATGGCTTCCGGACCGCTTACGACAAGCTCTTCGCCGAATTCGACCGCGTCGGCGGCCGCCTGCTTTCGGGGATCGCGCGCTATCTCGGCCTCGCCCCCGATTTCTTCGACGACACCGTCGCCGACGGCAACAGCGTGATGCGCCTGCTCCATTACCCGCCCGTCGAGGCCCCCGCGAAGGGCATCCGCGCCGAGGCGCATGAAGATATCAATACGATCACCCTGCTGCTCGGCGCCGAAGAAGCGGGGCTCGAAATCCTCGACAAGGACGGGAGCTGGCTTCCGGTGTCGCCCCCACCGGGCGCGATGGCGGTCAATGTCGGCGACATGCTCCAGCGGCTGACCAACAACAAGCTGCCCTCGACCACCCACCGTGTCCGCAACCCCGACGAAGGCCGGGCAAGCCTTGCGCGCTATTCGATGCCCTTCTTCCTGCACTTCCGTTCGGACTATCCGATCGAGACGCTCGAAAGCTGCATCGACGCGTCGCATCCCGACCTCTATCCGACGCCGATCACCGCAGACGAATATCTGCAGGAACGGCTGCGCGAGATCGGGTTGAAGAAGTAAGGCGTACGTTCCCCTCTTTCGTCATCCCGGACTTGATCCGGGATCCATTGCTGCACCGTCGTCATGGGCCCCGGATGAAGTCCGGGGTGACGAGTGGGAGAATCCCCCCTGTCGCGTAGAGACGGGGAGGTGGCAGCGCGAAGCGCTGACGGAGGGCCGTTGGCGCAAACTCGCACCCCCTCCACCATGTTTCGCATGGTCCCCCTCCCCACGGCTTCGCCGCAGGGAGGATTCTATGTCCGCTTCGCGATCGCAAGCCGCAACCTCCACGCGACTTGACTCGCCTTCCATTATATCCGATATTTCTGTTATGACAGAAATATCGGAACATGATTCGAACCTGTCCCCGGCCGCGACCGAGTTCATCCTCCACTGGGGCAATCTCGGCGGGCAGTGGGGCGTCAACCGGTCGGTCGCGCAGATTCATGCGCTGCTGTTCGTCAGCGACCGCCCCCTTCATGCCGAAGAAATTGCCGAGATGCTGGGCCTCGCACGTTCGAACGTGTCCAACTCGATCAAGGAATTGCTCGGCTGGCGTCTGATCGACCGCGTCCCCCTGCTCGGCGACCGGCGCGACCATTTCACCGCCGAGAAGGATATCTGGGAGATGGTCACGCGGATCGCCGCGGGCCGCAAGGCGCGCGAGGTCGATCCCGCCGAGGCGGCGCTCAAAGCCTGCGTCGCGCGCGCGGCGACCGACCCCGGCCTCAGCGCCGACGCGAAGGCGCGGCTCGCCGACATGCTCGATTTCGTGACGACGATGAGCCGCTGGCACGACGAAATGCTGAACGTCCCCAAACCGGCGCTGATGCGACTGATCAAGCTCGGCGCCGGGGTAACGAAGCTGATCAACTGGCGTCCCGGCAAGGGCAAGGACGCGCGGTAGGAGGGGCAGGCGATGAGGGAACAAGCAATATCCTTGCACGACGCGCCCGGCGCCTGTCCCGCTCCGCCCGACCCGGACGACAGCCTGTACGACTATCGCTTCCGTCGCCTGATCGCGCCGGACGATTGGGCACGACTCCCCATAACGGTTCGCCACCGCTTCTCGAAGCGACTGACGGGGCTGCGGCTTGCCATCTATCGCGGCGAGATCATCGTGTCCGAACGCTCCGCGGCCGGCTGGCTGCTCGCGCAAATCTGCCGCATCATCGGCGCGCCGCTGCCGCTATCACGCGACACGGGCGTCGCGGCGGTCGTCACCGTTGGCGAAGATAGCGGCGGGGGCCAGTGCTGGACGCGGCAATATAGCCGCCGCCGCGGCTTTCCGCAGGTCATCCACAGCGCCAAGCGTTTTGCCGGCGAAACGGGGCTGGAGGAACATGTCGGCATGGGCGTTGGCATGACGCTTACGGTGACGGCGCACGCAGACGGCCTCTGTTTTCGCTCTTCCGATTATTTCTGGGAGGTGGCCAGGCTACGTATCCGCCTACCCGCATGGCTTTGCCCCGGCGCGCTGACAATTGACCATATCGATCAGGACAACGGCGAATTCCTGTTCGTTCTCACGCTGCGTCACGCGTGGTTCGGCGAACTTATGCATCAGGTGGGGCGCTTTCGCGATCCCGCCGATGACAAAGAGGGAGACGTGCGATGACGGACGGGCTGTGGATCCTCGTGATGATACAGATGGCGATGGGGGCATTCGACACCATCTATCATCACGAAGGCACCGAGCGGCTGGCGTGGCGCGCATCGCAACGCACCGAACTCATGCTCCACGGCGTCCGCAACCTGCTCTACGCCTTGCTGTTCATGGCGCTCGGCTGGGCCGAGCCGCATGGTGCCTGGGCCATTGCACTGATCGGGCTCCTGTTCGTCGAACTGTTCATCACGCTCTGGGATTTCGTGGAGGAGGATCGCTCGCGCCTGTTGCCAGCGACCGAGCGGGTGACGCACACCCTGCTCACGCTCAACTATGGCGTGATCCTCGCGCTGCTTGTGCCGCTGTTGCTCGGCTGGGCGGCTGAACCGACCGCGCTGCCGTCTGCGGACCATGGCTGGCTCTCGTGGGCCTGCCTCGCCGGATCGGTCGGGGTCGTCGTGTGCGGCGCGCGCGACCTCGCCGCCGCGCGCCGCGCGGCACGGCTGGTCGAAGCCGATCCCGCCAGCCTCGCGGCGGCGTTGCTCGACCGTCACACGATCCTTGTAACCGGCGGTACGGGCTTCATCGGCCGCCGGCTCGTCGCCTCGCTCGCCGCCGCGGGGCATGAGGTCATCGTGCTGACCCGTGCGCCAGAAAAGGCCGCGCTTCCCGCGCCCGTGCGCCTCGTCGCCAGTCTCGACGAACTTCCCGCCCGCTGCGCGATCGACGCAATCGTCAATCTCGCCGGCGAGCCGATTTCCGATTCGCCGTGGACCACACGCAAGCGGCGGCGAATATTGCGGTCGCGCCTGACCGTGACGCGCGATGTGCTCGGCCTTGCCGCGCGGCTGGAGCGGCGGCCGGAGGTGCTTGTCTCGGGTTCGGCCATCGGCATCTATGGCCTGCGCGGTGCGACGCCGCTCTTCGAAAGCGACATGGGCACGGCTTGCTTTTCGCACCGCCTGTGCGCCGCATGGGAAGCGGCCGCAGCGGGTGCGGAGAATCTCGGAATCCGCCGCGTATCGCTGCGCACCGGACTGGTGCTCGCAGCCGAAGGCGGGATGCTGGCGCGGATGCTGGCGCCGTTCGAATTCGGAATGGGCGGACGTTTCGGTCACGGCCGGCAGGTGATGAGCTGGATCCACCGCGACGATATCGTCCGGCTGATCATCCACGCGATCGCGACGCCCAGCCTTGCCGGCCCCGTCAACGCGACGGCACCGACCCCGGTCACGAACGCGCATTTTACGGCCGCGCTCGGCCGGTCACTGGCGCGGCCCGCGATCATGCCCGTTCCGGGCGCGCCGCTCCGCTGGCTGCTTGGCGACTTTGCCGAAGAGCTCCTGCTGAGCGGGCAATATGTCGTACCCAAGGCGGCGATCGAGAGCGGTTTTGCCTTTGCCTATCCGACCATCGAGGCAGCGCTCGACACGATCGTCGGCAATGCGCCGCCCCTGTTGCCGCGAACGGGATCGGAAGGTGCCGTCCGGGACTTCCCGATCGCGGCGTGAGCGCCAAATCGCTTGCCCCTGCCTTTGCCATCCTTACATAAAGGCGCACGATAATTTCCCCAGACGATGAGGTCGCCTTGCCATGTCCCGTAAAACCCTGTCCGCCCCGCTGGCGCTCGCTCTGTTGATGACGGCCCCAACGGCAACACAGGCGGCCGACGCGGTCGCGGCATCGGCGGTGAAGCTCGCCTATCCCGACACCGCGCGCGGCGATACGGTCGATCCGCAGTTCGGCGTCGACGTCGCCGATCCCTATCGCTGGCTGGAGGACGACGTCCGCGTCAATCCGAAGGTCGCCGACTGGGTCGCGGCGCAGAACAAGGTCACCGACAGCTATCTCGAAACGCTGCCCGGCCGCGATACGTTCAAGAAACGGATGACCGAGCTCTACAATTACGAACGCTTCGGCCTGCCAACGAAGGCGGGAACGCGTTATTTCTACAGCCGCAACGACGGACTCCAACCGCAGTCGGTGCTGTACGTCCGCGAAGGGTTGAAGGGCGAAGGCCGTGTGCTGATCGACCCCAACACATGGGCGAAGGACGGCGCGACCGCGCTCGGTGAGTGGAACCCGTCGGAGGACGGCAAGCATCTCCTCTATTCGGTGCAGGACGGCGGCACCGACTGGCGCATCGTTCGCGTCAAGGACGTCGCGACGGGCAAGGACCTGTCTGACGAGGTGCGCTGGGTCAAATTTTCGGCGCTCGACTGGGCAAAGGACGGCAGCGGCTTTTATTATTCCCGCTTTCCCGAGCCGAAAGAGGGCGAAGCCTTCCAGTCATTGAACGAAAATCACAGCGTCTATTTCCACAAGCTCGGCACGCCGCAGAGCGCCGACGTGCTGATCCACGCCACCCCCGACAAGCCGAAACTCAACAACAGCGCGGTGGTCACCGACGACGGGCAATATCTGCTCGTCGTCTCGTCCGAGGGGACCGACGAACGCTATGGCCTGACGCTCCATCCGATCGGCAAGCCGGGCGCGAAGCCGATCATCCTCGTCGACGATTATGCGAACAACTGGGAATATGTGACCAACACCGGCTCGCGCTTCACGTTCGTCACCAACAAGGGCGCGCCGCGCGGACGCATAGTGTCGATGGACATCAGGAAGCCCGCGGCGCTGACCCAGCTCGTCGGCGAAAATGAGGCGACGCTCGTCGGCGCCTCGCGCGTCGGCAACCGGCTGATCCTCTCCTACCTCGGCGATGCGAAGTCGGAAGCGCGGATGGTCGCATTGGACGGCAAGCCCGTCGCCAACATCAAGCTCGCCGACATCGGCGCCGCGTCGGGCTTCGGCGGCAAGTCGAGCGATCCCGAAACCTTCTACAGCTTCTCGAGCTATGCGCGACCGACGACGATCTACCGCTTCGACACGCAGACCGGGAAGAGCGAGATTTTCGCCGAACCGAAGCTGACCTTCAAACCCTCTGATTTCTCGGTCGAACAGCGCTTCTACAAATCGAAGGACGGCACCGAGGTGCCGATGTTCGTCGTAATGAAAAAGGGCCTCGACCGCAGCAAGGGCTCGCCGACATTGCTTTACGGCTATGGCGGTTTCAACGTGTCGATGACTCCGGGCTTTTCGCCGACCAAGCTGGCGTGGGTCGACAAGGGCGGCGTGCTCGCGATCGCGAATCTGCGTGGCGGCGGCGAATATGGCAAAGCCTGGCACGACGCCGGCCGCCTCGACAAGAAACAGAATGTCTTCGACGATTTCATCGCCGCAGGCGAATATCTGATCGCCGAAGGCATTGCGGGCAAAGGCCAGGTCGCGATCGAGGGCGGGTCGAACGGCGGTCTGCTCGTCGGCGCGGTTACCAACCAGCGCCCCGACCTGTTCGCTGCGGCGCTGCCCGCGGTCGGCGTGATGGACATGCTGCGCTTCGACCGCTTCACCGCCGGCCGCTACTGGGTCGACGATTATGGCTATCCGTCGAAGGAAGGCGATTTCCGGAACCTCCTCGCCTATTCGCCGTACCACAATATCAAGGACGGCACGGCTTATCCCGCGGTGCTGGTAACGACCGCCGACACCGACGACCGCGTCGTGCCGGGGCACAGCTTCAAATATACCGCCGCGCTCCAGCATGCGAAGGCCGGCGACAAGCCGCACCTGATCCGCGTCGAAACCCGCGCCGGCCACGGAAGCGGCAAGCCGACCGACAAAATCATCGCCGAGGCGGCCGACAAATATGCCTTTGCGGCGAAGTGGACCGGGCTGAGCGTCGAATAATGTCCACCGCCCTTTCCTTCACCGCGACCGATCCGGTCGAGCTATGGGCCGAGGCGGGCGACGCCGCTGCGGCTCTCGTCGCGGGCGAGCCCGACGGTATCGCCAATATGGCGAATGTCGCGGCGCTCATCTGGCAGGCGATCCCCGACCTCAACTGGGCGGGCTTCTATCGCTTCGACGGGCAGGAACTGGTGCTCGGCCCGTTCCAGGGCAAGGCGGCGTGCATCCGCATCCCGCTCGACAAGGGGGTCTGCGGCGCCGCCGCGCGGCTGCGCGCGACCCAGCGCGTCGACGATGTCCACGCCTTTCCCGGCCATATCGCGTGCGATGCCGACAGCCGCAGCGAACTCGTCGTCCCGGTGATTGCGAACGACCGGCTGGTCGGCGTTCTCGACCTCGACAGCCCGCGCCCCGCGCGCTTCACCGCCGACGACCAGGCGGGCGCCGAGGCGCTCGTCGCGCGCATCGCGGCCGCGCTCGCGCCCCCGATTTCCTGACCCAAAATGGGACGGGATACGCAGGGTTAACGGATTCGCGAAAAGGCGCTGATTTTGCTAACAAGCTGTTAACCAATCGGTTCAGGCCGAGGGAACAGGGAGCTTGTCATGCGTACGTTGGTGTTGTTGGGGGTAGCTGCGGGATCGTTGTTGCTGGCGGGCCATGCGCGTGCCGAACAGCCGTCGCTCGACTATGGCAATCCGGACAATCCCGATGTCCGCGTTTATACCGGCTATCCCGACCGCGTGCCGAGCGAAGTCGAATATCGCCGCGTCTCGGGCTATGACGCCGAGGGGCGCTGGACCGGCACATGGGACGGCACCTACGAAACGCCCGACGGCCGCCGCTATGAAGGCCGTTACGAAGGCACCGTCGAAGGCCACGGCGCCGGCTATCCGCCGCCGCCCGCTTATGATCCTTATTATCGCGGCGGGTACGACCCGCGTTACGACGCCGAAATGGAACGCCGCTGTGGCCGGGGGGGCACAGTGGGCGGCGCGGTTGTCGGCGGGCTCGTGGGGGGCATCGCCGGCAACCGCATTGCCGGACGCGGCGATCGCACCGCGGGCACGCTGATCGGCGGCGGGCTCGGTGCACTGGCGGGCAGCGCAATCGGTAGCGCCGCCGACAAGAAGAAATGCGACGAATGGTCGTCGAGCCGCAGCGCCCGTTATCAGGGCGGCTATTATCAGGGTGGTGCCTACCCCGGCGGCTATGCGACGACCTACCAGCACGGCTACGGCTACGGTTATGGCTACTACACGCCGGGCGTCGTCGTCACGACGATCATCAACGGCGCGCCGGTGGTGACCGAAACGGTCGAAACGAGCACGCGCACCTATTATGAAAATGTGCCGGTGCGGAAACGCTATGTCGCCAAGAAGAAGTGGAAACCCCGGCCCAAGCCGCGCTGCGCCTGCTGATATTCACCCGAAACAGGTCTGGTCATCTGTATCTGGTCCCGCGGCCCGCCATCCACCCGATGGCGGGCCGTTTCCATATCCTGCGTTCGGTTCGCCGTGCACCCGCAACGGTTCAGCGGCGCGAAAGCATCGAAGGCGTAGGGTCACGACATTGCAGGCCGGACCGTCCGGGGCCTGCCGAAGGGGAGCTTTCCTCGATGCGTAAATTGACCAGCCTCACCACCGCCGCGGCGATCGTCCTGACCTCGGTCGGGCTCAGCGCCGCCCCCGCCGAAGCGCGCGGGCGCCATCATGGCGGCTGGGGTTATCGCGACCGCGACAATATCAGCACCGGCGACGTGCTCGGCGGCCTGTTGATAATCGGCACGATCGCCGCGATCGCCAGCGCCGCGAGCAAGGACAAGCGCGAGCGCGCACCCGACTACCGCTATGACCCGCCATATCGCGCCGACGACCGGCAGGACGTACCGCGTTACGAGCCCGATACGCAGAATGACACGGTCCCCGGTGCGTATGGCCGCGGCGAAGCCGAAGCGCGCGCCGCCGATGCGTGCAGCTGGGCGGTCGAGGGCGATATGGGTGACAACGCCCGCGTCGACAGCATCACCGGCACCGAGGCCAACAACGGCGGCTGGTATGTCACCGGCACCGCTTCGCGCCTCGGCGGCGAGGTGCGCAGCTTCGGCTGCAGCTATCGCAATGGCCGCGTCGTTGACGTCAGTTTCGGCTGACGACATCCGGCGTCGGAAAAAGGCCTCCCGCCTCACAGGCGGGGGGCCTTTTCCTTTATGAACCCCGGCAAAACCAAGTCTGAACCGCAGATAAGCGGACAGTTCAGCACCGTGTCACCGCCGAATCGGTAAACCGTCTCCAACAGGCCGCGCACATGCCGCCTGCGCTTTGAGGAGACCGAACCATGGCTATCAAGACCAACCTGACCAAGGCCGCAATTGGTGCGGCCACCGCCGGCGCGATGCTGATGAGCGCCGCCCCCGCCGCAGCACGCGACCGCCACGATCGCGACGGGATCAGCGCAGGCGAGATCATCGCCGGCGCGGTCGTGATCGGCGGCCTCGCGGCGATCCTGTCGAGCGGCGACAACGACCGCTACGATCGTTACGACCGCCGTTATGACAACCGTTATGATGACCGCTATGGCGGCCGTTACGACGATGCCCGCTACGGCTATGGCTATGATTATAACCGCTATGGCAACAGCCGCAGCGCGGTCAGCCAGTGCGTCAACTCGGTCGAACGCGGCAGCCGCCGTTATGGCCGCACCGACGTCACCGAAGTGACGAGCATCGATCGCAAGCGTGACGGCTACCGCGTGAAGGGTCGCGTCATCGTCCGCGACGGTTACGGCGGCCGCTGGGGCCGCGGCGGATCGTACGACAAGGGCAAGTTTACCTGCGAGGTCCGTTATGGCCGCGTCCAGGACATCCGCTTCTCGGGCCTCGGCTGATCGCCGACCGCCAGCGATAGAAACTCCCGGCCCGCCCGTGCTCCGGCACGCGGCGGGCCGCTTGCATCCACGCACTTCGCGCCGCATGAAGCGGCATGATCAAACAGAGCCTGCTCGCCGCCCTGCTGCTCGCCGCACCAGCCCCGGCCTTCGCGAAGGATGAAACCCCCGCCGCCGATCCGGCCCGACTGAAAGCCGCGGTCGAGAAGCTGGTGTCGTTCGGAACCCGCCACACATTGTCGTCGGCGACCGATCCCAGGCGCGGCATCGGAGCCGCGCGCAACTGGGGCGCGACCGAGTTCGAGCGCATTTCCAAGGCCTGCGGCGGCTGCCTGAAAGTCGAACGCATTGCCGACCGCTTCGAGGGGCCGCGCGCACCCGCCGGCGTGATCGTCGAAAATGTCCTCGCGATCCAGCCGGGCAGCGGCGATCCCGCGCATGTCATCATGATCGCCGGCCATATCGACAGCCGCGTCTCCGATCCGATGAATTTCACCGCCGACGCGCCCGGCGCCAACGACGATGCCTCGGGCACCGCGCTGGTGCTGGAGGCCGCACGGCTGCTGTCGAAGCAGAAGCACCGCGCGACGATCGTCTATGCGCTCCTGTCGGGCGAGGAGCAGGGATTGTGGGGCGGCAAGCTGCTCGCCAAACATGCCAAAGACCAGAATTGGCAGGTCGCGGCGATGCTCAACAACGACATCGTCGGCGGCACCCACGGGACTGATGGTACGATCGTCGACAATCGGGTGCGCGTGTTCAGCGAGGGTATCCGCGCGTCGGAAGATCTGGCCGCACAGCTCGCGCGACGCGGCATCGGCGGCGAAGATGACGGCCCGTCGCGCGCGCTGGCGAAAGCGGCGATCCGCGCGGGAGAAAACAATCCCGCGATCGGGCTCGAGGTCCTCGCGGTACGCCGCCCCGACCGCTTCCGCCGCGGCGGCGACCATCTGCCATCGCTCGAACTCGGCTATCCGGCGATCCGCTTCACCGTCGGGATCGAGGATTATGATCACCAGCATCAGGATCTGCGTACCGAAAACGGCCGTAAATATGGCGATACCGTCGACGAGATGAATTTTCCCTATCTGGCGCGGGTAACCGCGCTCAACGTCGCGCTCGCGCGCGAACTTGCCGATGCGCCCCCCGCGCCTCTCAGCGTCAGCATCGACGGTGCCGTCAGTTCGAACACGACCGTGACATGGTCACCCATCAAGGACGCCGCCGCCTATCGCCTGTACTGGCGCCGCGCCGACCGCAGCGACTGGTCGGACAGCCGGATCATTTCGTCGAGCGCGCCGGCCGAGGTCGTGCTGCCCGGCGTCGTCGTCGACGATCATTTTTTTGGCGTTTCGGCACTGTCAGCGGACGGCAGCGAGAGCATCGTCACCTTCGGCGGGCTACCGCCGGCAAAATAATTGCCAAAGACGCTATACGAAAATTTACCTTCCTCCCTTACGCCGGACGAGGGACCAAAATGATCGGCCGACGTGGGGGTCGGGCGGAAGAAAATGAGTCGCGCATGTCCAGTCCCGAGGCGTCCCCGGCCTCATCCGCTCCTTCCGACAAGCGCCAGCCGCGTCAGTCGCGCTTGGTAAAGGGCGCGCTCGCCTGCGCGCGGCTCGGGCAGTTCGACGTGACGATCCGCAACGTGTCCGAAACGGGCATCGGCGGGCAGGCGCCCACCCCGCTCCATATCGGCGAACGAATCACCATATTGTTGCCGGGCCACGATCCGATGCTCGGCACCGTCCGCTGGGTCGTCGACAAGCGTTTCGGTATCGAAACCGACGGCGCCATCGACACCAGCCTGCTTCGCGCCGCATTGGGCGGCGGCATATCCGCCACGCACGCCGTCCCCGACGGGTTCGAGATCATGAAGCCGCCGACCGCGCCGGCCCGACGTCCGGGGCTGGTCCTCGGCGCCGCCCAGCCCGGGCATTTCGGCCGCAGCGTATGGATGAGCAAGCGGGAGTAGGCCGCCGCCTTCCCCTAGCCGGCCGAGAGGCAGACGACGCCAGCGGTTATGACCAGCGCGCCAAGCGCTTTGTGCAGCGTCATCCGTTCGTGCAACACGAATGTCCCGATGAGTGCGGCAAATAATATGCTTGTTTCGCGGATCGCCGAAACGCCGCCCATCGTGCTCTTGCTCATCGCCCAGACCGCGATGCAATAGCCCAATGTGCCCAATATCCCGGCACCGACGACCAGCATCCCCTCTTTTCCGCGCGGCAGGCGCGGTGCCCGCCGCCGGATGACGACGAAGGAGAGCGGGATAAGCACCCCCGCAACGACGGCTTGCCAGGCGGCATAGCTCGTCGCGTGCTCCGACAGGCGGACGCCCAGCCCGTCGACCACCATATAGCTCGCGATAAAAACCCCCGTCGCCAGCGCGGCTGCGGTCGACTTCGGATCCGGGCGGTTGCTTCCGAGCGCGAGCAGGATGATGCCCGCCGAGACGCAGGCGATCCCCGTAAGCCCCGCGGTGTTCGGCAGCTCGCCCGCAAGCAACGCCGCGCCCAGCGTGACAAGCAACGGCGCGCTCCCCCGCGCGATCGGATACACGCTCGACAGGTCGCCGTCGCGATAGGCGCGGACGAGGAACAGGCTGTATCCGATCTGGAGCGATGCCGAGAGAATGAGATAGGGCCAGCTGGCCGCAGCAGGCACGCCGAGCGCCAGCGCGAAGGGCAAGGCAGCGACCGCCCCGACCAAACATATGATCGCCAGCGACCAGAAACGATCCTCGCCATTCCGGACGATGGCGTTCCAGATAGCATGGATGAGGGCGGACGCGAGAAGAAGACCGACGACTATGGGCGACATTTCGGTCTTTCGATGATCGATGCGGCTCGGATTTCCGTTCTTTGCGCGGCACCGCCCCGAATAACAATCATCAATTTCTGGCGGCGCGCCCGAAATCGATGACCGCTAGCGCGCCTCCCAATAATCGAACGCCAGTTGCTGCTGCTCGCGAATGAAATGCGCCGCCGCAGCGCCCTCCCACGGCCCGTCATAACCCAGCAGCAGCGCCGTGCCGCCAACCCACCAACCCTGTCCCGGCAGCCGGTCGCTTTCGCGCACGACCAGCACGGCGAGGTCGGGTTCGCCGTCGATTGCGCAGAGCCGGTCGACCTCGCCCAGCGTCTTGCACAGCGCGCGCATCTTGGGCCGCGTGAAGCGGAAACCGAGGTCGCCGAGCAACTCCGAATAGCTGACGCTGCGTCCGTCGCGCGCCGCTTCGGTCAGGATCGACCGGATGCGCGGCGCGTCGCCCAGCGCGCCGACATCGGCGGCGTGCGCATCGCCGCCCAGCCCGCCGTCTAGCGCGCCTTTGGCGGCCATGGGACAAACCCGGAGGTGCGCGCGACATAATCGGCATATTGCGGCCGCGTCTTGTGCAGCCCCTTTTCGAGCAGCGCCTTGCCCGACCACCGGGTGAGCGTGAAGGTCAGGAAGACCGGCCCGATCACACTCGCGAGCGCCGGCCCCCAGCCGAGGTCGAGCGCGACGAACCAGATACCCCACCAGGTCAGCGCGTCGCCGAAATAATTGGGATGGCGCGTATAGCGCCACAGGCCGGTATCGAGCACCTTGCCCTTGTTCGAAGGATCCTTGCGAAAACGATCGAGTTGCGCATCGCCGATGCTCTCGAACGCGATGCCGGCCAGCGCCGCAGCCGCGCCGATCCAGCCGATGATCCCCACGTCCGCCATGGGGTCACTCGCGCTTGCCCATATGCCGATCTGCGCGGGCAGGCAGGTAATGAACAGCAGCGGCGCCTGCGTCAGGAAGACGGTGAGCAATGCTGTCTTCGCCCAGCCCCATTTCTTCGCTTCCATCGTGTGCGCGAGAATCTTCCTGTAGCGCGGGTCCTCGCCATGGCTCGCCCAGCGGATCGTCAGGTGGATCGCGAGCCGGAGCCCCCACAGCGTCGTGAGGCCAAGCAGCAGCGTTGCATGCGGCGCCTCGACACCGACCTGCCACGCCGTACCCCATGCCAACAGCACCATGCCGAACGCCCAGAAGGCGTCGATGAACGACACGTCGCGGATGACGACCGATATGCCCCACAGGATCAGGATGACCCCGATCAGTCCGGCGAAATTGGTCGCGAGCAGCAAGATGGCGTCACTCATGCGCGCATGTCCGGTCCTTCGTCGGCGCCGACAATATCGTCGATCGAGCGCGCCTGTCGCTCGGGGAATCGGGCGGTATGGTTCTTATATACCTCAAATACCTTCATCATGTCGGCGCGAAAGTCGCCGGTGGGCCAGATCAGCGGGCCAAGCCCGCCGGTCTTGGTCCCATAATCCATGAAGCCGACGACCAGCGGCACCCTTGCCGCCATCGCGATCTGATAAAAGCCGGTGCGCCATTTCGCCGCTTTTCCGCGCGTGCCTTCGGGCGCGACGGTCAGCATGAATTCGGCGCGGCGCGCGAATTCGTCGACCATCTGCTGGACGACATTGCCGCCGCCGCGGCGATCGACCGGCACCCCGCCCATCTGGCGAATGAAACCGCCGAGCGGCCAGCGGAAGAGGGACAATTTGCCCATAAAAAAGGGCCGGATCCTGAGGTCGGCGGTCAGACCGAGGAAATTGACGAAATCCCAGTTGCTCGTGTGTGGCGCCGCGATCAGGATGAAGCGCCGCGGTTCTGGCACCTCGCCCACGGCTTTCCATCCGCGCATCCGGTACAGCGCCAGCAACAGACGGCGCACCGCGCGCGCCACCAGCCCCGGCGGGTCGTCGTCTATTCTTGTCACGCTGGCTCCTATCCCCACGCGCACCCGATTGCGCGAAAGCCGCACGCGGCGCAAGGGGGCGCGCATCGCAGCTTGCGGGCGCGCTCTCTTTCTGCTCCCTTTCGGGCAACGACATGGGGGAAAATCGATGAAAATGCTGTCCGCGTTATTGACGTCCGCCTTGCTGCTTGGCGCGCCCGCAACCGCCGCCGAGGCGCAGCCGCGCCCCGACCAGCTCGCTTTCCGCGACCTCTATAAGGAGCTGGTCGAAACCAACACGACGCTGTCGTCGGGCAGTTGCACGCTCGCCGCCGAGCGCATGGCGGCGCGGCTGAAGGCCGCGGGGCTTCCCGACAGCCAGCTCACTTTGTTCGCGACCCCCGAAAATCCGAAGGAAGGCGGCCTCGTCGCCGTCTACCCCGGCACGTCCAAAGCCGCGAAGCCGATCCTGCTCGTCGCGCACATCGACGTCGTCGAGGCGAAGCGCGCCGACTGGGAGCGCGACCCGTTCGTCATGGTCGAGGAAAATGGCTATTTCTATGGTCGCGGCACCGCCGACGACAAGGCACAGGCGGCGGTGTGGGTCGACACACTGATCCGCTTCCAGCAAGCGGGCTACAAACCCAAACGCACTGTAAAAATGGCGCTGACCTGTGGCGAGGAGACCAATGGCGCCTTCAACGGGGTCGAATGGCTCGCGGCCAACAAACGCGACCTGATCGACGCCGAATTTGCCTTGAACGAAGGCGGCGGCGGCGACAGCGACGGCAAGGGCAAGGTGCTCGGCCAGTCGGTGCAGGTCGGCGAAAAGACTTTCGCCAATTTCCGCCTCGAAACCCGCAATCCGGGCGGCCACAGCTCGGCGCCGGTCCCCGCCAATGCGATTTACGAACTCGCCCGCGCGCTCACGAGGATCGACGACTATGACTTCCCGGTCGAAATGACCGACACGACGCGGCGCTTCTTCGCCGAAGCGGGCGCGGCGCGCGGCGACGAAACGGGCAAGGCGATGGTCGCGCTGGCGAAGAACCCCGCCGACAAGGCTGCCGAGGCGGTCGTCAACAAGGACCCGTTCCTGCACAGCAATTTGCGGACGACTTGCGTCGCGACCCTGCTCGACGGCGGCCATGCCCCGAACGCGCTGCCGCAGCGCGCGGGCGCGAACATCAACTGCCGCATTTTTCCCGGGCACAGCATCGAATCGATCAAGGATGAGCTCGGGCGCGTGATCGGCGATCCGGGCGTCACCATCACCCAGCTGCCGCCCAAGCGCCCCGCCCCGCCCGCGCCGCCGCTCGACCCCAAGGTCATCGGCCCGATGCAGAAGCTCGTCGACAAATATTGGCCCGGGCTGAAGGTCATCCCCGCGATGGCCAATGGCTATACCGACGCGACCTTCCTCGGCGCGGTCGGCATCCCGACCTATGGCATTCCCGGCATGTGGGGCGACCCCGACGGCAATGGCGCGCACGGCCTCAACGAACGGATGGAAGTGCGCTCGGTCTATGTCGGGCGCGACTATATGTTCGATCTGGTGAAGGCTTACGCCGACAAGCCGTAACGCGAGGTTCGGCACCGGCCCGCTCCCCACCCGGCCTCCCAATCCAGTTTACGCTGTGGGAGGCCGGGTGGGGAGCGGGCCGGTACCGTCTCAACCCACGAAAGCGCGCTCGATCACGAAGTCTCCGGGCGCCGCGTTCGAACCTTCCTTGAAGCCCAGCTCCTCGAAACGCGCCTGCAGGTCGCGGATCATCGCCATGCTGCCGCACATCATGATGCGGTCGCTTTCGGGATCGAACTGCGTCGGCCCGGTAAGCGGGTGACCGAAGAGCGATCCATCCTCAATCAGCGCGTCGATGCGCCCCGTCGTACGGAAGGGTTCGCGCGTGACCGTCGGCAGATAATGGAACTGCAGCAACGCCTGATCCTGCACCAGCGGATCGCCCGCAAGCTGGCTTTCCAGTTCGTCGCGGAACGCCAGGTCGCTGACCTGCCGCACGCAGTGCACGATGACGATCTGGTTGAACCGCTCGTAAATATCGGGATCGCGCGCAAGGCTGAGGAAGGGGGCAAGCCCGGTGCCGGTCGAGAGCATGAACAACCGCCGCCCGGGCGTCAGCGCGTCTGCGACGAGCGTCCCCGTCGGCTTGCGCCCCAGATAGACCGGATCGCCCGGCTGGATCAGCTGGAGCCGCGAGGTCAGCGGGCCGTCGGGCACCTTGATCGACAGGAATTCGAGCTCGTCGGCATAGGCGGGGCTCGCGATCGAATAGGCACGCAGCAGCGGCCGCCCCTCGCCCGGCAGGCCGATCATGACAAATTCGCCCGAGCGGAAACGGAAGCTGGGCGGGCGCGTGATCGTGAAGCTGAACAGATGCTCGTTCCAGTGGCGCACCGAACGCACCTCCTCGACAGTCAGCGAGGCGGAGGGGGCAAGCTTGGCGGCTTCGGCAATACGGTCACTCATCACTTTGAACTTTCCTGATGTGTCATGGCGCCGGCCGCGAGGGCCGGCATATCGAATCCCGCCGCGACCAATCTGTCGATCGCGGCGCCCATCGCTTTGGCAATCGGACCGACGCTGTCTCCCTCGGCCAGCAAGGCCAGCGTCGCGCGGGCATTTGCGGCGTTCCCAAGCGAAAAATCGCACCAGAGTCCAAGCAGAATTGCTTCATCCTCTGAAATCTGGAGGCACGGCATCGGCGCGAGCAGCAGCGTTTCGACCGCGTCGCCGCCGAGCAGCGCCATCGCGATATGGAAGTCGGGCAGCGCACCCCGCGCCTCGACGGCGGTGAAACCCCGGTAGAGCATCTGCGGCGGACATTGCCCGCGCCCGGCGGCGAGCACCCACGCGCGCATCGCCCAGAGCAGAAAACGACCGCCGTTGCAGAGGCTTTCCACCGGCCGGTCGACAAAGGCGTACATCGATTCCCTTTCCAGCGCGCGCACGATGCGACGCCGGCGGGCTTATATGTTATTGCGAGTCATTTGCAATTCATGATTTCTATCGGGCGTGGTTTGAGTCCCATACTGCCGCCCTTCGGCACGCTACCAAGATCGGTTGTCCACGAAAAAGTCGAGCAGGACGCCGACGGTGTTTCCATCCGCATCGGCCAGCCTGAACAACGGATAGTCTTCTCTCCCCTGACCCGCGCGGACAAGAATTGCGGTCCCCGCCCCCTCGTCCGCAACCCGCACGGACTTTCGATCGACGGCGACTGCTCCGGAAATTTTGGGGAAGAAGAGATCGCTCTTCCGCAAGGTCCAGCGGCCGGCGTGGTCCCCTGCGATCTGCTGAAGAACCCCGGGCTTTGCGAACGCGATCTCGCTGGCCACTACTCCCAGCTCGACGCCATGCGCGTCGGTCAGCGGCTCGATGGTGGTTACGCCCCCATTGCCTTGCAGTACGACAAATGCGTGCGAAACATATTCTTCATAGTCATGCGTCTCTTCCGCCCCGAGATGTGCGACGGTGAATGTGGCCTCATATTGGCCGGCAACGACAGAAGCCGTGACGCCCTGCCCGAACGCATCGGCGTTGGTGATCTCGAGCTCGCCTCCATCAACCAGAAGGGCTCCGGCGGTTTCGCGGCGGCTGTTCGCGAGCGTTTGATTCCATGCCTCGCCGATGCGCTGCGTCCAATCGGGGTCCGGACCCACCTTGTATTGGACTTCAGAATTACGCGGATCCTCGACGAAGGCAGGCTCCCCCTTGCCCTCGACCGCCGCGACGTCCTCCGCCGTTAAACCGATACGCGCTGCGAGCGCTCTAAACTGATTCCACATCCTGTCCCCCTTGGCCGCCCGGAAAAGAGGTCGCCCTACAATTCAAAAGAACGGTCATGATCGCGACCGCGCAAGCCGGTGTGCCGGCCCGAATTGCGCCACCGCCGCGCCCACGAACGGCAGCGCGACGAGCCAGAGCCGCACCCCGGTCACGCCCAGCGGGCTTGCGATGCTGATCGCCGCTGTGGCGCCGAGCCCCGTGCAGATCAGCAGCAGCCCGACGATCAGCCGCCAGTGGGGCACCTCGCCGCTATTCTTGCTCGCGCGCTCGTAGCGCGCGAAAGCCATGATCAGCGGAAAGAGCGCCGCGATATAAAGCGCGAACCAGACCGACCGCGCCAGCCACCAGGCCACGCTGCCCGGCGCGACGTCGAGCCCGACCCCGCCGAGCAGCCACGCAGCGACCATGACGAGCACGAAGGCGGTGAGGTGCCAGAGGTAGATCGTCATGATCATCCCGTTGACGAGCACGACGCTCGTCCAGATGCGGATATTGCCCAGCATTCGCCGCCCCGCGGGTTCGAGTGCGAGTGCGAAACCCGCCTGCGCGATGCCGAGCGCGAGCAAGGCAAGCGTCGGCGGCATCGAATTACTGAGATCCGATCCCGGCACACCGATCATCGCAACCGGATAGGGGCCGAGCCCGACGAGCAACGCCAGCGCGATCGACCCGCCGATGCCCCAGAGCAGCGCCCTGCCGGGCGTCAGCCGTCCCTCGCTCCACGCGAAGCCGAGCTGGTGGATCGCGAGCCAGACGAAGGCGAAGTTGAGGAAGTTCACATAAGGCACGTCGAAGCGCAGCGCAGCGACGTCGATCGCCACCGCGCCCGCGACGAGCGCCCAGAAGGAGCCAAAACCCCAGCGCTTCCACGCGCGCCAGGTCAACGGCACGACCGCCGCGACCATCAGATAGACCGACAGGAACCATACCGGGATCAACGCGAGTTGCGCCGCCATCGCAACGACACCGCGCTCGACCCCCGCCAATGTCCCGAACATCGCGACGAGCGTCCAGATCAGGAACAGGGGCAGCACCGGGTTGATCAGCCGTTGCAGCCGGCCGCTATACCAGCTTTCGTAACTGGCACCCTTTCGTAGCGTCGCCGCCCACGACATGCCGTTCGAAAAGCCGCCGACGAGGAAAAACAGCGGCATCACCTGGAACCCCCAGGTCAGCCACTGCGTCCAGGGCAATATGCCGAGCAGATGCCCGCCCTCGACCGCGCCGTCCTTCATATAGGGCGCGGCGACAAGCCAATGGCCGACGACGACCGCAAGGATCGACAGCGCGCGGAGGAAATCGACGTAGCGGTTGCGTTCAGGCGGCGCTTGCCCGGCGACCTCTTTCGCCCGCGACCAGATATTTTTGCGAACAACGCCAGTGGTTTCGCTCAAGATACCGTCCCTCCCCAAATCGAAACCCCAAGCTAGTGTCGTGCAGCGTCAACGCAAGCCTTTGCCTTGGCGCGCCAGCCTTGCTATCGGCTCTGGGCAATGGCCAGTACCACCGACGACCTTCCTCCTTCTGAACCCGTCCCCGGCATGATCGATACCCCGTTCGACAGCGCGCTGTCCGAACGCTATCTCGTCTATGCGCTGTCGACGATCACCGCGCGCTCGCTGCCCGATCTGCGCGACGGACTGAAGCCCGTCCACCGCCGCCTCCTTTGGGCGATGCGCGCGATGCGACTCGACCCGTCGCAGGGTTACAAGAAATCGGCACGCGTCGTCGGCGACGTCATCGGCAAGTTCCACCCGCACGGCGACACCGCAGTTTACGACGCGATGGTCCGTCTCGCGCAGGATTTCTCGCTGCGCTACCCGCTCGTCGACGGACAGGGCAATTTCGGCAATATCGACGGCGATAATGCCGCGGCGTACCGCTATACCGAGGCACGGCTGACGCGCGTCGCGATCGACCTGATGCAGGGTCTCGACGAGGGTACGGTCGATTTCAAACCGACCTATAATGGCGAAGACGAAGAGCCCGAGATCATGCCGGGGCTGTTCCCGAACCTGCTCGCCAATGGCGCGAGCGGGATCGCGGTCGGCATGGCGACGAACATCCCGCCGCACAACGCCGCCGAGGTGATCGACGCCGCGCTGGTGCTGATCGAGAATCCCCGCGCCGAGCTGTCCGAACTGCTCGAACATGTGAAGGGTCCCGATTTTCCGACCGGCGGCATCGTCGTCGACAGCCCCGAAACGATCGCCCACGCCTATGAGACCGGCCGCGGCGGTTTCCGCGTCCGTGCACGCTTCTCGACCGGCAAGGATGCCGACGGCCGCTGGGAAGAGAGCGGCATCGAAAAGCTCTCGGGCGGCACCTGGCAGCTCGTCATCAGCGAAATTCCTTATGGGGTCGCCAAAGGCAAATTGATCGAACAGATCGCCCAGCTCATCGCCGACAAGAAATTGCCGATCCTCGAGGATGTCCGCGATGAAAGCGCCGAGGATCTGCGCATCGTCCTCGAACCCAAGAGCCGCAACGTCGACCCCGATGTGCTGAAGGAAAGCCTGTTCCGGCTGACCGACCTTGAAAACCGCTTCGCGCTCAACCTCAACGTGCTCGACGCGACGCGCACGCCAAAGGTGATGGGGCTGCACCAGCTGCTCTCCGAATGGCTCACGCACCAGATCGTCGTCCTTGTCCGCCGCGCGCAGCATCGCATCGCCAAGATCGACGACCGGCTCGAACTCGTCGCGGGCTACATCATCGCCTTCCTCAACCTCGACCGGATCATCGAGATCATCCGCACCGAGGACGAGCCGAAGCCGGTGATGATTGCGGAATTCATCCTGACCGACCGGCAGGCCGAGGCGATCCTCAACATGCGCCTGCGATCCTTGCGCAAGCTTGAGGAAATGGAACTGAAGCGCGAGCAGGCCGACCTCACCGCCGAGCGCGAGGAGCTCGCCAAGCTGATCGAAAGCCCGGCGCGGCAGAAGACGCGGCTGCGCAAGGACCTCGAAAAATTGCGCGCCGTCTATGGCCTCGAAACATTGCTCGGCGCGCGCCGCACGACGATCGCCGAAGCCGCGCCGACACGCGAGATTCCGCTCGACGCGATGATCGAGAAGGAGCCGGTGACGGTCATCCTCTCAAAACGCGGCTGGATCCGCGCCCAGCGCGGTCACGTCGCCGCCGACCAGTGGGGCGAGTTCAAGTTCAAGGAAGGCGACGAACTGCTGTTCGCCGCACACGCACAGACGACCGACAAGTTGCTGATCGCAGCGAGCGACGGACGCTTCTTCACCATCGGCGCTGACAAACTGCCCGGCGGGCGCGGGTTCGGCGAGCCGCTGCGCCTGATGGTCGATATCGACCCCGAAGCGCGGATCGTCGCGATGATCCCGGCGAGCGCCGAAGGCCGGCTGCTGCTCGCTTCGTCGAGCGGGCATGGTTTCGTCGCGCAGATGAGTGAGGTCGTTGCCGAAACCCGCAAGGGCCGCAACGTCGTCAACCTGAAACCGAAGGCGGCGCTCGCCGTCGTCCGTCCGATCGCGGCGAGCGACGACAGCGTCGCGGTGGTCGGCGAGAACCGCAAGCTCGTCGTCTTCCCGATCGCCGAAGTGCCGGTCATGGCGCGCGGCCAGGGCGTTATGCTGCAACGCTATCGCGACGGCGGCCTTTCGGACGCGGTCAGCTTCGCCTTTGCCGACGGATTGAGCTGGGCGATGGGCGGCGACACCGGCCGCACGAGGACCGAAACCGACCTCGCACCCTGGCGCGTCGCGCGCGGCGCCGCCGGCCGGATGCCTCCGACCGGTTTTCCAAGGAACAATCGCTTCGGCTGATCGTAATTCCATGTAGCCGTAAATCCCTTTTTTACTTCCCGTAACCTAGGCATGGGGCAATGGGGAAAGGTCGCACAAAACCCGCTGTTATGCCTATCGATAGAACCGGCGAAGACCGGCCCTTGTTGTTTGTCGGCTGGATCGACGCGCTTCCGGTTCCGGCCGCGCTCATCCGACCGATGGCGCGCGGCAACTTTCGGCTCCACGCGAGCAACGCGGCCTTCGACCGGCTGAGCCTGTCGCCGGTCGGCGCCGATGCGCCTATCGAACTGCTGCGCGCGATCGAACGGGCATCACAATATCCGGAAGAATCGCAGGAATTTTCCTGCCAGCTCGGCGACGGCCCCGCAGCGCGCGATCTGCGCGGATCGATCGGGCCGCTACCCACTGAATCGGGCGATGACGGGCTGTTCCTGCTGACGCTGATCGACCGGACGCAGGAAATGATGACCGAGCGCAATCTGCGCCGCGAACTCGTGTCCGACAGCCTGACCGGGCTTCCCAATCGCGCCGGGTTCGAAGAACTCGTCGAACAGCGCGCCCGCATCGAGGGTCCCGGCGCCGACCATGCGATCCTGCTGCTCGACCTCGCGCGTTTTTCGCGCATCAACGAACATATCGGCCCGATGGCGGGCGACGAACTCATCATCACCGTCGCACGGCGACTGAAATCGAGCCTGCGCAGTGGCGACATGCTTGCGCGTACGGGCGGCGACGAATTCGCCATTTCGTCGCGCGTCGCGGGCGGGCGCGCCGACGTGCGCGAGATGGCGCGGCGCATCCGCGGCTGTTTCGATCATCCGTTCCGGATCGGCGAACTCAAGGTCAGCGTCGACTGCGCTTTGGGCTGCGCGATCCAGCCGGCAGCTGACACCGATGTCGCCGATCAGATCCGTCACGCCCAAATCGCGCTCAAACGCGCGAAACAAACCGACCGCATCGAAATCTACGAACCCGAAGCCGCGATGCTGTCGGACAACCGGTTCGGGCTCGAAACCGAACTGCGCAATGCGATCGAGGAAGACAGGCTCCACCTCGCCTTCCAGCCGCTGATTGAACTCGCGAGCGGCCGCGTCGCCGGGTTCGAGGCACTCGCACGCTGGGATAACAGCAGCGGCCATTCGGTGTCCCCGACCGAATTCATTCCGATTGCGGAGGATTCGGGGCTGATCGTTCCGCTCGGCCAATGGGCGATCGGCAAGGCCGCGGCGGCACTCGCCGAGTGGGACCGGCAGAACGGCGACGCGATCGTCGACGCCTATTTCTCGGTCAACGTCTCGGCAATCCAGCTGGTGCGCGACGATGTCGCGGCAGTGGTCCGTCAGGCCCTCGAAACGCACAAGATCGGCGGCGAGCGGCTGATGATCGAACTCACCGAAAGCGCGATCATCGGCGATCCCGACCTTGCGCTGTCGGTGCTGAGCGAGCTGAAGGCACTCGATGCGCGCGTCGCGATGGACGATTTCGGCACCGGCTATTCGAACCTTGCCTATCTCCAGCGGCTTCCGATCGACGTGCTCAAGATCGACCGCAGCTTTGTCGAACATATGGTCGATGATCGCGACAAGGTGGCGATCGTCCGCACGATCCAGAGCCTCGCCGAAGTGCTGGGGATGCGCACCACCGCCGAGGGGGTCGAAACCGCCGATCAGGCGCGGCTGCTGTCGGCGCTCGGCTGCGATTTCGGGCAGGGTTTCCTCTTCGCGCGGCCGATGGATAGTGTCGCCGCGCTCGATTACTGGCGTCAGTCGCTCGCGCGGCCGATCTTCTGATCGACGAGCTGCGCGACGCGCGTAGCATCCGGAAAATCCTCCGCCACCCATTCGGCCTCGACCGCCTTCAGGATGCGGGCGACGTCCGGCCCCGCGGCAATCCCGCGCGCGACGATATCGCCGCCCTTCAGCGGCAGTTGGGGGACATCCCATCCCGACAGCGCTTGCACCGCGTCCGGATCGCCCCCGAGCAGATGGACATCGCGCGCCGCTTCGATGCCAATAGCGTGCGCGAGTTGCCGAACCGGGCGGGTGATGTCGGAGCGGCTCCCGCCAAGCGCTGCCAGATGTTTGCGCTGCCGCGTCGACAGGCGGAGTCGGCTCGCAACCTGTTCGGCAATCACCGCATCGACAGGAAGCAGCGCCGACAGCCGGCGCAGCGGAGCGATGGTCACCCGCGCGGCCTCTTCATTCGCCAGCAGCTGGTCGAGCGTGGCGGCAAAGCCATCGTCCAGTTCGGGTAACAGCATCTCGAATATGCCGTCCACCGCCATTTGCCTTACGATCGCGCGCGGATCGGGGAGCGCGAGGATCTTGAGCAACTCGTCGGCAATCCGTTCGCGCGACAGGCTCTTGAGCGACTGGCGCGCGGCCACCACCGCGGCATGGCTGGCGGGATCGAGCGCGCCGTGTCCGAAACGCGCCGCGAACCGATAGAAGCGCAGGATGCGCAGGTGATCCTCGGCAATCCGCATCGCGGCGTCACCAATGAAAGCCACCCGCCCCGCCTCCAGATCGGCAAGACCGCCGAACCAGTCATCGACCGCGCCCGTATCGGGGTCGGCATAAAGCGCGTTGATCGTGAAGTCGCGCCGCGCCGCATCGTCGCGCCAGTCGTCCGCGAAGGCGATCGTCGCGCGGCGCCCGTCGGTCTCGACGTCGCGGCGCAGCGTCGTAATCTCGTGATGGTCGCCGCTGGCGATCGCGGTGACGGTGCCGTGCGCGATACCCGTCGGGATCACCTTGATATCGGCGGCCTCCAGCCGCCGCGTCACCTCTTGCGGAAGCAGCGGGGTCGCAAGATCAATGTCGGCCACGGGCAGACCGAGCAGCGTGTCGCGCACCGCGCCGCCGACGGCCTTGACCGCGCCGCCGTCGGCGGTGAGCGCGGCGACGATCCGGCGCAATCCCGGCCGGTCTCGCCATTCGGCGTCGGGCAACAACGTCACCGGTGCCAGCCCGCCGGCAAACGCCGCGCCAGATTGATGATGATTCCCGCCGTCACGCCCCAGATCCGCCGTCCCTGCCAGTCCATGTCATAATAATGGCGGTCGTGCCCCTGCCAATTGGCATGTTGGCGCGCATAGTTGTCGGGATCGAACAGGATGTCGAGCGGCACCTCGAACCAGTCCTCGACCTCGTCGGGATTGGGATCGAACGCCATATCCGGCGGGATGACGCCGAGCACCGGGGTGATCAGATAGCCGCTGCCCGAGCGATAGGGTTCGGTCACCCCCGCGACCATCACATCGCGGCGGTTCAGCCCGATTTCTTCTTCTGCCTCGCGCAGCGCCGCATCGACCGCATCGCGATCGCCAGGATCGATCTTGCCGCCAGGAAACGCGACCTGCCCGGCATGGCTGCGCAGCCACTGCGGCCGCTGGGTCAGAATGACGCCGGGGTCGGGGCGGTCGGTGAAGGCGATCAGCACCGCGGCATCACGCAGGGTCGGCATACCGAGATACGTCTCGTCCTCGCCTGCATCGGGCAAGAGATTGTTCAGCGCCGCGCTCAGCTTTTCCGAAAGCATCAGGCAGCCACCAGCGGAAAGCGCGCGCCGTTCGACCAGATCGCGGGATGCCCGTCGCCTTCGGCCAGCGCCATCTCGACGAGTTCATAATAGAGCGCACGATCGATCCGCGCTTCAAGGCCATTGCCGATCACGCCGCGCACATGCAGCCGGGGGTCAGGATCGTCGGGGTCGGACCCAAATGTCAGCGGATGATCCGCACCCGCCATCACGAGATCGTCGGTGTCGAGACGAAAGACGAGCTTCCGCGCCTCGCCCTCGCCTTCGCTTTTCATCTCGACGGCGTGAAAGGGTGTGTCCTCGACCGCAATCGTCAATCTTTCGGCGGGCGTGACAAGGACATGGCCGCCGTCGGGTTCGCGGCGCAATATCGTCGAGAACAGCCGGACCATCGCGGGTCGGTTGATGCGGCCGCCCTCGTGATACCAGCTGCCGTCGGCGCGGATTTCCATCGCGCTGTCGCCCGCGCGTTCGGGGTGCCAGCTTTCGACCGGCGGCAATTTGCGCGCCGCCAGCAATTCGGCCGCCTCGGTCAGCGAAAGCTGCGAAAAATCTTTCGGAAGCGAGGGCGCGGGGCTGACCATCCGTCCGACATAGGCGGACCGACGGCGGGTGCAACCCCGCAACGGGTCAGCGCGGCCCGATCATCCCCGTGCCCGTCGGCAGGGCGTGCCCGTTCACCGCCCGCGCGAGCAGGCGCCGTTTCTCATACGGCCCCGGCAAATCCCACGCGCCCGTCGCATCGGCATCAAAGCCGAAAAAGCGCCCATAATATTCGGGGTCGCCGATCATCATCAGCGCGCTGTCGGCGAGGCTTTCGGCCGCTTCGAGCATATGCGCCATCAGCGCGCGGCCGTGCCCGCCGCGCTGGAGGTCGGGACGCACCGCGACGGGACCGACCATCACGAGCGGCGTTATGGTACCATCGGGCGCCAGATGCGCGACCGGCCAGCACTGGATCGTGCCGACCAGCGCGCCATCCTCGACGAGCGCGAAGCTCAGCGCCGGTACCGCATCCGCGCCTGCGCGGATGCGGTAGGCGGTTCGTCCAAAGCGATCCGATCCGAAAGCGGCGTCGAGGAGACCCTCGACCGCCTGCGGCTCGATATCGGACAATGGAAGTAACTCGACCAACGCGTACCCTTTCGCTAATGCGGCGGCGCTTTAGGGACCGGGGGCGCAGTTGCAAACCCCCGACGGACAGGAATTTCTTGTGACCGATACATTGTGGCTGGAAGTGGACGGGCTGACCGTTGACGTGCTGACCGGCATCTATTCCGAAGAAACGCACCTGCCGCAGCCGCTGCGTATCTCGGTGCGCGCGAAGCTCGCGATGGCGGATCATTATGATCCGACGACCCCGCTCAGCGCGTCGAAAAATTATATGCATCTGAAATTCGCGGCGACCGACGGCATCCCCAAGGATGTGCATTTTGTGCTGATCGAAAGCGTCGCCGACCATATCATCGACACGCTTTTCCTGCAGGACGCAAAGGTCGACGAGGTCGAGGTCAAGATCGTCAAGCTCGCGATCGCCGAGGAAGGCGAGCAGATCGGCATCACGATGCGACGCGTGCGCAAATGACGCAGAAGCTCGCTCTCGTCACGGGCGGGCTCCACCGCGTCGGCGCCGCCATCGCGGCGCGGCTGGCGCGCGAAGGCTATGCGCTGGCGATCCACAAGCGCAGTCCGGGCGACGCCGATCCGGTGCTCGCCGAGGCGCTGGCCGAAACCGGAGCGCTCAGCCATCGCTTCGCCGCCGACCTCGCCGATCCCGCCGCGGTCGACGCCCTGATCCCCGCGGTGATCGAAAAATTCGGCCGCGCGCCCGATCTGCTCGTCAACAATGCGGCGCTCTTTGCCGAGGGTGAATGGTACGATCTTTCGGCAACGGCGCTGACCGAGATGATGCAGGTCAATCATCATGCGCCGGTGATGCTCGCGAAGGCGCTTGTCACTGCGAGCGAGGGCCGGCGCCCGGCGATCGTCAATATCGTCGACCAGCGCGTTGTCCATCCGGTACCCGACCAGCTCGCCTACAGCTTGTCGAAATCGGCGCTGTGGCAGGCGACGGCCACGCTGGCCGTGGCATTTGGCGCGAGAGCGCGCGTCAATGCCGTCGCACCCGGACTGACGATGGCGACCAGCGATTATTCAGACGCGCAGGTCGAGCGGCTCGCAAAGCGTATGCCGCTCGGCGCGCTGCCGACACCCGCGCAGATCGCCGATGCGGTGATCTATCTGGCGCGCGCCGAAGCGGTCACGGGACAGACGATCTTCGTCGACGGCGGCGCGCACCTCGCGCCGATGGAGCGCGATTTCGTGGCGCTGGAGCGCGACTGACTCAGTAAATATGCACCGCCTTGGTGACGAGATAGCCGTCGAGCCCCTCGGGCCCGCTCTCGCTGCCAAAGCCCGATTCCTTGATCCCGCCGAACGGCGCATCGAGCGCCGAGATGACAAAGCTGTTCACCCCGACCATGCCGCTTTCGATGCTGTCGACGATGCGATTGATGCGGCGGCCATTCTCGGTGAAGGCGAAGGACGCCAAACCGTAGGGCAGCCGGTTCGCCTGTTCGAGCGCTTCCTCCTCGGTGCCGAACGGCCGGATCAGTGCCATCGGGCCGAAGGGTTCGTGGTTCATCGCATCGGCCTCGACCGGCACGTCGGCGATCGCGGTCGGCTGGAAGAAATAGCCGTCGCCGGTCGCCTCGCCGCCCGCGATCACGCGCGCGCCCTTCGCTTTCGCATCGGCAACCAGCGCTTCGAGTGCCGGGATACGCCGCGCGTTGGCGAGCGGGCCCATCTGCGTATCGGCGTCGAGCCCGCTGCCGATCTTCACCTTTTGGGTGCGCTCGGCAAAGCCCTTCACGAAGGCCTCGTAGATGCCCTGCTGGACATAGAAGCGCGTCGGCGAGATGCAGACCTGCCCAGCGTTGCGGAACTTCTGCCACACGACCTTGTCGAGCGTGGCTTCGAGATCGCAATCGTCGAACACGAGCACCGGGGCGTGGCCGCCGAGCTCCATTGTGATCCGTTTCACGCCATCGGCGGCGAGCTTCATCAGATGCTTGCCGACCGCCGTCGAGCCAGTGAAGCTGACCTTGCGGATCACCGGGCTCGCCAGCAGGTGGCGGCTGATCATGTCGGGGTCGCCATAGACGAGCTGGACGGCGTCGCCGGGGATGCCGGCGTCAGCAATGCAGCGCATGATCGCGCTGGTGGAGCCCGGCGTTTCCTCGGGCGCCTTCGCGATCACGACGCAGCCCGCAGCGAGCGCGGGGGCGATCTTCTTGACCATCAGGTTGACCGGGAAGTTCCACGGGCTGAAGCCCGCGACGGGGCCGACCGGATGTTTGGTGACCATCGCGCGCTGGCCTAGAGGGCGCTGGAGCACGCGGCCGTCGATGCGCTTGCCCTGCTCGGCGAAATAGTCGAACAGCCCCGCCGCCGACAGCACCTCGCCGCGCGCCTCGGCGATCGGCTTGCCCTGTTCGAGCGTGAGCAGCGTCGCGATATGCTCGACGCGCTCGCGGATGATACCCGCGGCCTTGTGCATCAGCGCCGCGCGCTCGTCGGGGGTCTTGGCGCGCCATACCGGCCAGCCGCGTTCTGCCGCAGCGAGAGCCTCGTCGAGATCGGCCGCCGTCGCGACGGGCAGTTCGGCAATCGTGCCCGCGGTTGCAGGATTATAAACCGGCCGCTCGTCGCGCCCCTCGCCGCTCCGCCAGGCACCGTTGATGAAGAGCTGGAGGTCGGCGTCGTAGGTCGCGGTCATATAAGATCCTTCGGCGAGGAAATGGGGGATAGGGGCGATATAGGAAGCGCTAGCGATAGTTAAAGCTGATGCTGATGCGTTCGCGCTTGCCTGCGTTCGGCATCACTTCGTGCCGAAGCCAGCTTTCCCAAAGGAAGATGCGGCCCGCAGCGGGCTCGGCGTAAATGAAGGGATGGAGATGTTCGGGCGCGTCGTCGGTGCGGCCAGGGGCTGCCATCAGCATGGCAAGGCGGGGGTCTTCGAGCTTGAGCGCGCCCGATCCCGGCGGAACCGCGACATAGAAAGTCCCCGACACGATGCTGTGCGGATGGATATGCCCGCTGTGCGTGCCGCCGGGTTTCAAAATATTGACCCACAGGCTGTCGAGTTTCAGCGGCTTCGCAAGATCGAAATGGCACGCCTTGGCGAACGCCTTCACTTCCTTGTCGAGCAGGCGCTTCAAATCGTGGAAAGCCGGGTCGCGTTCGGGCAGGTCGCCGAGCGACGCATAGCTCGTATAGCCTTTATAGCCATGCTCGCGGCTCCACCGCCGTCCCGCGCCATCCTCTTCGGCGAACAGACGGCTACTTTCCTCCAGCTCCTCGAGCAGATCGGGCGTGCCGATATCGGCTTCGTAAAAATTTGTGGCGAAGAGCGTGCGAACGGGCATGATGGGCGCAAAGCATAGGACGCACGCAAGAGCAAGGGAGAGGCTATGGCCGAGTTTGAACTGATCGCCGACGGATTGCGCTTTCCCGAAGCGCCGGTCGTGATGGACGACGGCAGCATCATCGTAGTCGAGATCGAGGCAAAGCGCATCACGCGCTGCTGGCCCGGCGGCCGGAAAGAAGTCGTCGCGACCCCCGGCGGTGGCCCGAACGGCCTTGCGATCGGCCCTGACGGCAAGCTCTATTGCTGCAACAACGGCGGCTTCAACTATGTCGAATCAAACGGCTATCTCGCGCCCCACGGGATCGCCGACGATTATTCGGGCGGGCGGATCGAGCGGATCGACATCGACACCGGCGAGGTCGAAATCCTCTACAAGACGGGCGACCATGGCGTCACCCTGCGCGGGCCGAACGACATCATGTTCGACGCGCATGGCGGCTTCTGGTTCACCGACCATGGCAAGGTCGATTATGCGAAGCGCTGTCACGACATCGTCGGCATCTTTTACGCCAAGGCCGACGGCAGCTTTATCGAGGAAGTGATCTTTCCGTCGAACAATCCGAACGGCATCGGCATCTCGCCCGACGGCAACAGCCTTTATGCCGCCGAAACCTACACCTGCCGCCTGATGAAGTTCAACATCATCGCGCCGGGCAAGGTCGATGATGCCGCGGGGCCCGGCGGCCCCGGCATCCCGCTCTATCGCCCCGCGGGCTATAAATTCTTCGACAGCCTCGCGATGGAGGCCAACGGCAATATCTGCGTCGCGACGATCGGCGAGTGCGGGATCAGCGTGGTGTCGCCGCAGGGCGAACTGGTCGAATTCGTCGCCACCGACGATATCTTCACCACCAATATTGCCTTCGGCGGACCCGACCGGCAGGATGCCTATCTGACGCTGTCGGGTACCGGGCGGCTGGTCAAGACGCGCTGGGCGCGGCCCGGGCTACAACTGCAATATTAGGGGCCGGAAACGTAAAGCCTATGCACGCCGAAACCCATGCCGTTACGCGGATCGGATGGTTGCGCGCCGCGATCCTCGGCGCCAACGACGGGATCGTATCGACCGCGAGCCTGATCGCGGGCGTCGCGGCAGCGGGGGCGTCGCAATCGTCGATCCTCGTCACCGGCACCGCGGGGCTCGTTGCCGGCGCGATGTCGATGGCGGCGGGCGAATATGTGTCGGTGAGTTCGCAGAGCGACGCCGAACGGTCCGATGTCGAGCTGGAGAAACGCCACCTTGCCGCCGATCCCGAATATGAACTCGAAGAGCTGACGCTGATTTATGAGGAGCGCGGGCTCAGCCGCGCGCTGGCCGAGCAGGTGGCGGCGGAGCTGACCGCGCATAATGCACTCGATACCCATTTGCGCGACGAGCTGGGCATGACCGACACGATGGCCGCGCGACCCGTTCAGGCCGCTGCGGCCTCGGCGGCGAGCTTTGCGATCGGCGCCGCCTTGCCGCTGGGGACCGTGCTGGTCGATCAGGGCGACTCGCTACCATTGACGGTCTCCGCCGCATCACTGGTCTTTCTCGCAATCCTCGGCGCGCTCGGGGCGCGGGTGGGCAATGCACCTATGCTGCGGCCTGTCATCCGCGTGACCTTCTGGGGGGCGTTTGCCATGGCGGCGACGATCGCGATCGGATCGCTGCTCGGGACAACGCTGGGCTAGCGCCGTTCGAGCCACTCGCGGAGCGCGACGGCGTTGTTGCGCTCCTCGCTCTTCGCGGCATAGAGCAGGGTCACCGGCCCCGCGCTTCCCGCCGCGTCGAGCGTGAAGAGCGCAGCTCTCACCTCTTCGTCGCCGGCATCGAGTTCGGCGAAATAGTCGAGCCGGAACGCATCCCATGCCTCGTCCGAGTCGGCGGTTTCGCCATGGAACTGCTTGCGCAAGGCATCGCTCGGCGACAGCGGCTTGAGCCATGCCGCAAGCGCCGCCTTCTCCTTCGAAACGCCGCGCGGCCACAGCCGGTCGACGAGGAAGCGCGCACCGTCGCCGGGATCAGCCGGTTCGTGAATGCGTTTGACCGCGATTGTCAGGGGCGATGCCATCTGTATGACTATCGGCCATCCCGCATTCGCGGGCAAGTCCATCGGAGGGGTCCGGACATGAGCAGAGCTGGCTGGGCGATCGACATCGATCGCGACGATATCACGCAAGCTAAATTGGTCGGCGAGCCCGACACCGCGCTGGCGCCGGGGCAGGTGCGCGTCCACCTCGACAGCTATGCGATGACCGCGAACAACATCACCTATGCGGTGTTCGGCAAGCCTGCGGGCCTCTTCGGCAACGATCAGGGCTATTGGGATTTCTTCGCCGAGCGAGACACCCCCGGCCGCCTCCCCGTCTGGGGTTTTGCGACGGTGACCGAAAGCGCCGCCGAGGGCGTTGCGGTCGGCGACCGCTTCTATGGCTATTATCCGATGGCGGAGGGTGCGGTACTCACCGTCGGCAAGGCGGGACCGGGCGGCTTCACCGATGTCACGCCGCGGCGCACCACCCTGCCCCCCATCTACAACAATTATCAGCGGATCGAGGCGCTGCCCGATTATCGCGCCGCCGACCATGATTATTGGCCGGTGTTTCGCCCGCTGTTCCTGACCGGCTGGCTGATTGCGGACCAGTTCGAGGATGAGGGCGATTATGGCGTCCGGCAGATCCTGATTGCGAGCGCGTCGAGCAAGACCGCGATCGGCCTCGGTTTCTCGATCAGGCAGCGGCCCGAACCGCGGCCCGAAACCGTGGGTCTGACCAGTGCGGCCAATGTCGACGCGCTCGCCGCGCAAGGCATTTACGATCGCGTGATCAGCTATGACCAGATCATGGCGCTCAACGCGGCCACCCCCGCGGCGCTGGTCGACATGGCGGGCAATGGCGCGGTGACGCGCGTGGTGCACAGCCACTTCGGAAACAATCTCAAAGCGTCGATCGTCGTCGGCAAGTCGCACTGGGATGCGCAGGCCGACGTCGAGGGGTTGCCCGGCCCCGAACGGCAGGGCTTTTTCGCGCCGGGCCGCAGCCAGAAGCGGATCGCCGACTGGGGCGGCCCCGCGTTCGGGCAGAAAATCGCCGAAGCCTGGCTGGCGTTCATGGACATTGCGCCGCGGCTGGCTTCGGTCGATAAGCGTAGCGGCGGCGATGCGGCGCTCGCTGCCTATCGGGAGATGCTTTCGGGACAGGCCGACCCCAAAAAGGGGATCGTCGTCGTTCCATGAGAGTCGCATGAGCAGTCCCTTTCCCCGCCGCACGAAAGGATGGACCATGCTTCGCACCCTCGTCCTCACGGCCTCGCTCGCGCTCCTGCTTCCGGCAGGAGCGGCGCTGGCCGAAACGCCCAAGGCCGCGCCTGCGCACAAGCCCGACCTCGCCGATCGTGTTGCCGGCACCTATAAGGGCGACATTATCTCCGACGCGCGCGGCTCGTCGAAAGACCGCGTGACGATCACCGTCACGCGCACCGGACCGGACAAGGTCGAGATCAAATCGGACTATCCGCGCATCCCGACCGTCACCATCCCGCTCGAAAAGGCGATGGACGCGATCCTCGCCGCGAGCGGCCCGTCGGTCTTTCTGCTCGACACGGTGCGCTCGCCTGACCGGCTCGACCTGACGATCGACGATGCAAGCTGGTCAGGCCAGCGCATCGCGACGCCGCCCGCGAAAAAATAGGGGAAAGCCATGCTGATCGTCGGAAGTCCCGTTTCCCCTTATGTGCGCAAGATCCTTGCGATCCTGCACCTGAAGGGGCTCGACTACGAACTCGATCCGATCACGCCCTTTTACGGCAACGACGAATTCACGAAGCTGAGCCCGCTGCGGCGCATTCCGGTGTTGATCGACGGCGATCTGGTCGTGAACGATTCGACGGTGATCGCCGAATATCTCGACGAGGCCTATCCGGACGTTCCGGTCCTGCCGACGGGCGCGCGGGCGCGGGCGCAGTCGCGGTGGATCGAGGAATATGGCGACAGCCGGCTCTGCGATCTTTGTATCTGGGAGCTCTTCTTTCCAAAGGTCGTCGCGCCGCACGTGTTCAAGCGCCCGCCCGACGAAGACGCGCTCGCGAAGGCCACCGACAGCGATCTGCCCGAGGCGCTCGACTGGATCGAAGAGCGCGCGCCGGGGGACGGCTTCCTGTTCGGCGACGGCGTCGGGATCGCCGATCTCGCCATCGCCTGTCCGCTGCGCAACGCGGCGATCGCCGGATGGACGCCGGACCCGGCACGCTGGCCGAAAACTACAGCGTGGCTCGATCGTATCGCGGCACTCCCCAGCTTTGCACGCACCGTCGCCATGGAGCCCGCGATCCTCGCGACACGTGCCGATGGACGGCGCGCCGCGCTCGAAAATGCGGGTGTGCGCGTTGCCGGGCAAAGCTTCGGCACCGACCAGCCCCGCGCCAGCATCATGCTACGCTGATTTTCCACTCCCTCTCCCAACGACAGGAACTATCTATGGGTCGCTTCACGACCGTGATCTTCGATTTCGGCGGCGTCATCACCGCCTCGCCCTTCGAGGCCTTCAATCGCCTTGAGGAACAACGCGGGCTACCGCGCGATTTCGTCCGCCGTGTCAATGCCGCCAACCCCGATGGCAATGCCTGGGCGAAGTTCGAGCGCGCCGAGATCGATGCCGCCGCGTTCGATGCGCTGTTCGCCGAAGAAGCCCGGGCGCTGGGGCACGAATTAGAGGGCGAAGCCGTCCTCGCGGTCATCGCCGGCGCCGTCCGTCCGGCGATGGTCGCTGCGCTCGATACGCTCAAAGACCGCGGCTTCACCATCGCGTGCATCACGAACAATGTCCCCGGCGGCAAGATGGGCGTTCGCGGCGCGGGCATGACGCGCAGCGAGGAAGCCGCGATCGAGGTCGCCGACATCATGGCACGCTTTGCGCATGTGATTGAATCGAGCAAGGCAGGGGTGCGTAAGCCCGACCCGCGCATCTATCTGATGATGTGCGAGAAACTGGGCGTCGAACCCGCCGAGTGCATCTATCTCGACGATCTCGGGATCAACTGCAAACCCGCGGGCCAGCTCGGGATGCACGCGATCAAGGTGACGAGCGGCGAGCAGGCACTCGCCGACCTGTCGGCGGCGCTGGAGATGCCTCTACCCTGACGCTTCGGCGATGTTGAGGCTGGCGGCGCGGGCAAAAATCTCGGCGAGAACCGGCTCGGTATCCGAGACACGCATCGCGACGTGAAATTCGACCGGCGCAAGCGCAGGCATTTCCGCCATCTCGACAAGCGCGCCGCTTGCGACTTCGCTGCGGACCATCGGGCGCGGGAAAATGCCGATCCCGCCGCCCGCTTTCGCAATGTCGATCATCGTCCGCGCATTGTTGCAGAGATTCAGCGATTTCTGTGCGATCCGCGACGCCTGGATCGCGTCGCGTATCCGCCCGTGGATCGGCGAATGGCTGGCAAGCGACCAGACTGGAAGCATCGCTTCGCCGCCCGCGAAGGCCGAGGCAATCGCGGGGCTCGCGAGCCACACCAGCTCGACCTCGCCGATCGGACAGGTCTTCAGCGCCGGATGCGCGATCGGCCCCGCTGCAAAGGCCATGTCGGTGCGCCCGGTCAGAAGCTGTTGGATCAGGTTCGCGGTCAGGTCGATTTCGATTTCGAGCCCGACATTGGGCATGTCGGCCTTGAGCCCCGCGACGAAGGCGGGAAGGCAGCTCGCCGCCGCAATCTCGCCCGCGCCGATGCGCACGACGCCGCTCGCCTCGCCATAGCCGCCGCTGCCGAGCAGCGCATATTGCATGTCGCGCAGCAGCGGATCGCAGTCGCGCACCAGCTTGCGCCCCGCCGCGGTCAGCGACATCGCGCGGCCTTCGCGGCGGAAAAGGACCGTCCCCAGCCTTTGTTCGAGTTCGCGCATCCGCGCCGACACCGTCGGCTGGGTGGTGTTGAGCCGCTCGGCCGCAGCCGAGAAGGTGCCGAGCCGGTCGATCCAGAGCAGGGTTTCAAGATGATAGAGCGAGACACGATTGATAGACATTGTTTATGTATAATCCAAAAATTGAACAATTAGAATTGATGGATCAAATGCGCCAAGGTCGCGCGCGAAACCATTCAGGAGAGCCGTCCCATGGGGAAGAAGCAATATCCCGACGCCGCCGCCGCCCTCGAAGGCCTGCTGTTTGACGGCATGCAGATTTGCGCAGGCGGTTTCGGCCTTTGCGGCATCCCCGAACGGCTGATCGACGCGATCCGCGACGCGGGCACCAAGAATCTTACGATCGCGAGCAACAATGCCGGGATCGACGGCGAAGGCCTCGGCAAGCTGCTCCGCACCAAGCAGGTCAAGAAAATGATCAGCTCCTATGTCGGCGAGAACAAGGAGTTCGAGCGGCAATATCTGGCGGGCGAGCTCGAGGTCGAATTCTGTCCGCAGGGCACGCTCGCCGAGCGTTGCCGCGCGGGCGGCGCGGGCATCCCCGGCTTCTACACCAAGACCGGCGTCGGCACGCTCGTCGCCGAGGGCAAGGAAGTGAAGAATTTCGACGGGCAGGATTATATCCTCGAACGCGGCATCTTTGCCGACCTCGCGATCATCAAGGGGTGGAAAGCCGACGAGAGCGGCAACCTCATCTTCCGCAAGACCGCGCGCAACTTCAACGCGCCGATGGCAACCGCGGCGAAGATCTGCGTCGCCGAAGTCGAGGAAATCGTCCCCGTAGGCAGCCTCGACCCCGACAGCATCCACCTGCCCGGCATCTATGTGAAGCGCCTTGTCCTCGGCGCGCCCTACGACAAGAAGATCGAATTCCGCACGGTGCGCGAGCGCGCGTGATGCGGCGAGCGACGGCCATGGTCGCGGCAACCGCGCTCGGGATCACGCTCCCGGCATGTGCCGCTGCGCCCGTGCAGCCGACCGACGAACAGATATTGGTCGCCACCGAAGACCTGTTCCTGCTGGAATCGGATATCCATACGACCTTGTTCGACGATACCGAGGTCCAGACCGAAATTCGACGGGCCGGGGTCGAGATGGCTTGTCCTGTCTTGCACCGGTCAATCAGGGCGGCGGCGAAGCAGGCGGCCGGTACATTTCGTCCGATCCTGATCGCCAGTGCAAAAAATGCTATTCCCGCTTCGCAACTGGGAAACGGGGACGCATGGGGCCTCTACTCACCGCCTATCAGCCCGTATCGGGAGCGGCTCATCTATTTCGTCGAACGGGATGCCGGCCCTTTGCTCCTCAAGGCGCGGGCTGACGCCACCACAACCTTTCTCGATCAGGCCAGAGCCCTTCCGGCAATCAGCCAGTCCGAATGGCAATCCGATCCGCGACATCGGGATATGACGTTGGGCATTCAATTCGCTGGCGCCTGCAAGTCGGAAATGATGGGAAAACCCGATGAGGTGAAATCGGCGCGCGCGTTGAAGGAGCAGCGGTCATGATTCACAAGAAACATCTGCTCCTCCTGTCGACCAGCCTGTCACTCGCAGCATGCGCAGCGACGCCCGAGACGGCCGCCGTCGTTGCAGCTGCACCGCCGCCGCCTGTCGCCTCACCCGAAGCCGCCAAACCGCCGGCCCAGTTGCAATATCTGTATGGCTCACCCGAGTCAGCGGTGGCGGTGCGCGCGACCAATGCGCGGATCGCCGATTATGGCGCATGGCGGATCAAGCAGCGGCCGAAAGACAGCGTTGTGCTGGCGCCGGGCGCGACAATGGACGCGCCGACGTTCGAGCCGTGCGGCAACAAGCCGTTCGCCGCGGTGTTCGACGCTGACGAGACGCTCATCTGGAATCTCGGCCCGATGCGTTACTTCGCCGAGAAGGGTACGGCGTTCGACGTCAAGGTCTGGGACCAGTGGGAAAAGACCGGTGCGGGCAAGGCGGTCGCGATGCCGGGCAGCGCCGAGATGGTGAACAGGCTCCGCGCCGCGGGCATCACCGTCATCGCCAATACCAACCGCAGCGCCGCCAACGCCGGGGGCAGCGAGGATACGCTCCGCGCTGCCGGGCTCGGCGAGTTCAAGCATGGCGAGACGCTCTTCCTGATGGGCGACGATGCCGGTGGGTCGAGCAAGGACGGACGCCGCGCGACGATCGCGTCGCGTTACTGTGTGATCATCCTCGGCGGCGACCAGCTTGGCGACTTCAGCCAGCAGTTCAACGCCCGGGACTTGCCCGCCGCGCAGCGCATGGCGCTCGCGACGAGCGCCGGCGCAGCCGCACTCTGGGACAAGGGCTGGTTCCTTTTCCCGAACCCCGTCTACGGCCCGTGGGAAAAACTGGGCTGGGGCGATGCCTTCCCCTCCGACAAGCAATGGGAGCCAAGCCAATGAGCTGGACGCGTGATGACATGGCGGCGCGCGCCGCGAAGGAACTGCAGGACGGCTATTACGTCAACCTCGGCATCGGCATCCCGACCTTGGTCGCGAACCATATCCCGGCGGGGATGACGGTGACGCTCCAGTCGGAAAATGGCATGCTCGGTATCGGCCCCTTTCCTTATGAGGGCGACGAAGATCCCGACCTGATCAACGCGGGCAAGCAGACGATCAGCGAACTGCCGCAGTCGGCCTATTTCTCCTCTGCAGATAGCTTTGCGATGATTCGCGGCGGTCATATCGACCTGACCGTATTGGGCGCGATGGAGATTGCCGAGAACGGCGACATCGCCAACTGGATGATCCCCGGCAAGATGATCAAGGGCATGGGCGGCGCGATGGACCTCGTCGCCGGGGTGAAGAAGATCATCGTCGTGATGGAACATAACGCCAAGGACGGCAGTCCGAAGTTCATCCCCGAATGCACGCTGCCGCTGACCGGCAAGAATGTCGTCGACATGATCATCACCGACCTCGCGGTGTTCCGGCGCGACGATCACGACAGCCCGTTCCGCCTGATCGAGCTCGCGCCGGGCGTGACGGCCGGGGAAGTCGCCGAAAAGACGACAGCGCATTATATTGCCTGACGTTGCAGCCAACCCCGGCTCCACCTGGCTGATCGTCGGCGGGTGGCTGTCGGTGGCGGCGGCACTGCTTCACATCGCGTGCATCTTCGGCGGCCCCGACTGGTACCGCTTCTTCGGCGCCGGAGAGGGCATGGCGCGCGCCGCTGCGCGCGGCAACCTGCGGCCGACGCTGATCACGCTCGCGATCGGCGCGATCCTGCTGATCTGGGCCGCCTATGCCTTTTCGGGCGCCGGTTCGCTTCCGCGCCTGCCGTTGCTGCGGACAGGGTTGATCGTCATCACCGCCATCTACCTGGTCCGCGGCCTTCTTTTCGTGCCCCTCCATCTGTGGCGGCCGCAGCATAGCGACAGTTTCGCGATCTGGTCTTCGCTGATCGTCTTTTGCTACGGCGCGGTTTACGCCATGGGCACCTTCAAGGCCTGGCGCCATCTTGCCCCCTGAACCGCTCCGGGGGTGACGGCGGAAGCGGTCGCGGCTAAGACAATGGCAAAACACTGGGTCGCCATCCAAGTCACGAGTCCATGAAGCGCGTTTTTATTCTTCTGATCGCGGTTACCGCGCTGGCTTCGATGGGCTGGTTCGGTATTCACGCCTTTGGCGGCAGCCACCCCCTTGCAAGCGTTCCGATCCCGATCAAGGCCCCGGAAAACCTGCCCGACACGCCCGCAGAATGGCGCGGTCGTATCGACTATCGCACGCTCGACCGGCAATTGTCCGCCCTTGCGCAGCGGCCCGAAATGGCGGGATTGGCGGTCGCGGTGGTCGAGGATGGCGAATTGCGCTTCGTCCGCACCTATGGCGTCGCCGATGCCTCGACCGGCGCGCCGGTCACGCCGCATACGTTGTTCCGCTGGGCCTCGGTTTCCAAGACGGCGACGGGCGCCCTCGCGGCCGCGCTGGCCAGGGATGGCGCCGTCGACCTGACGCGTCCGGTCGCCGGATGGCGCACCTCGCTGCGCCTGCCCGGCGGTGCCGAGGAACAGGTCACACTGGAAGACGTGCTCGCGCAGCGCACCGGCCTCACCAAAAATGCCTATGACGAGAAGCTGGAAGAAGGACAGAGCCCCCAGCTCCTGCGCGCGAGCCTTGCCGCGGCCCCGCTGCAATGCGAGCCCGGCACCTGCCATACCTATCAGAACATCGCCTTCGATGCCGCGAGCGAGATATTGGCGCGGGCCGCGAACGAGCCTTTCGCCGATGCGGTCGAGGATCGATTCTTCCGACCGCTCGGAATGGTCAGCGCGGGTTACGGGATGGAGCGGCTTACAGGCGCCAAGGATTGGGCCAAGCCGCATCGCGGCACGCAGGTCCGCCCGGTCAAGGAAGCCTATTGGCGCGTTCCCGCCGCCGCAGGGGTCGAAAGCGATATCGTCGATTTCGCCACCTGGATGCAGGCGATGATGGGTAACCGCCCGGATGTGCTGTCGGAAGCCGTGTTGCAACTTGCGCATCAACCCCGCGTTCGTACCGAACCGCTTTACGGCAACGCGCTGCGGCAGGCGATCAGCGATGCATCCTATGCCCTCGGCTGGAGGAACTTCACCTATGGCGGCCACCGGCTTGCAGGCCATTCGGGTGCGGTTGCGGGCTATCGCGCGACGATGATTTTCGAACCGGCGACGCGGACGGGTGTCGTGGCCCTGTGGAACAGCGACTGGGGATTTCCCTTCCGTATCCCGTTCGCTGCGATCGACAGCTATCACAAGCGCGAGGACGCCCGCTGGCTCGACCTCAGCGAACTGCCCCCGATGACCGGCGGCGCTGCCGGCCCCGGCCCGACAACCGTGACCTTGAAAAAGTAACGGCGCTTGCAGCCCGCTCGGTCGGCTGTGTATCAGGCGCGCACCCGGAGCGAGAGGAGAATCCATTATGCGCGTGCTGCTGACCGGATCGTCGGGCTGGCTCGGGCGCTATCTCGCTCCATTACTCGCGCAGAATGGGCACGAAGTCACCGGATTCGATGTGGTACCCGGCGCGCATACGCAGGTGCTGGGCACCGTCGCCGACCGCGCGCTGATCGACCGGACGATGGGCGAACATGGCATCGAGGCGATCATCCACGGCGGCGCGCTGCACAAGCCCGACATCGTCCGCTATCCGCGGCAGGCCTTTATCGACGTCAATGTGACCGGCACGCTGAATCTGATCGAAGCCGCGGTCGCGGCGGGCAACGACCGCTTCCTCTTCACCTCGACCACCTCGCTGATGGTGCGCGCCGATGTTCGCGAGGGCGCGGGCGCCGCCGGCGCATGGTGGATGGATGAGGATTTCGCGCCGGTAGAACCGCGCAATATCTATGGCATCACCAAGCTTGCGGCCGAGCAGGCTTGCAAGCTGGTACACCGCGAACACGGTATTGCTGTCGCAATCCTGCGCACCGGACGCTTCTTTCCCGAAGATGACGATACGCACGCGGTTCCGGGCGGCCCGAACCTCAAGGCGAACGAGCTTCTCCATCGCCGCCTGACGGTCGAGGACGCCGCCGCAGCGCATCTTGCGGCGCTCGAAGCCGCCCCGATGATCGGCTGCGACACCTTCATCCTTTCGGCGCCGCCGCCCTTTGCGCGCGACGAGGCCGGGGAGCTGGCGCGCGACGCCCGCGCCGTCATCGCGCGGCATCATCCCGACGCCGCCGAACTTTATGCCGCGCAAGGCTGGCATCTCCCGGAGGCGATCAACCGCGTCTATGATCCGTCGCGCGCCGAGCGACGCTTCGGCTGGCGCGCCGCGACCGACTTCGGCAGCGTCCTCACCGCGCTTCGCGGCGGCACGCCGCTGCCGTTCGCGCACGATCCCGACTATATCTCCCCCATCATCGCACAGGAGCACGAAGCATGTACGTGCTGATCACCGCCAATCGCAATTATTCGAGCTGGTCGCTGCGCCCATGGGTGCTGATGGCGGCGCTCGATATTCCGTTCGAGGATCATATCGAGCCCTTCACCAACCCGATCAACTATGACGAATTCCGCAGCTTTTCGCCGACCGGCCAGGTGCCCGTGCTGCTCGACGAGGGACGCACCGTTCACGACTCGCTTGGTATCGCGCTCTACCTTGCGGACCGGCACGAAGGCGTCTGGCCGGCCGATCCCGATGCACGTGCATGGGCGCAATGCGCGGCCGCGGAAATGCACAGCGGCTTTGCGGCGCTGCGCAACGATTGCACGATGAATGTCGGCGTCCGCGTCACGCCGAAGCCGCCGTCGGGTGCGCTGCGGATCAACATCGCGCGCATCCGCGAATTGTTCGAGGACGGCCTGTCGCGTTTCGGCGGCCCCTTCCTCGCGGGCGACCGCTTTACCGCGGTCGATGCCTTTTTCGCCCCCGTCGCTTTCCGCATCCGCACCTATGGTCTCGACGTCGGCGGCGGACAGGCGTGGGTCGACCATATGCTCGCGCATCCGGCGATGGTCGAATGGGAGCGGCAGGCGCTGCTCGAAAGCTGGCGCGAGGAAAGCCATGAGGCTGAATTGACGGCGGCGGGTGTGATTACCGCCGATTACCGGATGGCCTAGTCGGCGAGCGCCTCGCGCACCACCGCGATCCCGGCCTCGCGCTGCGCCTTCAGTTCGGCCTTCAATCGGGCCGGATCGCGCGCAAAGACGAAGCCGAAGCTCACCCCGCCCTCCTTACCAATCGTCGCATGGTGCAGCTTGTGCGCCTGCACCAACCGCTTCGCATAGCCGCGCCGCGGTACCCAGCGGAAATAGCGCTGGTGAACGAGCCCGTCGTGCACCAGCGTATAGATGATGCCGTAGAGGAGAATACCAAGGCCGATCCACGTCCCCGGCTCCCACGCTGCTGCGCCCATGATCATCGGGCTGCCCGCCGCGAACATCGAAATGCTCATCGCTGCGCCCAAAAGCGCAAACAGGTCGTTCTTTTCCAGCATCTTGTCGTGCGGCTCATGATGGTCGCGGTGCCAGGCCCAGCCGAAGCCGTGCATGATATATTTGTGGCTCGCCCAGGCGACGCCCTCCATCGCCGCGACGGTGGCGAGAATTAGCGCGATGATGGCGAGCGTCGACATGGCTCCGTTATACTCCATCGGGCGCGACCGAAAATTGCGTTTTTGATCGCCACTCGCTTGCATTGTTGTGTCACAGGCTTAAGTGGACGGCATGACTCGGCCCCGCACCCTCTATGAGAAAATCTGGGACGCGCATGTCGTCGAACAGCGCCCCGATGGTACCTGCCTGATCTTCATCGACCGTCACCTTGTCCATGAAGTCACCAGCCCGCAGGCCTTCGCCGGACTCCGTGCGACCGGCCGCACGGTGCGCCGCCCCGACCTGACGCTCGCGGTGCCCGATCATAATGTGCCGACGACGCCGCGGCTCGACGCAGCGGGCAACAGGTTGCCGATTGCTGACGTCGAAAGCGCAGCGCAATTGGCGGCGCTCGAAAAGAACGCGCCCGAGTTCGGCATCCGCTACATCGACGCGGTCGCGCCCGAACAGGGCATCGTCCATGTCGTCGGCCCCGAGCAGGGCTTTTCACTGCCCGGCACGACGATCGTCTGCGGCGACAGCCACACCGCGTGCCACGGCGGCATCGGCGCGCTCGCCTTCGGCATCGGGACGAGCGAGGTCGAGCATGTGCTGGCGACGCAGACCTTGCTGCTCCAGCCGTCGAAGACGATGGAAGTGCGCGTCGAGGGCGAGGTCGGCCCCGGCGTGTCGGCGAAGGACATCATCCTCCACATCACCGGCGTCATCGGCGCCGCGGGCGGCACCGGCCATGTCATCGAGTATACGGGCAGCGCGATCCGCGCGCTGTCGGTCGAGGGCCGGCTGACCGTCAGCAACATGGCGATCGAGGGCGGCGCGCGCGCGGGCCTGATCGCGCCCGACGAGACGACCTTCGCCTATCTCAAGGGCCGCCCCTATGCACCGAAGGGCGCCGACTGGGACGCAGCCGTCGCTTACTGGACCAGCCTCGCGACCGATCCCGGCGCGACCTATGACGAAATCGTCGTCATAGACGCCGCCGACATCGCGCCGAGCGTCACCTGGGGCACCAGCCCCGAGGATGTCGTGCCGATCACAGGCGTCGTCCCCGCCCCCGACAGCTTCGCCGACCCGTCGAAACAGACCGCCGCTGCCAAGTCGCTCGCTTATATGGGCCTCGAGCCCGGCACGCGGATGCAGGACGTGGCGATCGAGAATATCTTCATCGGAAGCTGCACCAACAGCCGCATCGAGGATCTGCGCGCCGCCGCCGCGGTGATCAAGGGCCGCCACAAGGCCGACAATGTCAAATGGGCGATCGTCGTCCCCGGTTCGGGGCTGGTGAAGGCGCAGGCCGAGGCCGAGGGGCTCGACCGCATCTTCACCGACGCGGGGCTCGAATGGCGCGAGCCCGGCTGTTCGGCGTGCCTCGCGATGAACCCCGACAAGGTGCCCGCGGGCGAACGCTGCGCATCGACGAGCAACCGCAATTTCGTCGGCCGTCAGGGTCCGGGCGCGCGCACCCACCTCGTCAGCCCCGCGATGGCGGCGGCGGCGGCGGTGACCGGCAAGCTCACCGATGTGCGGGAGTTGATGGCATGACCCCGCTCGACAAGGTCGAAGGCCGCGCGATTCCGTTCGGGCTCAAGAATGTCGATACCGACGTGATCATCCCCGCGCACTGGCTGAAGACGACGACGCGCGAGGGCATGGGGCGCGGGGCGTTCGAAAGCCTGCGCGCCGATCCCGACAATCTGTTCGACAGCGCCGATTTCAAGGGCGCGCCGATCCTGATCGCGGGCGATAATTTCGGCTGCGGGTCGAGCCGCGAGCATGCCGCCTGGGCGCTCGGCGACCTCGGCATCCGCGTCGTGATCGCGCCCAGCTACTCGGACATTTTCTCGGGCAATGCGGTCAAGAACGGCATCCTGCCCGTCGTGCTGCCCCAAGCGGCAATCGACCGGCTGATGGAGGTCGCGGCCACCGATCCGGTCTTCGTCGACCTCGAGCATCAGACGGTGACGACGCAGTTTCAGGATCGCTTCGCCTTCGAGATCGACCCGTTCCGCAAGATGTGCCTGCTCGAAGGGCTCGACGAGATTTCGCTGACCGAAAAGAGCGACGCCGCGATCGGCGCCTATGAGGCTAGGCTCGACGCCGAGCACCCATGGATGCGCCCCGCGGCATAAGGCTAATAAACACCATAAGGAGAAGATGATGAAGGCTCTCTTGTCGACCGCAACCGGCGGCCCCGAAACGCTCCAGCTAGGCGAGCTTCCGCGCCCGACCGCGGGCAAGGGCCAGATCGTGATCGACGTGAAGGCCTGCGCGGTCAACTTCCCCGACGTGCTGATCATCGAGGATAAATATCAGTTCCGTCCCGAGCGCCCCTTTGCCCCTGGCGGCGAAGTCGCGGGCCTCGTCGCCGAGGTCGGCGAAGGCGTGACCGAGTTCAAGGTCGGCGACCGCGTCATCGCGGGCTGCGGCAATGGCGGCATGTCCGAAGCGGTCGCGGTGTCGGTGCACAATGTCTATCATTTGCCCGAAGCCCATGATTTCGCCGAGGGCGCGTCGCTGCTGATGACCTATGGCACCAGCATCCACGCGCTCGTCGATCGCGGGCATATCGAAGAAGGCGACACTTTACTCGTGCTCGGCGCGTCGGGCGGCGTCGGCATCGCCGCGGTCGAACTGGGCAAGGCGTTCGGCGCGCGCGTCGTCGCGGGGGTATCGAGCGAGGAAAAGGGCGAGATCGCGCGCCAGGCGGGTGCCGACGAGGTCGTCGTCTATGGGCGCCAGCCCTTCGACAAGGACCAGTCGAAGGAACTCGCGAACAAGTTCAAGGAAGCCGTCGGCCCGAACGGCGCCAACGTCATCTATGACGCGGTCGGCGGTGATTATGCCGAGCCCGCGCTGCGCTCTATCGCGTGGGAGGGCCGCTATCTCGTCGTCGGTTTTCCTGCCGGCATTCCGCGCCTGCCGCTCAACCTGACCTTGCTCAAGAGCTGCGACGTCGCCGGTGTCTTCTGGGGCGCCTTCGTGATGCGCGAGCCGGCGCGCAACCGCGCCAATATCGCGCGGCTGTTCCAGCTGTGGGAGCAGGGCAAGATTCAGCCGCGCGTCACCGAAAGCTTCGCGCTTGCCGACGGCGGCAAGGCGATCGCCAAGCTGGGTGACCGGACCGCGGTCGGCAAGCTGGTGATCACTATCTGAAATATCGCCCCGCCCCCGCGCTGACCGAGGCGCTTCATGCGCTCGCCGCGTCAGGGCGGATCGAAGTGCGGGTGACGCCCGGCGCCCGCCGCGACGAGGTCACGCTCGACGACGGGACGGTGCAACTGCGCGTCACCGCACCGCCCGCCGACGGCGCGGCGAACGAGGCGGTCTTGCGCCTTCTCGCCGCCGCGCTCGACCGCCCGCGGCGCGACCTGACGCTGCTGCGCGGCGCGACCGCGCGGATCAAGCTGGTCGGCATCGCGTCCGATTAATGCCGGTGGATTAACCAATTGGCAGGGGCTTGAAGCTATAGCCGGTAGCAGGACTAGCTGGGCCAGGGTGACCGATGGCAAATCGCCGATCGACAGTGGTAGACAACCGGAACGAGAGTATCGCGAATATCTCGCGGACTCGCCGCGCCCAGCTTGTCGCCGAATTCGAGGGTGAGCTCGGGATCGACTACAAGGCACGCGCCAAGGCGGCCGAAGCCGAACGCCGCTGGATCGCGCGCAAGACCTTCATCGTCTGGACGATCGCGCTGATGTTCTTTGCCATCGCATGCCAGAAGCTGTGGATCATGGGCCAGGACGTCGACCGGCCCTTCTCCGACGTCAACCTGTTCCAACGCTTTGAAGACTGGTTCTAGAGTGCTGTGAACGGGCGCTGTTGCGCCCGTCCCCTTCCCTCACGCGCTTAGTAAACGCGCGCCTTCGGTTTGATATATTCGACGTCGTCCGACAGCGTATATTCGTGGACCGGACGGTAATCGAGGCGCACGCCGCCGCCCTTGCCGCCCCAGCCGTCGAACCAGCCGATCGTGTGCTTCATCCAGTTCGGATCGTCGCGGTTCGGGAAATCCTCGTGCGCGTGGGCGCCGCGGCTTTCCTTGCGGTTGAACGCCGAATGCATGGTCACGGTCGCCTGCGAAATCAGGTTGTCGAGCTCAAGCGTTTCGATGAGGTCGGTGTTCCAGATCAGGCTGCGGTCGGTGACGTGGACGTCGTTCATGCGGCTGTAGGTCTTGGCAAGCTTTTCCTTGCCCTCGGCCATCAGCTCGTCGGTACGGAACACCGCCGCATGCTGCGACATCGCGCGCTGCATCTCGGTGCGGATTTCCGCAGTCGGCGAGCCGCCATTGGCGTTGCGGAAATGGTCGAGACGCGCGAGCGCGAGATCGGCGCTGTCCTTCGGCAGCGGCTGCTGCGCCGCGCCGGGGGTCAGGATTTCCTTGAGGCGGTGGCCCGTCGCGCGGCCGAAGACGACAAGGTCGATCAGGCTGTTCGAGCCGAGACGGTTCGCGCCATGGACCGACACGCACGCGGCTTCGCCGACCGCGAACAGGCCTGGGACCACGGTGTCGGGGCCATCCTTGCCGAGCGTCACGACTTCGCCATGATAGTTACAGGGAATGCCCCCCATATTGTAATGGACCGTCGGCACGACCGGCAGCGGCTGACGCGTCAGGTCGACGCCCGCGAAAATCTTGCCGCTCTCGGTGATCCCGGGCAGGCGCTCGGCGAGCACCGCGGGATCGATATGGTCGAGGTGCAGATAGATATGGTCGTTGTGCGGACCGACGCCCCGGCCTTCGCGGATTTCGAGCGCCATCGAACGCGACACGACATCGCGTGACGCAAGGTCCTTTGCCGACGGAGCATAGCGCTCCATGAAACGCTCGCCCTCGGAGTTGGTGAGGTAACCGCCTTCGCCGCGCGCACCTTCGGTGATCAGAACGCCCGCGCCATAGATGCCGGTCGGGTGGAACTGGACGAACTCCATGTCCTGCAAGGGCAGGCCCGCGCGCAGCACCATGCCGCCGCCATCACCGGTGCAGGTGTGCGCCGAGGTCGCAGTGAAATAGCAGCGGCCATAACCGCCCGTCGCGAGCACGACGGCCTGCGAACGGAAGCGGTGGATGCTGCCATCCTCCATGCACAGCGCGATGACGCCGCGGCACACCTTGCCGTCGGGGCCGTCTTCCATGATCAGGTCGAGCGCGAAATATTCGATGAAGAAATCCGCGTCATACTTCAGGCTCTGCTGATAGAGCGCGTGGAGCATCGCGTGGCCGGTGCGGTCGGCCGCAGCGCAGGTGCGCTGCACCGGCGGGCCTTCGCCCATATTCTGCATATGGCCGCCGAACGGGCGCTGATAGATGGTGCCATCGGCATTGCGGCTGAACGGCACGCCGGCGTGTTCGAGTTCGTAGACCGCGTTCGGCGCCTCGCGCACCATATATTCGATCGCGTCCTGGTCGCCGAGCCAGTCGGAACCCTTGACGGTGTCGTACATATGCCACTGCCAGTGGTCGGGCGAATTGTTGCCGAGCGACGCGGCGATGCCGCCCTGCGCCGCGACCGTGTGGCTGCGCGTCGGGAACACCTTGGTGATGCACGCGGTCTTGAGCCCCGCTTCGGCGCTGCCCATCGTGGCGCGCAGGCCCGAACCGCCGGCGCCGACGACGACGGTGTCATAGATATGGTCGATGATCTTGTATGCGTCGGTCATGTCACATGCCCCCCGGAGCAAGCCCGGTGGCGGGCGCAAACGCGATGCGGACAATGGCGAAAATGCCATAGGCGGCGCCGCCGATCGCGTAGAAATTGAGCAGCACGAGCGCGAGCAGACGCGTCGCTTCGCCGTTGACATAATCCTCGATCAGCACCGTCAGGCCGAGCCGGAGGTGCCAGAAGACGCTGACGACCATCAGGATCAGCGCGAGCGCGACGCTCGGGTTCGACGCCCAGCGCAGCACCGCGCCATGATCGGTCAGCGGCAGGCGCATGAGCGAGACGAAAAGGAAACCGACGAGCAGGATGTTGCCGAGCGCGGTCAGGCGCTGTTGCAGCCAGTGCTGCGAACCATGCCCCGACGAGCCGAGCCCGCGAACCTTGCCAAGGTGCGTTCCGTTACCCATTGAGCGCCTCCTTGAAGATATAGAGCCAGGTCGCGGCAGTCGCGAGAACGGCGCCGACCATCACGAGGGTCGACCAGAGCTTGTTGGTCTTGAGCTCATAGCCCGCACCGGTGTCGAGCACGAAGTGGCGCAGCCCCGAGAAGAGATGCTGGAAAAAGGCCCAGGTCAGCCCGATCAGCACGACCTTGCCGAGGATATTGGTGACCTGGTGCAGCGTGCTGATCTCCGGGCTGGGATCATGCCACACGCAGGCGACGAACGCCGCATAGGCATCGGGACCCGCGGCGAGCGCGCCGAGCCACCAGAGGAACATCCCCGCGCCGACGATCGCGAGACCGTCGCCGCTGACGCGATGGAGGATCGAGACCGCCATATGCGGCCCCCATTTATATACCTGCATATGCGGGGAGCGCGGACGCGCACTCGGTTCGTTGCCAGCCATATCAGCCCTGTCTTGACTCTAAACGGTCGATGCGGTGCCGGTTAAGCCTTCCCGCCACGATATGCAATTGCTTAGGGCCCGCAGCTTGCAAGAATCTGGCGCACCTCGCTCGCCTTGTCGCACGGCGATGAGCCCGCCCATTTCCCCGGCACGGCGCGCGGCCGTTCGGACCCGGCGGGCGCCAGCAGCGACGATTTACACCGGTCCGGCGCTACTGCGCCTTTCCAACCACGGCACCTATCCCCGTAAGAGTCGTACCGGCGCCGGGTGTTGTCAGCGAAAATATGGCGGCGATCTCCTGCGCGTTCGGGCCGTAGAATCGGCCGTCGATCCGCCCCGTCGCGCCGGGCGCCCCGACGATGTCGCCAAAGAAGGCAACCGACATGCCATTATACCCCGGCACAGAGCCGTTGGCGAAGGTGAAGGTGCCGAGCGACGAGGCGACATTCGTTCGCAAATTGGTCGCTGTCGGATTCAGCGTCCCGGTGAAGCTCGCCGCGCCAAAATCGAAATCGAAGCCGGCGGTCCCCGTCAGCGCGAAGCGATCGGCATTACTGTCCGATCCGATCGCGCTGCCGTGAAGGACGCCTTGATACAAGCCGTGGCCCGAGCGCGGCAGATAGCTATAATTGCTCAGCAAGCCAAAGATGGACGCTTCGTTGAACCGCGCGCCGGCAGGACCCACGAACTGCCTCTGCAGGAAAGTCGCATAGCTCAGGACAAGTTGGTCATTACCGCTTCCGACATTGTAGACGCGGTAGACCGTCTGATTTTCCCCCGATCCGATCCGGTAGGTCGTGAAGCGGGCATCTGACTGCTCGGGAACCTTGTTCGCCGGTCCAAAATCCGGGCCAGCGGAATAGGAAGGCGGTGCGGGGTCAATTACGATTGCGCCGTCCCCTCTGCCTAGGGCAACCGAACTGAAGCTCGTGCCTGCGCCATTATCAACATAGCTCAAGCTGGAATATGACGCGGGCACCATGACCGGTGTCAGAAGCGAACCCAGCGTTTCATATTCGAGCGCCGCATTCCCCCTACGGCCGATGATCGCTCCCACCACAGTCCGGTTGCCGGGGCCAGGGCCTGCAAATGTGGCGCCAACCTCTTCTGCCGCGGGACCATAGAAACGACCGTCAAGTGCCGCCTGAAATGCCCCAAGCAATTCAAGGTCTATTGTTCCCGTGAATTGATTACGTCCTGTCCCCAGGATCCCGCTGGTCGCGAACCTGCCGAAATAGGGACTATAGGGGCCGTCCGACCTCGCAGGATAGCGATTTGAGGGATAGCGAATCGTCAGGAGGCCAGATCCCGTGAAGGCGAGATTCGCGAAATCCATCGTCAACAGGCCGGTGCCATCAAAACGGCCCACTGCATCGCCGAGCGCCTGATTCCCCGTGATGCCAATGGCGAACGAACCGGTTCCCGAAGTCGGAACGGCGGCATCCGCTGTCCGGATACCGTAGGTAAAAGCGTCAAGGCGGGTCAACATGCCTTCGGCGGTTCCCGAACCGGCACGATACCGTTTCAACCCCGCGGCGACATAGCGATAGTTGAAGGCACCACTGTCACCGGCCTTCGTCAACATCAGGGAGTCGTCATCGCTTCCGTTCGTCCACGAATAATAAGTGGCATTCGAATCGCTGGCGGTCTGGTCCTGCGGCCGGAAAGTCCGCGACCCATTGGATGTATTGATCGTATAACTTTGTGATGTCGCATCATAGCTGATGGTCAATGCCGTCCGCCCCCGCGGATCTCCACCTGGAGCACCGCCGGGGTAGTAGGCCGCACCGGTCCCGCCGTCGGCAACAAAGGTTTCACTGACCGTCAGAGCGACCAGAGATGAATTGCCCGGTGTCGGCGTAGGTGTGGGTGTGGGTGTGGGTGTGGGTGTGGGCGTGGGCGTGGGCGTGGGCGTGGGCGTGGGCGCAGGAGGCGTGCTGTTAACGCCACCACCGCCACCGCAACCGGCCAGCATAAAACTCAACGCCGCCAGCGATACCATCGCCGACAGCCGGCCAGAACGAGCCAGATACATGAACAACCCCCGCCAAACGCCCGTTGTCCGCCAGAAGAAATGCCTGTCCGGACTATCGCTTTGATCTACAACATTTCCTGATACAGAATTCAAGGCGCGTATCGGTAGAAGTTTCTCTTTCTACCGCCGTTCTTTCCCTGCTGATACTCCGCGTTTCTCAAAAAAAGGGCGACATATAGCCGCCCTTCCGTGTCCCGAAACAAGTCCGGGATGATCGATTCTTGCCAGTGCCGCTTCAGCGTGCGCGCGAATGCATCACTTGATCTTGCCGCGGTTCGCGTAAAGCAAAGCCGCGATCACCGCGGCCGAGCCGATGCCGAGACCAGCAGCAGCCGCGGTCTTCCAGCCGCGCTTGCCCTTCGCCGCTTCCTTGTCGGCGGCTTCGGTGGCCTCGGCCGCTTCGCGCTGCTGCTGCCGCTCGCGCGCGGCGCGCAGCACTTCATTTTCTTCTTCCTCTTCGGGCGGGGGAGGCTGCAGTTGGTCGGTCATTGTCTCTCATTCGTCCTTTTCGTCAGGCAAGCGCCTGTTCGACAGGCACATAATCGGTTCCGACCGCTTCCGCTACGGCTTCGAACGTCACCTTACCATTCCAAACGTTCAAACCCTGCGCAAGATGCACGTCGCGTCGCAAAGCGTCTTTCCACCCCAGATCGGCGATGCGCAGCGCGTGCGGCAGGGTGACGTTGTTGAGCGCATAGGTGCTGGTGCGCGCGACCGCGCCCGGCATGTTCGCAACCGCATAATGGACGATGCCGTCAACCACATAGGTCGGGTCGGCGTGCGTCGTCGCATGGCTCGTCTCGAAGCAGCCGCCCTGGTCGATCGCGACATCGACGAGCACCGAGCCGGGGCGCATCGTGCCGAGCATCGCGCGCGTGACGAGCTTCGGCGCCTCGGCGCCGGGGATCAGCACCGCGCCGATCACAAGGTCGGCCTCGGCGACGCATTCGGCGAGGTTCGCGCGGTTCGAGAAGCGCGTCTTGGCGCGCGCCTCGAAAAATGTGCCGACACGTTCGAGCACTTCGGGATCGCGGTCGAGGATGGTGACATCGGCACCGAGGCCAGCCGCCATCTGTGCCGCGTTGAAACCGACGACGCCGCCGCCGATCACGCACACCTTGCCCGGCGCGACACCCGGCACGCCGCCGAGCAGCACGCCGCGGCCGCCATGCGCCTTTTCGAGCGCGGTCGCGCCCGCCTGGATCGACATGCGCCCCGCGACCTGGCTCATCGGCTTGAGCAGGGGCAGGCCACCGTGCGGGCTGGTGACGGTTTCATAGGCGATGCAAATCGCGCCCGATGCCATCAGGTCGCGCGTCTGGTCGGGATCGGGCGCGAGGTGGAGATAGGTGTAGAGGATCTGGCCGGGACGCAGCATCGCGCGCTCGGCCGGCTGCGGTTCCTTGACCTTCACCACCATCTCGCAGGTCGCAAAAATCTCTTCGGCGCTCTGCACGATCTCGGCGCCGGCCTCGACATAAGTGCGATCGTGCGCGCCGATCCCCTCGCCCGCGCCGGTCTGGACGAGGACGCGGTGGCCGTGGACGACGAGTTCGCGCGCACTTTCGGGGGTCAGCCCGACGCGATATTCGTGGTTCTTGATTTCCTTGGGGGTGCCGATGATCATGCTTCGCTCTCCATTGCGTCGCGCCGCTGGTTCGACATTTCCGTTACGTCGCCGCGGCTTCCTGCCGCGGATATAGCAGGTCCGGCGCGCGAGGTGCTTGCATATCCATCGCAGTTTCGCGACAAATATGCACGATTTTTGCGTGAAATGGACCAGGTGCGCACAATGATTGACCGGATCGACGTCAAACTGCTCGACCTGCTCCAGCGGCACGGTCCGCGCCCCGCCGCCGAACTGGGCGAAAAGGTCGGACTGTCGGCATCGGCCTGCCACCGGCGCATCCGCGCGCTCGAGGCGGCGGGGATCATCGCCGGCTATACTGCGCGGCTCGATCCCGAAAGCATCGGGCTGGGGCTCGACGTGTTCGTCGACATCAGCCTGACGTCGCAGAGCGAAGAAGCGCTGACTGCGTTCGAGAGCGCAGTGAAAAGCTTCGACGAGATCCTCGAATGCCAGCTGTTGTCGGGCGCTTCGGACTATCGGCTGCGCGTCGCGGCGCGCAATGTCGCCGATTTCGACCGGCTGCATCGCCACTGCCTGTCGCGCCTGCCCGGCGTCGCGGCGATGCACAGCGCTTTCGCGCTGCGCACGATCAAGGCGTTCGAGGGCTATCCGGTTTCCGCGCCGCCGACCATCGACGAGCGCCGCTGAGCCGCAAAACGTCGCTCGCTGGTTAACACCGCTTTTACCACTTCCACCGCATATTCCGTTCACCAGTTTGGCGGACGCATGGGGCGGCAGATCCTTAGCGTCTTTCGCGGATCGATCAGGGAAGCAGGGTCATGGTGAAGGAAAATCCGATTCATAAGCAGCAGATCGATCCGGTGCCGATGGCCGATCGCTTTCCCTTTTACGACCTCGACGGGCGCCTTGCCGCCGACGCCGCGGAAATCCACCTCATCATCGCCGGCCGCGAGGAGGCGGTTGCGAAAGCCTATTGGGATGCGTTCAACGCGCTGCCGAGCATCGACCGTCAGGTCGAGGGCGAGCTTCTCGCTTCCTATATCCGCGGCAGCGCGCGCCACACCTCGGTCAAATATGCCGACGCCGCCGGTCAGGAGGTCGCGACGATCGCCTGCCAGAACACGCATATGGCGCGGCGCGTGAAGCTGCCGCTCGCGTCGGTGATGTCGTGCATCGCCGAAAGCCAGCGCCTCACCGTCGAATATGTCGTCGAGGCATGCCTCGGCGAGGCCGAGCGGCTGGCGCGGCTGACGAACGCGATCAACCGGCTCGGTCTGCTCGAATTCGATATCATGCACCGCTATGCGCAAAAGCTCGACCGCGCGGTCATCTCGAGCGAGCGGCAGACGCTCGCGGGCGATTTCGACCGCTCGATCGCGTCGCTGGTGCAGGACACCGACGGGGTGCGCGAACAGCTCGCGAAGCAGGCCGCCTCGGCCGATCAGGCGGCGAAGGGCATGATCGCGAAGACGAGCGAAGTCGCCGCGGCATCCGAACAATCGGCGATGGCGATGCGCGAGGCCGCCTCGACCGCCGCGGGCCTGATCCGCGCGATCGAGGACGCGCGCAGCGAGGTCGAAGCGTCGGCGAGCGTCGCAACGCGCGCCTCCGAACAGGCGGGCGAAGCCGTCGCGATGTCCGAAACACTGTCGCATCACGCCGAATCGATCGAATCCATTCTGGGCCTGATCCGCGAGATCGCGGGGCAGACCAACCTCCTCGCGCTCAACGCCACGATCGAAGCGGCGCGCGCGGGCGAATCCGGCCGCGGCTTTGCTGTCGTCGCGCAGGAGGTGAAGAGCCTCGCCAACGAAACCGCACGCGCGACCGACGATATCGCGGGCAAGATCACCGCGATCCAGCAAGCGACGCGCGGCTCGGTGTTCGCCAACCAGTCGATCCAGCAGACGATCATCGAAGTGCAGACCTCGGCACAGCGCATCCGCGACGCGATGGACGCGCAGGCTCAAACGGTCACCTCGATCACCGCCGCGGTCGACGAAACCGCGCTGGCGGCTGACTCGATGTCGTCGACGATCGCCAGCATCCGCAACGATTCGGGAATGGTCGCGAGCGAGATCAGCGTGCTGAGTCAGGAATTCGCCAAGATGGGCGGCCGGTTGCAACAGCTCGAGCAGGCCGCGAGCGAATTCAGCCGCCGGGTGGCGTAACGCCGTTCAACCAACTCACATCGTTGTTCCGGCGAAGGCCGGGATGACGGATTGTGCGGATCGCACGTCAACCGCTCCCGCTTGGCAAGCCCTGCCCCGCTCCCTAAGGCGGGGTCATGAGCTGGATCGTCTCCCTTCCCTGCACGCGTGACGAAGCCGAGGCGCTGTCAGGCGAAATCCCGGAACTCGACGTGCTGCCCGACGCGCCTGTCGTCGTGACGCGCGAGATCGACGAGGATGCCGATGCGTGGCAGCTCGACGCCTATGTCGACGACAAGCCGGCGCCCGCGCTGCTGAAGCTGTTGCAGGCGCTGATCCCGAGCGCGAAGGGCAAGAAACCATCCGTCAGCGAACTGCCCGAAGAGGATTGGGTGACGCTGAGCCAACAGGGGCTCGAACCCGTGCAGGCGGGGCGCTTTTTCGTCCATACGAGCAGCTATGCCGACCGCGTTCCGCCGGGCACGACGCCTTTCCTGATCGACGCGAGCCAGGCGTTCGGGACCGGCGGACACGACACGACGGCGGGTTGCTTGTCGATGCTCGACCGGCTCGCACGGGTGGGCGCTGCCCCGCGCAACATAGCCGATATCGGCACCGGCACCGGCCTGCTCGCCTTTGCCGCGATGGCGCTGTGGCCGAGCGCCAGGACGATCGCGTCGGATATCGATCCGGCGAGCATTTTCGTGACGCGCGACAATGCGGATATCAACGGCGTGCCGCTAGGCCGCGGCGGCGGGCGGCTGGCGCTCGCGGTCGCGCCGGGGACCGATCATCCGGCGATCCGCCACCGCGCGCCGTATGATCTGGTCATCGCGAACATCCTCGCGGGGCCGCTGATCACCCTCGCCCCCGATATCGCCGCCGCGACCGCGCCCGGCGGCCATGCGATCCTCGCCGGACTGATCGCGCGCCAGATGGACCCCGTGCTCGCCGCCTGGCGCGCGCAGGGCTTTCGCCTCGCCGCACGCGGCGGGAGCGCCGAATGGCCGTGCCTGCTGCTGGTCAAGCGCCGCCGCTACGGCTGGCGCCGCAAGGAACGCGCGTTCCACCGCGCCAGCCCGTCGGATGCAAGCTTCGGGAGCTGGTGAGCCAAGCGCTGGAAATATCCCGATGATTTGCTAGGTTGCGGCGAGTCTTGGGAGCATTCGCGATGAGCCTGATTGCCGTCGTTGCCCTGCTCGTCGCCGCGCCTGTTGCCGGTGACGATGTCGAGGCCATCGTCGTGACGGGAACACCCGTCACCCGCGAAGAAGCAAAAAAGCGCGCGGCCGAATATGTGCGGCGCGCAGGAATCGCCCAGCTGAAGCCGCTCGCGCGATGGATCGATCCCTTGTGTCCACGCACCGTCGGCGTCGACGAGGCGATCGCGGCCATCGTGAACGCGCGCGTCCGCACGGTCGCCGAGGCGGCGGGCGCGCCGATTGCCCCGACGGATTGCCGGGCGAACATTGTCGTTGCCTTCAGCTCGGACGGTCGAAGCCTTGCGCGCGCGGTGCTTCGCAAAGCCCCCGACCAGTTCGTCGAACTTGCACCGGTGGCGCGCGATCGCGTGCTCGACGGAACAGGCGCGATCCGCTGGTGGTATACGACACGCGACGAAAGCCGCGACGGAATGCCGATCAGCGACTTTTACGTGAAGCTTTACAACAGCAGCATCGTCAGCACGCAGGTCGTGCGCGCGCTCCAGTCGGCGACCATCGTCATCGACGTGGAACAGGCCGACGGCACCCCGCTCGATGCCGTCGCCTCCTATGCCGCGATGGTCGCGCTCGCCGAGTTCCGGAGCAATCCGCCACCGCCGAAAGAATCGATCCTGGCGCTGTTCGATGGCGAGGCGGGGCGCCGCGAACTGTCGAGCCACGACGCGGCACTGCTAAAGGGAATTTATACCGTTCCGCCCGACCGCGAAGCCCGGCAGCAACGGCGTCAGCTGGTATCGACGATCCGCAAGGAGGGCGAGTAACCGTCAGCCGCTCTTTGCGAGCGCATAATCCTGTGTGCCGCGCGTGATCACCGCGTCGGCGGGCAGGATATCGGCGATCGGGATCGGCGGCAGCGCGGCGTTGGCAGCATAGAGCGGCGCGAAATCGGTGTTCACCGTCGTGTCCAGCAGCTGGTCGAGGCTGTCGATGACGAAATAATTCTGCTGGAAATCGTCGATCCGGTAATCGGTGCGCATCACGCGCGCGAGGTCGAAGCCGATGCGGTTCGGGCTGTCCGAATCGAGCGCGAAGACGCTTTCGGCAAAAGAGGAAACGATGCCGGCACCATAGATGCGCAGGCCGCCAGCCTCGCGGATCAGCCCGAACTCGACCGTGTACCAGTAAAGCCGCGCGAGCTGCTTCAGCGCGTCGAACTTGAGGCTCCTGAGGCCGCCTTCGCCATAAGCGACCATATAGTCGGCGAATACCGGGTCGGCGAGCATCGGGACATGGCCGAAGACATCATGGAAGACGTCGGGTTCCTGCAAATAGTCGAGCTGTTCGGGGGTGCGGATGAAATTGCCCGCGGGAAAGCGGCGGTTCGCGAGATGATCGAAAAACACTTCGTCGGGCACGAGCCCCGGGACCGCGATCACCTGCCACCCCGTCGCCGCCATCAACCGCGCGTTGAGTTCGCGATAATCGGGAATGCCCGGTTTTTCGAGGCGCAGTACGTCGATCCCGCGCACGAAGGCATCGGCTGCACGGCCGGGCAGCATCTCCGACTGGCGTGCGAAAAGTCGGTCCCACATCGCATGTTCATCGGCGGTGAAGGCGTCCCAATTCTGCGAAATCGTCCAGTCGGCCGCGGCGCCGGGCGGCGGCATGTCGTGGACGTGGGTAAACTGGCTTTCCATAGGACTGCTTCTATCATCAAAATGGTTTCAAGTGAAACTTTATTCGCCAATCTCCACCACCGAGGTCGCGAGCCGGTCGACCTCGGCGCGGTCGTGGCTGACATAGAGGAGCGGTAGTTTGAGCTCGTCGCGAATCCGTTCGATCACCGTCATGATATCGCCCCGACGCGCCGCGTCGAGCGACGACAAGGGCTCGTCCATCAACAGGATTTCGGGGCCTGCGAGAAGCGCGCGGCCGATCGCGACGCGCTGCGCCTCACCCCCCGACAGGCTGTGCGGCCAGCGATCGAGCAGATGGCCGATACCGAGAAACCGGGTCGCTTCGTCGAGCCCCATCCAGCGATCCGCCTGTCGCGCGAGGTCGAGGCCATAGGTGAGGTTCGCGCGGACGCGGCGATGCGGGAAGAGCCGTCCGTCCTGAAAGACATAGCCGACGCGGCGCGCCTCGGGCGGCAGGTTCGTCGCGCTATCGAACAGCGTGCGCTCGCCGATACGGATATGGCCGCGGTCGGGCTTCAGCAGCCCCGCGACCATGTTGAGGATGCTCGTCTTGCCCGCCCCCGACGGACCGAACAGCGCGGTCAGCCCCGGCCCCGCAGTAAAACGCGCGGCGATGGTACGCTCGCCCAGCCGCTTTGCGACGTCGATATCAATCGCCATGGCGCGCCCTTTCGCCATGCGTGCGGCGGACAAGCCATTCGGAGAGGATCAGCGCGCCGAGCGAGAGCGCGACCGAGAGCAAAGCAAGGCGCGTCACCATCGCCTCGCCGCCTGGCACTTGCAATGCCGAATAGATGGCGAGCGGCAGGGTTCGCGTTTCGCCGGGGATGTTCGAGACGAAGGTGATCGTCGCGCCGAACTCGCCGATCGAGCGCGCGAAGCCGAGAACGAGCGCGGCGAGGACGCCGGGGAGCGCGAGCGGCAGGCTGATCGTCCGGAAGCTGTGCCAGGGGCTGGCGCCGAGCGTGCGCGCCGCGCCCTCGAGCCGCCGGTCGATCCCTTCGATCGACAGCCGCATCGCGCGTACCATCAGCGGCAGCGCCATGATCGCGGCGGCGAGCGCGGCGCCGGTCCAGCGGAACATCAGCGTCATGCCGAACCAGCTTTCGAGCCAGCGGCCAATGGGGCCGAGCGGCCCGAAAGCGATCAGCAGCAACCATCCGGTGACGACGGGCGGCAGGACGAGCGGCAGGTGGACGAGCGCATCGAGGACAACGCGGCCCGGGAAACGGTAGCGCGCAAGGATCCAGGCAAGGCCGAAGGCAACGGGAAGCGTCGCGAGCACCGCGCTGCCGCCGACCTTCAGCGACAGCGCGACGATTCCCCACTCCTCGGCTGACAGCATCAGGGGGCCGAAAAGCCATGGCGGGCGAAGATCGCGCGGCCTTGTTTGGACAGAAGGAAGGCGCGGAAACCCGTCGTATCCTTGTGCCGCGACGCTTTCAGCACCGCGACGGGATAGCGGATCGGCGGATGGCTCGTCGCAGGAAAGGTTCCGACTATGCGCACGGACTTCGATGCGCGCGCGTCGGTCGCATAGACGATGCCGAGCGGCGCCGCGCCGCGTTCGACGAGCGCCATCGCGGCGCGGACATTTTCGGCGGGCGCGACCTTGGTGGCGACACCGGCCCAGACGCCGAAGTAGGTGAGCGCCGCCTTGGCATATTTGCCCGCAGGCACCGCGTCGGGATCGGCGAGCGCGAGACGGCCGGTACCAAGCGCCTTGGCCAGCGCGAAGCCGCGCGCCGGAGTCAGGCGGACCTTGCTCGATGCGGGGGCGATCAGCACGAGCCGATTGCCGAGCAGGGTCGTGCGCGTGCCCTTGCGCAGCAGGCCGGCCTTTGCGACCGCATCCATCCATTCCTCGTCGGCCGACAGGAACAGGTCGGCGCGCGCGCCCGCGATCACCTGCCGCGCGAGCGCCGACGAGGCGGCAAAGGAGAGGACGGGTTTGGCGTGGCCCTTCGCCGCCCATATATTCGCCGCCTCGGTCAGCGATTCCTGAAGACTTGCCGCGGCGAGCACCACCGGCCCATTCTCCTGCGCCATTACGACAGGCGCGAGGAGGAAGAGCATGAGGGCGAGGCCAAGCCGGCGGAGGATTCGGATCATGGCGCCAGCTATAAACCGATCAGGCGCGGGGCGGAAGCGGCCGGCAAAGGCGGATATGGCGATAGCCGCGCTCGACTAGGCCCTGCCCCGCGAGTTCGCCGAGCGCCGCCCCCAGGGTCACGCGCGACACGCCGAGCAGGTGGGCGAGTTGCTGCTGCGTGACGCGGACGATATCGCCGGTCGCGCTGTCCTGCGCCATCACGCCGAGCAATTGCGCGAGCCGCTCGACGGTGCTCAGCCGCCGTTCGGAATCGATCAGGTCGAGCGCGCCGGCAAGCTGGCGCGACAGGCTGCGCAGCAGCAGTTCGGCCCAGCCGACGTCGGCGGTCATCAACCGGCGTAGCAGCGGCCGATCGATCGCGATGAGCGCCGCGCCCCCGCTGGCGACCGCGTCGACCTGCCGCGGCACCCCCGTAAAGAAGGCGAGCTCGCCGAACAGATCACCCGTTCCGAGCACGGCAAACAGCGTGAAAGCACCATCTTCTGCATAGCGCCCGACCGCGACATGGCCATCGACGACGACCCAGAACGCATCACCGGGATCGCCCTGATGCTGGACAAACTGGCCATCGGCAAATTCCTGCGGCCTTCTTTGTGCCGCGAGGTCCGCCAGTTCGCGCATCGACAGCCGCGATCGCTCGGCCATGGCAAAATGATAACTTCTTTGCATTTCGATTCGCGACGCTGTGCCACGATGCCCGCAAAGGCAAGCGGCGATCGACCGCCGAGTTCGCTGGGAGACGGCATATGTATCTGACCACTGCGCAATCGAGCCTGCTCGTCGCCGGCATCTATCTTGGCTTCTGCCTGCTCGAACTGGCTTGCACGCGGCTGTTCACAAAGGGCGAGCAAACGCGCAACGACGGCATCGTCGAAATCGTCAGCACCTTCACGCTGCTGATCGCGACCCAGCCGCTGATCCTGCTCGCGGTGGGCACCCTTGGTCACCGCTTTTTCCCTCAATATGAGGGCGCACTGGCGGGCATCTCTTTCATCGCCGCGCTCGCGCTATTCCTCGTTTTCGAGGACATGATGCAATATTGGTGGCACCGCGCAAGCCACAGTTTCGCATGGCTCTACAACCTGCATCGCGCGCATCACAATGCCCGCTATATGAGCGTGCGGCTCGTCTACCGGAACAACATCATCTATTATGCGATGATGCCCAGCATCTGGTTCGCGGGTGTGCTCGTCTATCTCGGGCTCGGCTGGTTTTACGCGGGCTATCTCGTCATCAAAATGCTCGTGATCATCGGCGCGCACAGCGACGTCGCGTGGGATGCACCCCTCTACCGGATCAAGGCGCTGTCACCCGTCATGTGGGTGGTCGAACGGACAATCAGCACCCCCGCAACGCACCACGCGCATCACGGCCGCCACGCCGACGATCCCGCCGTGAACTACAAGGGAAACTTCGGAAACCTGCTCTTCTTCTGGGATGTGCTGTTCGGCACCGCGAAGATCACGCGGCGTTATCCGCAAAGCTATGGCGTCGAGAATCTGCCGCCCGCAACGCTCGGACAGCAACTCCTCTGGCCGGTCTTTCCCGAAAACAAGGATATGGAGGCTGCGATACCGGGCGCAGCAGTTACCGGCTGAGCGGCACCGCGGCACAAGACCGCGGTGCCGGCAGCGAACGATGATCAGAAACGCGCGCGGATGCCTGCAGAGACTGCGCGGCGCTCGACGGGGTAATAGATCGCCGATGCGGGGGTGACGGCGATCGTCGCACTGATGTCGCCGATCGCCTTCTTGCCGGTGATGTTGCGGACGTCGACAAAGGCGTCGATACCCCGCGTGATCGTCGCGCCGCCGGTGATGCCGATCAACGCATAGCCCGGGGTACGGACCTGATTGCGATAGTCGGCGAAGGGCCCGTCGGGGACCCATTCGAGGTTTGGCGCGATGTGCAGCGCGTCGCTGCCGAGGCGGAGTTCGGCGCGATAGGCATGGCGAGGCACCACCGGCAGGCGGTTGTCGCCAAACTGCGCGTCATCGCGGAAGCGGAAATCGCTGTAGGTGTAGACCTGCCGCAAACGCAGCCAGCCGGTCGGTGCGAGATCCAGCCCGACTTCCACGCCCTGATGCAGCGTCCGGTCGGCGTTGAAGGTTGCCGCCGGAATGCTGGCGTTGGTCGTGAACTGGAGCAGTTCGCCTTTGAGCGTCGAGCGATAAAGGGCGATATCCCAGCGCGCCAGGCCAAGCTTGCCGCGCGTGCCGACCTCGGCGGTCCACGCACGTTGCGGGCGGATCGACGATACGACCGTGCTCGTCGGCGGGGCGCCGATCGTCTGGAACACCTCACCAAAACCGGGAAATTCGGCCGAGCGGCTGTAATTTGCGAAGAGCTGGATATCGGCGGCGGGTTCGAACAGCAGGCCGACTTTGGGCGAGAAGGCGTCGAAGTCGATCCGGCCGTCGGTCGCCGGGGTGGCGGAAAAATTGACGGTTCGCTTGCGCCAGCCATCGGCGTAGACGCCGCCCGCGATCAGGGTCAGCGTTTCTACGGGCCGCACGCGGACTTCGCCATAGAGCGTCGCGGTCTGCGCCTTCTGGTCGGCGTCGAAGGTCCGCGCCCCGCGCCGCCCGCCGGTATTGACGAACTGACGCGCACCGGTGCTGCCGCGGCGGATTTCGCCGCCGAACGTCACCTCGACCGGGCCCGTCGCATAGTCGGCGCGAAAGAAGCTGCCGACGTCGACCGACTTCTGGTCGAGGAGCTGGAAGATCGGGTGATGAAGCGACTTCGCATTGACGAAACCGCCGACGTCGAGGGTGAGCGCACCCCAGTCGAAGCGCGTGCGGTTCTGGAGACGCAGCGAGTCGATGTCGCGCCCCTGCTCGCCCGCGACGGCGCCGGCATTCGCCTTACGGGGCGTCGACAGCGCTTCGGCCATCGTCAGCGCGCCCGGGATATCCTGCCGGATATGGTTGACGCTGGCGTAGAAACGCGTGCTCACCACATCGCTGAAACGCATTCCGACATTGCCCTGAAAGCGCAGGCTGTGCCGCTTGGCATGGTCGCGGTCGCCGTCCGAGCGGTCGGCGCTGATCGCACCCCACGCGTCGACGTTTTCGCTCGCAACGCCCGCCGATGCGAGACCGCGCACGCTGTCGAAGCTGCCGGCGTCGGCGCGGAGATAAATGCCCTGTGCCGTCCGCCCGGTCGGCGTCACGCCGTTGATCGCGCCGCCGAGCGTACCCGACCCGAAGCGCAGCGCGTTGGCGCCGCGATAGACCTCCAGATGGTCGAAGAAGATCGGTTCGAGTTCCTGGAAATCGCCATTATCGTCGGCGAGATTGATCGGCACGCCGTCCTGCAGCAGCGTCAGCCCGCGCATATGAAATCCGCGCGACAGCCCCGAACCGCGGATCGAAAGGCGCACCTCCTGCCCGTATCGCGGCTGGAGATAGACGCCGGGCGAGAAAGCGAGCGTGTCGCGCAGGGACACCACCGATTTGTCGGCATAGTCTTCGTATGACACGACGTCGGTGCCGCCGGGCGTGCGCGCGGCGCGGACCTTGGCGTCGTCGGTCGAGGTCGGTGCGGTGACGATGATTGTCGAATCGGCTTCATCGGCACGGACGGGAACGGCGGCAAGGCAAATGGCGAGCGCCAGCAAGGGCGCCGCATAATCAGCATATTTTGTCATTGGAAATGTCTTCCCCGGATACAGGCATGGGGCCGCGCCGCACTTTATGCGCGGGCGGCAGTTCAGGCTGAATCAGGCGAAGAGAGGTGGTCCGGTACTCGGCGGAAGCGGCGAGGCGATGCCCGGCGCGAAGCCAAGCGAGCGCGCGGCGACGGGTACCGGGTCCGCGACGATGGGTGCCGCGGCGAGGGCCGGCAGATCGGGACCGATCGGTGCATTGGCGAGCGCGCCCCACGGGCAATGCTGCTGCGCGCCGCCCTTGTCGTGGCTGCCCGCCTTATCGAGCGGGATCGTCATCGTTCCGCCGGGATTGGCGGGGTCCGAACAGATGCGCACGGTGATTGACCCGCCCGCATCGCTCTCGATCATCCAGCCCGGCGCGACGAGCACCCGCGCAGCGAGCGCGAGCAGCAGCGGCAGCAGCAGCAAGATGCCGGGACGGCGAAAGGCGGCGAGGATGCCCACGTGCCGCGCCTTATGGCGCGCACGGATCACTGGCAAGCGGACAGATTGCCCTATTCGACCCCAGCCTGTTCGGCGGGCGTCTCGTCGGTCTTCTTGCCCGTGCGTGTCCATGGGTAGAGGAACTGGCCCCAATAATGTTTCGGCACATCTTCGGGGATGCCGTAATTTTCGGGCCAGCGGTCCTTGGGCAAATGGAAGGTGCCGAACATCTTGTCGATCCACGGGAAATGGATCGCGAAATTGACGTCGAACGCCTCGCGCTCGAGCCCATGATGCCAGTGGTGAAAACGCGGCGTCGCGATCCAGTGGCCGAGGCGGTTGAAACTGCCTCCCACATTGGCGTGGAGCAGCGACGACCAGACATAGACGAAGCCGATATAGGCCTGCATCACCGAGGGCGCGAAGCCGAGGGTAAAGAGTGGCAGCGAGGTGATCGAGCGCAGCAGGATGATCTCGACGAAATGCATTCGCGATCCCGCGAGCCAGTCCATCGACTTCGCGCTGTGATGCACCGCGTGGAAGCCCCAGAGGAAGGGGTAGCGGTGGAAGGTGCGGTGGAACCAATATTGCGCCATGTCCGACGCGACGACCACAATGACGAACTGGACGATCCACGGCAGCGAGGCGACCCCGGCGCGGAACGCCTGCCAGTTGCTGGTGTGTTCGTTGATGATCGTCGAGGGCGCGAGCGCGAGAAAGCCCAATACCTGCACGAACATCGTACTGACGAGATAATAGAACAGATCCTCGCGCCATTCGGTGCGGAACAGGCGCTGTGTCCGCCGGTGCGGGAAGGCGCGTTCGAGCGGCGCGAACATGAAGCCGGTGACGAGCAGGTTCACGACGAAGAAGTCGAGCCCGAAGAAGATGCCCCAGTCGCGCGTTTCCTGCGGCTGGACATTGGCGCCGCCAACGAGGATCGCCGCGAGCCCGATCATCAGCGCTGTGAGGCCGAGCACCTTGCGTGGGCGGAGCAGCAGGCTGAGCAACGACAGCCCGTAACTCACCAGCAGGACCGCGTGAACCAGCCCGCGAAACCCGCCCCAATGTTTGATGATTGCCAGTTCGGGGGTCGCGAACCAGTCGGGGAAGCGCAGCGCGACCACCATGAAGAAACCCGCGATCGCGAACAGCAACCCGAAGAAGCCCGACAGCCACCCGCTGCCAAAGCGCCTTACCTCGGTATGCGATTCGAGATCGCGCATCAGATTGTTCAAATAATCACGCTTTGCCATGCGGTCCCCTCACAGCATTTCCGCCGCGCCGTCTGTGATGTCGCGCACGGTTCTATATCACCCAAATTTCATCTGCGTCATGCCGGACTTGATCCGGCATCCATTTCTGCCCCGGCCTCATGGCCCCCGGATCAGGTCCGGGGTGACGAATAGAGGCAATGAAACCTCACCCCGCCGCCGCGACGATCGTCGCCCAATCGGCCTCGTCGATCACGCGGATGCCGAGTGCGCTCGCCTGCTTGAGCTTCGATCCCGCTCCGGGGCCCGCGACGACAAGGTCGGTCTTGGCGCTGACGCTGCCCGCAGCTTTGGCACCGAGCGCTTCAGCCTGCGCCTTCGCCTCGTCGCGGCTCATCGTCTCGAGCTTCCCGGTGAAGACGATTGTCATGCCCGACACCTCGCTCGCGCGCGTCTCGACGACATAAAGCGGCGGCGAGACTTCGGAGAAGAGGTCATCCCACAGCGTACGATTGTGCGGTTCGTGGAAGAAGTCGGCGAGCGCCTCGGCGACCGCGGGGCCGATGCCGTCGGCGCGTACTTCAAGGATCGCCTTGATCGCTTCGAGCTTGCGCGCGGCATATTTGCCGTCGGATTCGCCCTCGCCTTTCGGATTTTCGTCGAGCCAGGCGTGGATTTCGGACGCCTTTTCGGGAAGGCGCCGGATATCGCCCAGCCCCTTGAGCAAATCGCGCGCGGTCACCGCACCGACGTGACGGATGCCGAGCCCGAAGAGCAGCCGTGCGGCGTCGGGCGCGCGCTTGGCCTCGATCGCGGCGAAGAGATTGTCGACCGACCTTTCCTTCCACCCCTCGCGCCCGAGCAGCTCGGCGCGATGCTGTTTCAGGCGGAAGATGTCCGCAGGCCCCTTGTCGAGCCAGCCCAGTTCCAGAAATTCTGCGATGCTCTTTTCGCCCAACCCCTCGATATCGAGCGCGCCGCGGCTCACGAAGTGCCGCAGGCGCTCGAACTTCTGCGCGTTGCAGATGAGGCCGCCGGTGCAGCGGACGTCGACCTCGCCCTCCTCCGCGACGGCCTCGCTGCCGCAGACCGGGCAATGGTCGGGGAAAATATATGGCGCGCGATCCTCGTCGCGGGTGAGGTTCTCGACCACCTGCGGGATCACGTCGCCCGCGCGCTGGATCACGACACGGTCGCCGGGGCGCACGCCGAGGCGGCCGATCTCGTCGCGGTTGTGGAGCGTGACGTTCGACACGACCACCCCGCCAACGGTGACGGGGACAAGCCGCCCGACGGGGGTGAGTTTGCCCGTGCGGCCGACCTGAATGTCGATAGCCTCCAAGGTGGTCTGCGCCCGTTCGGCGGGGAATTTATGCGCGATGGCCCAGCGCGGAGCCTTCGCGACAAAGCCCAGTCGCGCCTGCCAGTCGAGCCGGTCAACCTTGTAGACGACGCCATCGATATCATAGGGCAATTCGGCACGCTGACGCTCGATGTCGGCATAATGGGCAAGGATGTCGGCGACCGATTCATAGCGGCGCAGGAGCGGCGAGACGGGTACGCCCCAGCTTTCGATCCGCTTCATCATGCCCCATTGCGTCGCTTCGGGAAGCGCGCTCACCTCGCCCCAGCCATGTGCGAGGAAGCGCAGCGGACGCGATGCGGTGACGCTGGCGTCCTTCTGGCGCAGCGATCCCGCCGCCGCATTGCGCGGGTTGGCGAACTGACGGACGGTGGCGGGATCGAATAGCTGTTCGCGCTGCGCCGCGAGCGCCCTGCCCTCTTCGAGCAGCCGTTCGTTGAGCGCCGCGAAATCGCCCTTCGCCATATAGACTTCGCCGCGAATTTCGAAAACATCGGGGACTTCGCCCGAAAGCCGCTGCGGTATGTCGGCGATCGTTGCGACATTCGGGGTCACATCCTCGCCGACGCTGCCGTCGCCGCGCGTCGCCGCCTGCACGAGCTGGCCCTGCTCGTAGCGGAGCGAGCAGGACAGGCCATCGATCTTGTCCTCGGCGGTCAGCGCGACAACCTCGTCCGCGCCGAGGTTCAGGAAGCGGCGAACGCGCGCCGCAAATTCCTCGACATCCTCGCCCGAAAAGGCGTTGTCGAGGCTCATCATCCGCTGCGCGTGGGTGACCTTGGGCAAGCCCGAGGTGGGGACAGCCCCAACGATCATCTGCACACTAAATAAGTCGTCTTCCTTAAGAGCGAACTCCTCTTGCAGCTTCTGCATTCTTAGTTTGAGCGCGTCATATTCCGCGTCCGATAACTCTGGAGCATCCAGATCATCGTACAGTTGACGGTGCCTGAGGATCTCGTCCTCCAGCCACCGCAACTCCTTGCCCTTTTCCTCAAGGGCCTTCTTCTCTTCAGGCGTTTTTGCTCTTTTTGCCATCACGAACGACCCACCGGCTTGAACTCGGCGCGAGTGCCAAATCCGGCGATCAGCGGGCGACCTTTCTTGATCGCCTCCTTCACCGCGGGAAGCCCTAGCGACGCGGCATGCGCCGCTTTCGTTTCCCACAATTCGACGATCCAGATCGCATCGGGGTTCGCGCTGTCCTCGCCGATCAGATAGGCCATATTACCGGGCATCGCACCCGTCCCCTCCGACAGGATCGCGACGAGCGCGGCGCGCTGTCCCGGTTGCGCCAGCATCTGGCCGATCAGGCCATATTCGGGAACAAGTTCTTCCATTCGCGCCTCCAGCGCCTGCAATTGACCCGCCGGCAACAGCGCGGCCGCCATCGCCAGCATCGCGGCGAGATGCTCGCGCCGGTTCATCATTTTGCGATCGCCAGCACATGCACCTCGCGGCGGATACGAAAACCGAGCGATTCATAAAGCGCGATCGCGCCTTCATTGTCGGCATAGCTGTGCAGGAAGGGCTGCTCGCCGCGCGCGACCATTTCGCGCATGACATGACCGATCAGCGCGCGCGCCAGCCCGCGCCCGCGGCAGTCCTCCCACGTCGACACGCCGCTGACCTCGGCCATGCCGGGGACCAATATGCGCTGCCCCGCCATCGCGAGCAGACGGCCGTTCTCGCGGATACCGAAAAAGGGTCCGTAACGATGCGTCTTCGGCCCCCAGGGACCGGGCTTCGCATGGTCAGCGAGCGCCGCCATTTCGGGCGCGTCCTCTTCATCGAGCCCAAGGATCGTGGGTTCGCCGTCGCGCGGCGCGGGCGGCGGGCCTTCGGCAACCATCTGCGCAAGCACCGCACGCTTCACCTCGCGCGTGCCGGCGGGGACCGGCCAGCGTTCGCCCTCGACGATCCAGATTTCGCCGTCGTCGGGCACAAGCGCGGCGAGCGCCGCCTGTGCCTCGGCGCCGGTGTCGGCGGCGACACCGAAAACGCCGTAACCACGATCGATCCGCACCGCGCGCGCGTCGCCTTCGGCCAGATGCGCCTGCCGCCCGGTGAGCATGGTCCAGACGGGGCGGTCGAGCGGGTGCGGCGCGGTCATGCCGCGACCTCCAGCAGCCGCTCCGCCTGCGCGCGCGCTTCGTCGGTCACTTCGGCGCCCGACAGCATCCGCGCGATTTCCTCGCGGCGGCCGGCTTCGTCGAGTTCGTGGACGCTCGTGCGCGTCACAATGCCCTCGCTCGACTTGGCGATAATGAAATGCGCCGCGCCTTTCGCCGCGACCTGCGGGCTGTGAGTCACGGCGAGGAGCTGTTTCCCGGCACCCGCCAGCCTCGCGAGGCGTTCACCGATCGCGCTCGCAACCGCGCCGCCGACGCCGCGGTCGATTTCGTCGAAGATGATCGTGTCGGCGCCGCCCTCTTCGGCCAGCGCGACCTTGAGCGCGAGGATGAAGCGCGAAAGTTCGCCGCCCGACGCGATCTTCGCGAGCGGCGCGAAGGGCGCGCCGGGGTTGGTCGAGATGAGGAATTCGACGCGGTCCATCCCGTCAGCGCCCCAGCGTTCGGCGGGCAGCCGTTCGAGCAGCGTCTGGAAGCGTGCGGCGTCGAGTTTCAGCGGCACCAGTTCGCCCGCGACCGCTGCGTCGAGGCGCGCCGCGGCCTTGCTGCGCTGGTCCGAGAGCGCGGTCGCGGCGTGGGTGTAGGCGGCGGCGGTCTCGGCGACCGCGGCTTCGAGCTTGGCGAGCCCCGCGCTGCCGCCCTCGATCGCGTCGAGACGCGCGGCGAGCGTCCCGGCAAGCTCGGCGAGCTCGTCGGGCTGGACGTTGTGCTTGCGCGCCATCGCGCGCAGCTCGAACAGCCGCGTTTCGGTCGCTTCGAGCCGTTCGGGGTCATATTCCATCGCGCGCGCGGCTTCGTGGAGCTTGGTCTCGGCCTCGTCGGCCTCGATGATCGCGCGGTCGAGCCCCGCGAGCGCTTCGGCGAGCAGCGGATGGTCGCCGGCGAGGCGGTCGAGCCGCCGCGCGGCGCCGCGGAGCAGCGCGGGACCGCTTTCGCTCCCCTCGAACGCTTCCATGATCGCGCCGAGATCGCCCGCGAGCCTTTCGCCCTTCTGCATCGCCGCGCGGGCCTCGGACAGTTCGGCGTCTTCGCCCGGCTGCGGTGCGAGCGCCTGAAGTTCGGCGACGCAATGTTCGAGCCATTCGCGGTCGCGCTCCGCCTCGGCGATGGCGGACCGCGCTGCGTTCAGCCCGTCTTCGGCCGCGCGCCAGGCGGCGTGCGCGGTGGCAACGCCCCGCGTGTCGGCGCGCGCATAGGCGTCGAGCAGCGCCCGGTGCCCCGCAGGCGCCAGCAAACCGCGATCGTCGTGCTGCCCGTGAATTTCGACAAGGTGGCCGCCGATTTCGCGCAGCAGCGCCGCCGAACAGGGCTGGTCGTTGAGAAAGGCGCGGCTGCCGCCGTCGGCTTTTAACGTGCGGCGGATCAGCAGCGGCTCGCCGGGTTCAAGCACGATCTCATTCTCGGCGAGCAATGCAGCGAGCTTCGTCCCCGATACCGGTTCGGCGAAACTCGCGGTGACCTGCGCCTGTCCGCTGCCCTGCCGCACCAGCGCGCTGTCGGCGCGCGCGCCGAGCGCGAGGCCGAGCGCATCGAGCAGGATCGACTTGCCCGCACCGGTCTCGCCCGTCAGCACGCCCAACCCGGCCTCGAAATCGAGGTCGAGCCGTTCGATCAGCACGATATTGGCGATGGACAAAGCGGTCAGCACGGGCCGTCCTTACCGCAGAACAAAGGCAGAATCTATTCCCGGCGCGATCAGGCGCTCGGCGCGTTCTTCTGCATCAGCTTGTAAGCGCGCTCATACCATTCGTTGCCCGGATAGTTGGCACCGAGCACCGCGGCCGATTTCTTCGCCTCGGTCGGGATGCCGAGCGCCAGATAGCATTCGGTCAGGCGATAGAGCGCTTCGGGCGCGTGGCTCGTCGTCTGATATTTGTCGACGACTTCGCGGAAGCGGATCGACGCCGCGAGCCAGTTCGAGCTGCGCTGGTAGAAACGGCCGATTTCCATTTCCTTGCCTGCGAGGTGATCCTGCACCAGGTCGACCTTGAGCCGCGCGTCGGACGCGTAGCGGCTGTCGGGATAGCGGCGGATGACTTCGCCGAGCGCATTCTGCGCCTGCTGGGTGATCTTCTGATCGCGCGTCACGTCGCTGATCTGCTCATAATAGCTGAGGCCGATCAGATAATAAGCGTAGGGCGCGTCCTTGTTGCCCGGGTGGATCGCGAGGAAACGCTGCGCAGCCTCGATCGCCGGGGTATATTCGCGGTCCATATAATAGCTGAACGAGCTCATCAGCTGCGCGCGGCGCGCCCAGGGCGAATAGGGATGCTGGCGCTCGACCTCGTCGAACAGCGCGGCGGCGAGGCCGTATTGGCCACGATCGAGCCGGTCCTGCGCCGCGCGGTACAGCGTGTTGACGTCGCGCGCGACGTAACGCGTATCCTTCTTCACATTGCCGCCCCCGGCACAGGCCGCCAGCATGGGGGTGATGGCGAGCGCGGCGGCGAGCAGGCGCACGGTTGCGCGCGAGGGGGCAAATCGAGTCATGCGCGCGGTATAGCCACAGCGCGGATGAACGCAAAATAAATGATGGGGCGTCTTGTCGGGTTTCGGCACCACGTCAGTGGGTGATTCAACCCGCCTTCACCACGCATCCCTTCGGCGCATCCGCGGGAGCCGGCACGCGGCGCGCGGTCTTGATCGTCACCTGCGGATCGAGCATCTGGCCGACCATCACGCCTTCGCCCGCAGTCGGCGAAACCGGTGCGTTGAAGATCGCCGCCGCGACGTCGGCTCCCGCGACGATTTCGCCGAACACCGCGAAACCCGCGCCGTCACCGCCCACCGCATCCGAATCGAAGCCCTTGATATCCGAAAGCAGCAGGAAGAAGTCGCTCGTCGCGTCGCCCGGATTGAGCCGTGCCATCGACAGCGCGCCCTTGCAGTTCGTCAGCCCCGTCGTCTTCGTCGGCTCATGCGCGATCGGCGGGAAATTCTTGCGCGCATCGCCGCGATTGCCCGCCTGGACAAGCTGGTTCGCGGGCCCCCAGCTTTTCGTCGAGCGATAGAATTTGAAACCGTCCATCCGCTTGGCATCGACATAGCGGAGGAAATTCGCGGCGGTGACCGGTGCGCGTTTGTTCTCGATCCGCACGGTGATCGTGCCCGCGTCGGTGACGAGCGCGACATAGGGCCGCGCGTCGGGCATTTGCGGGACGGGCAGCGGCGGCGGGGGCGGCGGCGGCGCCATCATCGGCCGGACCGGTCCGACGCGCGGCGACGGGGGCGCGGGCGGCGGAACGACCGCAGGGGCCGCCTGGGCGGCAGACAGGACAAGGGCGGGAAGGATCATTGTCAGCATGGGCCGATATTAAGCGCAAAGCGGCGATGTGTGCGAGCGTTTTCCCCTACCCGTCACCGCCGCCGTCGCCACCAGAGCCTGATCCCGCCGACACAGAGCCAGAGCGTGACGACACCGCCACCGAGGACGAGCAAACGCCCGGCGAGCCCGAACGCCTTGCCCGAGTGAAGCGGATATTGCCACGCGAAGAATTCGTCGCCCGCGGTGGTGCCGTTGTCGTGGCGCGTGCCGGTGATCCGGCCGTCGTCCATCGCGACATAGTGCCACAATCGTCCCTGATCGTCGCGGTCGCGTGCGTCGAAGATACGCACCGCATAGACACCATGGTCAGGGAAAATGCGGACGCTGTGGACGCGCGCCCCTGTATCGCCAACGACGCGCGCCATCGCGGCATCGACATCGATCGCGGACGGCGTTTCAGAAACATCGGCCATGCTTTCGTGAAGGCGTCCGGTGATCGGCGAGACGAGGCCGATCGCCTCGCGGCTGTCGTCGGGCCAGGCGAGCGTCACGCCGGTGACGGCGAGGACGAGCGTCACCGGCAGGAACCAGAGCCCCCACGCGCGGTGCGAATCGAACAGGCGTTTCAGGCTGCCACGCCGCCCTTCGATACGAAAGGCGCGCAGCCGGCGCATACCCTTCGGAAAGGACAGCGCCGCCGCAATGCCGTGATCGATCACCCACAGGAGCGCGACGAGCCCGAAGAACCAGGTCATCCACGGTCCCGCGAGCAGGTCGATGTGAAGGCCGTAGACGATGTCCATCGCATGGCGCCGGTCGAGCCTGATCGCGCCGCTTTCGCGCCAGCCGAGGATCGCCCCGTCGCGCGGATCGGCAAAGACCTGCACCGGCCGCGGCGCTCCGTCGACTAGCGCGCGGCCCATCATCCACAGGCTGTCGCCGGCATGGCCGGGCAACTCGATCATGTTCGGCGCAAAGCCGGGCAGCGCGCGTTCGGCGGCCGCGACGGCGTGGCCGATCGGGGCACGGTTCGCCGACACCGACACCGTCCGCCAATCGGCGTTGAGCGCGCTGTCGAGCTCATCATAAAAGGTGACCGCGATGCCGGTGACGGCGAGCAGCGCAAGCCAGAGCCCGGCGATAAGGCCGAACCAGCGGTGCCACAGCTTCAAGGCGTGGCGCGGCCGCCGCCGGACAGCCGCGCCCGTCATCAGAAGCGGACGGAGGCGGTCAGCCGGACATTGCGCCCCGGTTCGGGGAGGCCCGAGACGATCGCATAGTCGGCGAGGCCAAGCTGGCCGTAATCGGCGGTCGAGGCGTGCGCGATATAGCGCTTGTCGAACAAATTATAGACCGCCGCCTGCAGTTCGAGCCGGTCGGTCCCGAACGGGCGCCAGCTGCCGAACAGGTCGACCGTCGTATAGCCGGGCTTGTCGATGAAATAGGTCTGGGTGACAAAGCCGAGCTGCTTTTCGCGGAACAGCACTTCGATGTCGTTCAGATCCTCGAAGCGGGTCAGGCTGGCGCGGAAGTTGAAATGGTCGCTCGGCTGATAGCCGGCGGTCACCGCCCAGTTGTCACCCATCGAATTGCCGAGCGCGATATGCTCATACCCCTCGATCCGGTTGCCGTTCAGGCGCGAATCATAGTGGTTGTAATAGGCGTCGAGGCTGAACGGGCCGGTGCGGTAACCCGCGCGCAGTTCGAGCCCCTTCGATTTGAATTTGCCGACATTCTCGTAATAGACCGAGTCTTGAAGCGGCCGCGCAACGCGGTCGCGGCCGAGCTGGTCGAGGATGACGTCCTTGATCGTCATCTCGTAATAGACCGCCGACGCAGTGAAGCCGCCCGCGTCATATTTCACCCCGCCCTCGACATTGTCGACGCGTTCGGGACGCAGCGTCGGCGACATCGACAGCCACGCCGGGTTCTTTTCCAGCGTGAAGGCATCGCCGATTTCCTTGCCGCGGAACGCCTCGGCATAGCCGGCATTGAGACTGAGGCCCGGCAGGATTTCGAACTCGGCGCCGACATTGAAGCTTAGCCCGTCGCTCTTGGTGCCCTTGCGATAGGTGAGCTGGTCGAGGTCATAAGTGTCGTAGCGCGCGCCGAAGCTGACGAGCAGCGGATCGATCACGCGCCAGTGATCCTGAACATAGACCCCCATCAACGCGCCCTTTTCGGCAAAGCGACCGATGTTCGGGTCCCACGCCCATGGCTGCCACATCGCGGGCGCGCCGAGATATTCGCTCGTCACCCGGTCGCGGCGATGCTCGGCACCGACGGTGATATCGTGGTTCGCAATCGCGAGCTTCGCGCGCACGTCGAAGCCATATGTTTCGATCTCGGAACCGTAGAGGCCCCAGCGATCGTCGCGATTCTGCGAGAAATTGGTGCGCGTCCAATAGCCGCTCGCCTCGATGCCAACACCGCTGTCGCCTTCATAGCCATAGTTGAGGACCGCGGTCTGGCGCTTGCCCTTCGCGTCGAACAGCCGGGTATTGGCGAAGACCGGCCAGTTCGGGCGCTGGCCGAAACGCCCGCTTTCGCGGCGCTGTTCATAGCTCGCGGTCAACCGGTGGCCGCCGCCGAGATCGCCGCCGACCTTCACGAAACCCAGATTCTGTTCGGCGCCGGTCGCGAGCTGGCGGACGCCGTCGCCGTCCTTGTACGGATCGCGGTTCACATGGACGTAGGAGGCAAGGATGCCAACGTCGCCCGCGATGCGGCCATAGACGGTGCCACTGAGCTTGTAGCCGTCGTTGCTGAACCAGCCCGCCTTGGCGATGCCGCCGATATCGCGGCCGTCCTGCAGCATGTCGACCGCGTTACGCGTGCGGAAACGGATTGCGCCGCCGACCGCGCCAAAGCCGGCGGTCGCCTCGCCCGGCCCGGCCTGGACATCGACGGTTTCGAGCAGTTCGGGCTCGATCGTCACGCGGCCGATATGATGAAACAGCGTGCCGCGCTGCGGTGCGCCGTCGATCGTGACGTTGAGCAGCGAATCCTCGAGCCCGCGGACGTAGATTTTCTGTGCCAGCCCGATGCCGCCACCGACCGAGACCGAGGGCACGCCGCGGAACAGGTCGGCAAGGTCGTTCGCCTGGATGATCTCGATTTCCTCGCGATCGATCTCGACATCGGTCAGCGCGCCGACGACGACGATGTCGCCGGCCGCTTCGATCTCACCCTCCTGCGCTTGCACCGTTTGGCTCGCCAGCGCGAGCGCCGTGGCACAGCTCATCCGTATACTGGTGCGAATTTTCATCATGTCCCCCACAGTTTAGGTGTTCGCGGGCGCCATAGTCGCTATTGAGAATCAATGTCAATTATGCAGCCGATTGGAAAAGCGGAAAAGTCGCGGTAGGCAGCGGGACCAAAACGGAGAGACCGATGACCGAGACGCTCAAAGCCGATGCCGCGCCCGAACCCGCGCCCCCCGGCGCCGCTGAAATCGGTTCGCGCATGCTGCGTTACCTGCCGCTCATCACGATCGCGCATTTCCTGATCGGCCTTCCCGCGCTGATCGCGTCGCTTGCGCTCGCCTGGTTCGCTTTCGTCCAGGCCGACGCGACGCAGAAGATGCAGACCGGCGGGGTGATGCCCTTCGTGACCTTCGGAACGAGCAATGGCGACAAGGAAGGCAATCAGGATATCGCGCTGACGCTGACGAACAATGGCGTCGGTCCCGCGATCCTCGGCCCCATTGAAATCCGCTACGAAGGCAAGCCGATGACCACCCCGATCGAACTGCTCAGGGCGTGCTGCACCGGATCCGACGCACGCGCGTTACGCTTTTCCACCTCGCCCTCGACCGGGATCGCCGCACGGCCGGGTGAAACCATCGAGTTCGTCAGCTTTCCGCGTACCCCCGCGTCCGAGAAGGTCTGGCAGGCGTTCAACAAGGAACGATGGAAGCTCAAGGTGCGCGCCTGCTATTGTTCGATTTTCAACGATTGCTGGGTCACCGAAGGTATGCAGGGATTGCCGAAGCCCGTGAACAAATGCCCCGCCGACTGGTCGCTCTATCGCGAGGATGCCGGAAACCGCATCGCGGGGATCGAAGCGGAATAATTCAACCAATCGGTTGACAATAAAATTGGGTGCTTCATATTCAACCACATGGTTGAACATGATTCGCACACCCTCGATACGATCTTCCACGCGCTGGGCGACGCCACGCGCCGCGCGATGCTGGGCGAGCTGGCCGACGGCGAACGCACCGTCGGCGAGCTCGCCGCGCCCTTCACCATGTCGCTCGCGGCGGCGTCGAAACATATCAAGGTGCTCGAAGCGGCGGGACTCGTCCGCCGCGACGTCCGCGGCCGCACGCATGTCTGCAGTATCGATCCCGTCCCGTTGATGCGCGCCGACCAGTGGATCGGCATCTATCGCCGCTTCTGGACCGGTCGCCTCGATACCCTCGAAAAAATCCTGCGCGCGCAAGATGCTGCGCCGCCCCCTCCCCCCAAGAAGCCCCTCCCCGGGAAAGAAGGAGAATGACGATGACGACGATGCTGGACCAAGACCGCTACGGCCTGCTCAGCGAGCCCGCGACGCTGACGATCGCGCGCCTGCTCCCCGGCCCGGTCGACCGGATCTGGGCCTATCTGACCGACAGCGACCTGCGCCGCCAATGGCTTGCCGCGGGCGCGATGGAAGCCAGCGTCGGCGCGCCCGTCGAACTGGTGTGGCGCAACGACGAGCTCACCGACCCGCCCGGCACGCGCCCCGACGGTTTTGGCGAGGAGCACCGGATGCTGTGCGAGGTCGTCGCAATCGACGCACCACATATGCTCTCGATCAGCTGGGGCAGCACCGGCGGCGTGACCTTCACGCTCGAGGAAAAGGGCGACGAAGTGCTGCTGACCATCGTTCACAAACGGATCGAGGATCCCGAGGTGCGGCTCAATGTCAGCGCAGGCTGGCACGCGCATCTCGACGTGCTCGAAGCGCGCGTCGCCGGGTCGGTGGCGGCGGCGCACTGGGACAACTGGACCCGGTTGCGCACTGAATATGCCGAGCGGCTGTTCGGCTGACGCCCGATACCGTTGCAAATCAAGGCGCGCGGGGCAGCACCTCGCGCGCCTTCTTGCATGACTTGTATATGCGCGAGCTGTAGTATACCAACAATACAGTCTGGCAGCAGGGAGGGCGGCCATGAAGCGCAGATGGAAAATAGCGTGGGGGGTGCTCGGCGCGCTCGTCGTGATCGGGGGGGGCGGCTTTGCTTATATGCTGACCCAGCCGCCGCCGCCTGCAAAGCTTGTCGACGCCGGCCCGACCGGACAACGGATCGCCGGCAGCGGCATTTTCGCCAACTATTATCCCGCCGCCGGTCCCGGTCCGCATCCGGCGATCCTGCTGCTCGGCGGTTCCGAGGGCGGGCTCGCGAAGGAAATCGGAAGGCAGGCGCTGCTGTTGCAGGCCGGAGGCTATCACGTCCTCCAGCTCGCCTATCACAACGCGCCGGGCAAGCCGGCGAAGCTCAAGAATATCCCGCTCGAGGATTTTACCCGCGGGATCGACTGGCTGAAGAAACAGCCCGGGGTCGATCCGGCGCGGATCGGCATCGTCGGCTATTCGAAGGGCGCCGAGGCCGGGCTGCTCGTCGCGACGCGCTATCCCGGCATCCGCGCGGTGGCGCTCGGCATGCCGTCGAGCGTCGTATGGGACGGGATGTCGGGCGAGAATTACATGCTCGGCTCGTTCAGCTCGTCGTGGAGCGAGAAGGGCGAGCCGGTGCCGCATCTCGCCTACAAGGGGCGGCCCGACGAACGCGGGCTGATGGCGGTATTCGAGGGCGGGCTGAAGGAGCTCTACCGGAATCCTGCCGCGATCATCCCGGTCGAGAAATACAGGGGCAAGCTGATGCTCGTCTGCGGCGAGGCCGAAAAGCTGTGGCCGAGCTGCCCGATGACCGACCAGATCGTCGCGCGCGCGAAAGCCAGGGGCGCAGCGGTGCCCGCCGTTCTTCGTTACAAGGATGCCGGTCACGCCGTGATGGGCGCGCCCTTCGCCGATGCCGCCGCCGCAAGGAAGTGGAGCAAGCTCGGCGGCACGGCGGAAGGGAATGGCGCCGCGCGTATCGACAGCTGGCCGAAGATCGTGGCATTCCTGAACGCCGAACTCGGACCGGAGCAAAGGGCGGATGGCGGACGACAGTGAAAATTTTCTGCGCGAGGCGATCGCGCTTGCCTATACCAACGCCGAAAAGGGCGGGCGGCCGTTCGGCGCGGTGATCGTGCGCGACGGAAATATCGTCGCAAGGGGCGTGAACGCGATATTGGACACCGGCGACCCGACGTCGCACGCCGAACTCAACGCTATCCGGCTCGCCAGCGAGACGCTGGGCGCAGACCTTCGCGGCTGCGCGGTGTTTGCCAGCGGGCACCCCTGCCCGATGTGCATGGCGGCGATGCACCTCGCGGGGATCGAAGCCGTAACCTACGCCTATTCGAACGAGGATGGCGAGCCTCACGGCCTGTCGACCGCGGCGATCTACGCAGATCTCGCCAAGCCCTTTGCCGAGCAGGCCATGAATATCCGCCACCTGCCCGTCCGGCTGGACGGCAAACCCGACCTCTATGCGGACTGGCGACAGCGACAGGGGTGATCCGGCGTGGGGAGATGCGCGGGCTATCAGCTTTCGACCGGAAGCGGCCTTTCCTTCACTTCGTCATTCCCGCGAAAGCGGGAACCCAGTAGCAACGCCGGTTCGCTGGGCACCCACTTTCGCGGGAATGACGAGGGTGAGTGAGCGAACGTCCGCTGCCCACCCCCAAGCCGACAAAAAAGGGGCCGCTTTCGCGGCCCCTTCTCATTCCGTTACCGAAGGACTTAGTCTTTCAGGAAGTCGGGCACATGGCCCTGATCTTCCGGACCTTCGCTGCGCTCGCGGCGCGGGCCGCGGTCGCCGCCGTCGCGGCGCGGGCCACGGTCGCGGTCACGACCGCCACGCGGGCCACGGTCGCCGCCGTCACGGCGCGGACCGCGGTCGCCGCGGGGCTCGCGCGGCGGGCGGGTGTCTTCGAGTTCTTCGCCGGTTTCCTGATTGACGACGCGCATCGACAGGCGAACCTTGCCGCGCGGGTCGATCTCGAGGACCTTGACCTTGACTTCCTGACCTTCGGACAGGACGTCGGCCACCTTCTCGACGCGCTCGTTGGCGATTTCGCTGACGTGGACGAGACCGTCCTTGCCGCCCATGAAATTCACGAACGCACCGAAATCGACGAGATTGACGACCTTGCCGTCATAGATCTTGCCGACTTCGGCTTCTTCGACGATGCCCGAAATCCACTTGCGAGCGGCTTCGATCTGGTCGAGGTCGCTCGACGAGATCTTGATCAGACCTTCGTCGTCGATGTCGACCTTGGCGCCGGTGGTCGCGACGATCTCGCGGATCACCTTGCCGCCGGTGCCGATGACGTCGCGGATCTTCGACTTGTCGATCTGCATCGTTTCGATGCGCGGCGCGTGCGCCGACAGCTCGCTGCGGGTTTCGCCGAGCGCCTTCGCCATTTCGCCAAGGATGTGCGCGCGGCCTTCCTTCGCCTGGTTCAGAGCGGCCTCGAAGATCTCGCGCGTGATGCCCGCGATCTTGATGTCCATCTGCATCGTGGTGATGCCGTCGGCGGTGCCCGCAACTTTGAAGTCCATGTCGCCGAGGTGATCTTCGTCACCGAGGATGTCCGACAGGATCGCATAGTCCTTGCCTTCGAGGATCAGGCCCATCGCGATGCCCGAAACGGGGCGCTTGATCGGCACGCCGGCGTCCATCATCGCGAGCGAACCGCCGCAGACCGATGCCATCGACGACGAGCCGTTCGACTCGGTGATGTCGCTGGTGAGGCGGATCGTGTAGGGGAACTCGTCCTTCGTCGGCAGCACGGGGTGCAGCGCACGCCATGCGAGCTTGCCATGACCGACTTCGCGGCGGCCCGGCGCACCGAAGCGGCCGACTTCGCCGACCGAATAGGGCGGGAAGTTATAGTGCAGCATGAAGTTCTGGTACGACAGGCCGTTCAGGCCGTCGATCATCTGCTCTGCATCCTTGGTGCCAAGGGTACAGGTTGCGATGGTCTGCGTCTCGCCGCGGGTGAACAGCGCCGAGCCGTGCGCGCGCGGCAGGAAGTGCGTTTCGGCGACGATCGGACGGATCTGCGTCGTCGTGCGGCCGTCGATGCGCTTGCCGTCCTTGAGGATGGCACCGCGAACGATTTCGGCTTCGAGCTTCTTGACGAGCTTGATGCCGGCCATGACTTCCTGCGGAGCGAGGCCGTCTTCGGTGAACTGCGCCTTCGCCTTCGCGCGCGCTTCGTTGAGCGCGTTCGAGCGGGCCGACTTGTCGGTCAGCTTGTAGGCGGCAGCGATGTCCTTGCCGACGAGCTTCTTCAGCTTGTCCTTGATCGCGGCATTGTCGTCGCCCGAAGCGACTTCCCACGGATCCTTGGCGGCCTGTTCGGCGAGCTTGACGATCGCCTTGACGACTTCCTTACACGCATCGTGCGCGAACAGGACGGCGCCGAGCATGATCTCTTCCGACAGCTCGTTGGCTTCGGATTCGACCATCATCACGGCGTCGTAGGTCGCGGCGACGACGAGGTCGAGGTCGCCTTCGGCAACCTGCGCGTCGGTCGGGTTCAGGATATATTCGCCGTCGATATAGCCGACGCGCGCGGCGCCGATCGGACCCATGAACGGCACGCCCGAGATCGTAAGGGCTGCAGACGCGGCGACCATCGCGAGGATGTCGGGCTCATTGTGGCCGTCATAGCTCAGAACCTGGGCAATGGCGTTGATTTCGTTGTAGAAACCTTCGGGGAACAGCGGACGGATCGGACGGTCGATCAGGCGGCTGACCAGCGTTTCCTTTTCGGTCGCGCCGCGTTCGCGCTTGAAGAAGCCGCCCGGAATGCGTCCGGCGGCCGAATATTTTTCCTGATAGTGGACGGTGAGCGGGAAGAAATCCTGCCCGTCCTTGACCGACTTCGCGGCGGTCACGGCGCACAGGACGACCGTTTCGCCCAGCGTCGCCATCACGGCGCCGTCGGCCTGGCGGGCAACCTTGCCCGTTTCGAGGGTCAGCGTTTCACCGCCCCACTCGATCGATACTTTTTTCACGTCAAACATGTGGTTTCCTTCGCCCGCCGGGCCCTATGCCGGGCGGGGCCTCTGTGTCCGGGCAATCCGGCCCGGGGCGGTGTAGGGCGTCTGTCTGCCCCTATGGCGGTCCCGCCGGATGCGGGAGCAGCCCTGTGGTCCGGCACTTTGCGCGGGACCAATATGACAGCGGCCCCGGAAATCCGGGGCCGCCAGAAATTCTTACTTGCGAAGACCCAGCTTCGCGATCAGCGCCTGATAGCGGGCCTCGTCCTTCTTCTTCAGATAGTCGAGGAGGCTGCGACGCTTGTTGACCATCATCAGAAGGCCGCGGCGGCTGTGGTTGTCCTTGTGGTGCGCCTTGAAGTGGGCGGTCAGCGTGTTGATCCGGTCGGTCAGGATTGCGACCTGCACTTCCGGCGAACCGGTATCGCCCTTGGCGCGCGCATTGTCGTTGATGACTTCGGTTTTACGCTCTGCGGTAATCGACATATATTTTTTCCTCGAACATCCTTGTTACAGATTGAAGCCCCGGACAACTTTCAGCGTTCCCGCCAAAGCCTCGATCAGGGCAACGGGACGCAGTTCGCTATCCCTTCCCCAATAGAGCCCGTCATCCGTGCATCCCCCGGTCCAGACACGACCCTGACGGATCGCCCCTGCCGCTTCCGGGGAAAGGTTCAGAGCCGGGATGTCGACCAGCCCTGCCTCGAGCGGCAGAAATACTTCTGATTGGGCGGCCCCTTGGCCGAATGCGTTCAATTTGTCCAGCGAAATCGCCTGTGACAGGTCGAACGGCCCCGCCTTTGTGCGGCGCAGCATCGTTACGTGCCCGACGCTGCCGACGGCGCTGGCGATGTCGCGCGCAAGGCTGCGGATATAAGTACCCTTGGAAACATGCGCGGTGAGGGTGAGGGATTCCAGTTTGGCGTTCCCACCACCCGCTTGTCCTGAGCTTGTCGAAGGACAAGCGGAGAGAGAGTGGATCGTTACCGCCCGCGCCTTCATCTCGACCGCTTCGCCCTTGCGCGCGAGGTCATAGGCGCGCTGCCCGTCGATCTTGATCGCCGAAAAAGCGGGCGGAACCTGCTCGATCGGCCCGGTAAATTGCGGCAGAACCGCTTCGACTTCGGCGAGGGTCGGCCGGACGTCGCTGGTCGCAACCACCTCGCCCTCGGCGTCGAGTCCCGCGGTCTCGGACCCGAACGCGATGGTGAAATCATAGATCTTGCTCGCGTCGAGCATCCGGCCGCACAGCTTCGTCGCCTCGCCGAGCGCGATCGGGAGAACCCCCGACGCCAACGGGTCGAGCGTGCCGCCATGGCCGACCTTGACCTTGCCCAGCCCCGCCTCGCGGCAAACGCGTTTCACCGCGCCCACCGCCTGCGTCGAGCCGAGCCCTAAGGGTTTGTCGAGGATGATCCAGCCGTTCATCCCGCGCCGCTAGAGCATTTTCAAGTCGGGTGAAACCTGATGGTTCGTAAAATGCGGCAGACAGGAAATCGCAGGCTCGTGGCTGTCAATTTTGCGCGGCCTTTCCGGCTTCGCGCGCTGCCTTGCGCTCCGCCTTCGTGGGCGGCGGCGCGGAGGTCACGAAGGACGACAGCATACAGCGCTCGCCGCGGACAACGATCGACGCAAATTTGTCGAGCCGCCCGGCGCCGCGCGTTTCGACACCGATCGTCTGCGCGAAATCGACATCGCGGCAGATGCCCGCGAAGGTTCCGTAATACCATTCGCCGCGGCGCCCTTCGATCCAGATGCCGCGGTCGCGGTCGGCTTGCCAGTTGCGGATCGTGCTGTCGCTCGGAAAAACGATGCTCGATTCGACGCCGAGTTCGCGCGATTCCTTTGCGGGCTCGGTGGCCGCCGCCGCAGAAAGGGGAAGCAGCATGGCGGCCAGGGAGAGTGCGAGTTTCTGTTTCATGTCGAGTCTTTCTGATATCCCGCCCGGCATTCGACGCGCGCCTTAGCAGATCGATCCTGAACCGGTGCTGACCCCCGGGTTAGTCGGGGTTCATCTTCGCACGCTGTTCAACGGCGCAGTCACCCCGACCGCAAGCCCGGCAGGCTTTCAGGAAAAGGTGTCGCGCAGCGCCTCGGTCCGGGGATTGGCAGGTCGCAACCGCCGGCGGCGATACAGAATTATCGCAGCCACTGTTGCGATCGCGCCCCCGCTACCGCCCATCAACATCGTGCCATATGGATTGACCCCGTCGCCAAGTATGACAAACCCGAAAAACCACAGGCCGGTAGCGAAAATCGAGGCAATAATCGTCGCCCGAATGATCCCCTCGCCCGATGCGCTGAAAGTTGCTCGTCGGCGGTCGATGAACCATCCGATTGCAAAGATAGCCAAGCCGTTCACTGCGGTGACCGCGATGTTGAGGAGGATCTGGAGCGTGCTCACATCGGCGGCGCCCACTCATTGGCGAGGAGCGACCAGAGGCCGGTATCGCGGACATAGCCGGTCCAGGTGATGCGTTCGGAGCGCAGCACGCCTTCCTTGGTACCGCCGAGCTTGGCAACGGCGGCCTGGCTCCGCTTGTTTCGTTCGTCGATGCGGAACTCGATGCGGCGGACCCCGGCCGCAAAGGCATGGTCGAGCATCAGGCGTTTGACGCGGCCGTTGAACCCCGTCCCCCGCACATCGGGGTGGATGAAACTGTTGCCGATCTCGACCGTCTGCGCCGACCAGTCGGGGCGCAGCCAGGCGGTCATGCCGACGAGCCGGTCGCCGTCGAGGATCGCATAGGGCATCCGGCCCGCGCCCCCGATCAGCGTGTCGAAGCTCTTGTCGAAATGATCGGGACCGAAGCTCGACGAATAGATCGTCCAGACGTCGGCGTCGGCGGCACAGGCGGCGCGCAGCGCCTCGCGATGCCCGTCGGTCAGCTTGACGAGACGAAGGTCGCCGTCGGCGAGGTCGACATAGAGGCGTTCAAGCATTGGCGCCTACCCCCCCCTTTGCGCCTCGGCGGCTTCACGCCGCTTTGCCATGAAGTGGCGGCGGCACATCGCGACGTAGCGGTCGTTGCCGCCGATCTCGGTCTGCGCGCCCTCGACCACCGCGCGGCCCCGTTCGTCGACGCGCAGGTTCATCGTCGCCTTGCGCCCGCATTCGCACACCGCCTTGAGCTCGACGAGCGCGTCGGCGATGCCGAGCAGTGCCGCCGATCCCGGAAACAGCTCAGCCGAAAAATCGGTACGCAGGCCATAGCAGAGCACGGGGATACCCGCCTCGTCGGCGAGCCGCGCGAGGTCGAGCACTTGCGCGCGGGTAAGGAATTGCGCTTCGTCGACGAGCACGCACGCGAGCGGGCGCTCGGCGTTTTCGGCGTTGACGGCGCCCCACAGATCACTGTCGGGATCAAATTTATGCGCTTCGGCCATCAGGCCGATGCGGCTCGTCACCTGGCCCACGCCATATCGGTCATCGAGTGCCGCGGTCCACAGCATCGTTTCCATGCCGCGTTCGCGATAGTTGAAATCCGCCTGGAGCAGCGTCGTCGATTTGCCGGCGTTCATGCTGGCGTAGTAGAAATAGAGCTTGGCCATGATGATGCTGTTACCGCCTTCGCGCGGCCATGCAACGGGCGATTAGGCGGCGCCCAGCAGCGAACGAAACCGGGCGGGCTGCGGCAGCAGATCGGCGAGCGCATAGCCGTCGAGGTGGCGGAGAAAAGCCGCCAGCGCGCCGGCGAGCGCGCCCTGCAACCCGCACGCCCCGCGCACGGGGCAGGTCGAGGTCGCGGGGTCCATGCATTCGACCAGCGTGTCGAGATTTTCGAACTGGCGCACCACCGTTCCGACGTTGATCGCGGCGGGGTCGCGTGCCAGCCGCATCCCGCCGCCGCGCCCGCGCTGCGTCGCGACATAATCCAGCGCCTGCAGCCGCTGCGCGACCTTCGCCAGATGGTTGCGAGACACGCCATAATGCACGGCGATCTGGTCGACCGACATCAATTCGCCGGTGGCGCCAAGGGCCATCAGGATGCGCAGGGCATAATCGCTGTGAAGGCTGAGCCGCATAAAATAGGTATATTGAATATTGATTTTTTGATCAAGCGCGAATAAATGGTATTTCAAATACCACTTATCGAGTCGATGCCATGACCAACACCCCGCCCCGCGCCCATCCCCACAGCCTCGCCGCGCGCGAGCGCCGCCGAGGCGACGCCCGCGCCATGGGAATCGACGAGGCGTTCATCGCCACGATGGTCGATCATTTTTACACGGCGGTTCGCGCCGACGCGGTGCTTGGCCCGATCTTCGAACCGCGGATCGACGACTGGCCCCGCCACCTCGGCCAGATGAACCGCTTCTGGCAGTCGATCCTGCTCAGCGCGGGCAATTTCTCGGGCAATCCGATGGTCAAACACCTCGCCATCCCCGGGCTCGACGAGGCCGATTTCCAGCGCTGGCTCATGCTGTTTTACGCCACGCTCGACGATATCGCGCCGTCGCCCGAGGCCGCGCGCCATATCGGTGCCAAGGCGCGGATGATCGCCGAAAGCCTGCTCACGGGCATCTGGGTCCACCGCGACCATGATCAGGCCTTATCGAGGAAAGTGGAGCTTCCCCATGTTTGATCCGACCCCCGAAATGCTCGCCCGTCTGTCCAACGATCCCTATGAGGTCCACGGGATGCAGGCCGGTTTCCAGTTGCCGCGCAGGATCTGGCGCAGCATGTTCGCGCTCTATGCCATCTTCTTTCTCGGCATCGGCGCCGCGACCGGCCGCGACACGGCGACGATCTTCATGCTCGTCATCTCAGCACTTTATGCGCTGATCTATTTCGGGACCGCATCGATCCTTCACGCGCAAAAGGGACCTGAGCATACCTCGCCGCTCGACCGCGCCGGCGGAACGCTCGACACCTGGACGGGGCCGATGGATCGCGGCACCGTCGCCGCACAAATCCTCGCGGTGCCTGCAGGCTTCGCCTTCCTTGGCGTCGCCTTCCTCGTCATCCGCGGCACGGCGGGCTTTTGATCATGGCGGGCGGCGCGTTCACCGACCGCGCGCCCGCGCTTCCGGACGATGCCCATCCCTATCGAACCATCGGCCCCTTCGACGCCGACGCGATCCCCGCCAGCCTGTTGAAAACGCACAATCTGAAAGCCGGCGCGTGGGGACTTCTGACCGTCGAAGCGGGGGCGATCCGTTTCTGCTGGGACGACGAAGCCGGCGGCGGACGCGAATTGCGGGCGGGCGACGTCATGCTCGTCCCCCCGCTCGTTCCGCATCACCTCGAACGCCGGGGCCAGGTTACGATCACGATTGCCTTTTGCGGACAGCCGAGAACCGAAAGCCACTCCCCGCGCGCTTGACTCGCCCGCGTCCGCTGTCATGCTGCGCACAAAAGATGCAGCATAAACAGTGGGGAGAGCTGCCATGCGGTTGATGCCGGTGACCGACGCGATGTTCCTGTGGGGGGAGAGCCGCGAGATGCCGATGCACATCGGCGGCATCAATCTCTACACGCTGCCTGACGGGGTCGACGAGACCGACTGGCTCAACGAACAGCTCGCGCTCCTCCGCCAGTCCGAAGGACTGCGGCGGCCGTTCAGCGAAGTGTTGAAACTGACCCCCTTCGGCCAATATGGCCCGATCCGCCTCGAGCCCGATCGCGACATCGACATGCACTACCATGTCCGCGCTGCCGCGCTCCCCAAACCCGGCCGCTACCGCGAGATGTTCGAACTCGCCTCGCGGCTCCATTCGGGGCTGCTCGACCGGACGCGGCCCCTGTGGGAAATCACGCTGATCTCAGGCCTGCCGAATCGCCAGATCGCAACCTTCAAGAAGGTGCATCACGCACTGATGGACGGCGCGGCGAGCATCCATTTCTATAATTCGATGCTGTCGGCGGACCCGAAGGAACGCCGCGCCGCATCGCCGCTCTCGGTCGAGGCCTATGAAGCGTACAAGCGCCTTTTCCCGCCGCCCAAAAAGCCCGCGCGCCCGAACCTCACCGACATCAAGGCGATCGGCGATTTCCTGAAGGAGCAATGGGGAAACAGCGTCGGGGTGACCAAGGCGATGAACCAGTATCTCGCGGCAATGTTCGGTATCGGCGGCGACGGACTCGTCACCCCCTTCTCCGGCGTGCCGCGGACCAGTTTCAACCGCAACATCACCGGTGCGCGGCGCTTCGTCGCGCAAAGCTGGTCGCTCGAGCGCGTGCGCGCGATGGGCAAGGCCTATGACGGCACGATCAACGATGCGGTGCTCGGCATGTGCGCGGGGGCGATGCGCAAATATCTGCAGTCGCTCAACGAACTCCCCGACAAGCCACTGAAAGCCATGGCGCCCGTATCGATCCGGCCAAAGGACGATATCGATTCGGGCAATTCGGTCGCCTCGGTGACCGCGAACCTCGCGACGCATATCGACGACCCCGCGACGCGGATGGCGATGATCCAGGAATCGATGAACTCGGCGAAGGCGCAGCTCCGCGCGATGACCGCGGCGCAGATCCAGCTCTATACAGCGATCACCAGCTTTCCGATGATGCTGACCGCGCTGACGCGCACCGCCGACAAATTCCCGGCCTATTCGGTGACGATCTCCAACGTCCCCGGCCCGCGCGAGCAGATGTACTGGAACGGCGCGCGGCTCGACGGCATGTATCCCGCAAGCATCCCCGTCGACGGCATGGCGATGAATATTACGCAGGTGTCGAATTTCAAAAATATCGACTTCGGCATCACCGCGTGCCGGCGCAGCGTCCCGCACGCGCAGCGGATGATCGACTATCTGGAGGAAGCACTGGTCGAACTGGAAGCGGCAGCGGGAATCAGGAAGGCCAAATAGTCCCGCCACCATCGCGGCCCCGAACCCCGTCCCGGGTCAGGGGGACGAGATTCAGGCCTCATCCTCGCCGCTCTCCAGATCGCGCACCACCTTCGGGTCGCGCAGCAATTTTTCGATATGGCTCGCCTCGTCGAAGCTCTCGTCCGAGAGGAATTTGAGCTTCGCGGCATATTTCATCCGCACCTTCGACGCGACGGTCTTTTGCAGATAAGCGGTGTTGGTGCGCAGCGCCTTCAGCACCGCTTCCTCGTCCTTGCCGAGCAAGGATTTCACGAACACCGTCGCATGGCGCAGGTCGGGCGACATACGCACTTCGGTGATGCTCACCGGATGCGTTGCAAGGACGTCGTCATGGACGTCGCCGCGCGCGAGGATTTCGGAGAGGAGGTGGCGCACCTGTTCGCCGACGCGGAGCACGCGAACCGACGGGCCGCCATCCTTTTTCCGGTCCTTTTCGGTTTTCATCGCCTAGCCCCTTGCCTCTTCGTCCAGTTTCGCGATGATCCGCGCGATCGAGCGCATGTTGCGCGCGGTACCCTTGTGCCCCAGCCGCCGTTCGATCAGCCGCGCGTGCAGCTTGCTGTCCGCCGCCCCGTCGCCGAAGTCGATATAGAGCGCGCGGTCGCCGAGCGCGAGCCGCTCGTTCGGCCGGACCCGGTGGTCGGTCGCCAGCGCGTCGAACTGTTCGGCGGTCGGCTGTCCGTCGAGGAACATCGTGTGGACGATCTTGTCCTCGTTCGTGCCCGCGAACGGATTGTCGGCGATCGCCGCGGCAAGTTCGTCACGGCTGCGCACCAGCGCCGCACTCGTCATGTCGAAACGATCCTCGACCATCATCGACAATTTCTCTTCGAGCCCGCGCGTCGGCCGCGCGTCATGGTCGAACAGCACATTGCCGCTCGCCACGACGGTTTCGACATGACTGAAACCCTCGGCCTCGAACGCCGCGCGCAGATCGGCCATCGTCAGCCGGTTGCCGCCGACGTTAATGCTGCCGAATAGCGCCACATAGCGAGCCATGCCGGTGCCTCCACCGCTCCGCGGAGCGGACGCTGGTTACAGCGTCCGTTCGCGCAGTTCGACTTCGAAGACTTCGAGGTGGTCGCCCGCCTTGATGTCGTTCGTATCTGCCAGCACGACACCGCATTCGAGGCCGGCGCGCACTTCGGCGACATCGTCCTTGAAACGGCGGAGCGACGAGATGGTCGTCGCCGACACGATGACGTCGTCGCGCGTGAGACGTGCATGCAGTCCCTTGCGGATGACGCCTTCGAGCACCAGCAGACCGGCGGCCTTGTCGCGCTTGCCGGCGGGGAAGACGTCCTTGACCTCGGCGCGACCGACGACGGTTTCGACGCGTTCCGGACCCAGCTCGCCCGCCATTTCCTTCGCGATTTCGTCGGTCAGGTGATAGATGACGTCATAATACATGAAGCGCACTTTTTCGCGGTTCGCGATCTCGCGCGCCTTGGCGTTCGGGCGGACGTTGAAGCCGATGATCGGCGCGTTCGATGCCGCGGCGAGCGTCACGTCGCTCTCGGTGATCGCGCCGGCGCCCGACTGGAGCACGCGAACGCGGATCTCGTCGGTCGACAGACGGTTCAACGCATTGACGATCGCTTCGACCGAACCCTGCACGTCGCCCTTGATGACCACCGGGAACTGGATGACATTGGCCTTGTCGGCGAGCGCCTCGAACATGCCTTCGAGGCTGACCGGCGCCTGCGCCGTCCGCTTCCTCAGCGCCTGTTCCTGACGATAGGCAGCGACCTCGCGGGCGCGTGCCTCATTCTCGACGACGGTCAGCGTATCGCCCGCCATCGGCACGCCGCCGAGGCCGAGGACCTCGACCGGAACCGACGGGCCGGCCGTCTTGATCTGCTGGCCCTTGTCGTCGATCAGCGCGCGAACGCGGCCGCTTTCGGCGCCGCAGACGAAGATGTCGCCGACCTTCAGCGTACCGCGGCGAACGAGGATCGTCGCGACGGGGCCGCGACCCTTGTCGAGCTTCGCCTCGACCACCGTGCCTTCGGCGGCGCGGTCGGGGTTGGCTTTCAGCTCCATGATTTCGGCCTGCACCGCGATCGCGTCGAGCAATTTGTCGAGGCCGGTCTTCTTCAGCGCCGACACTTCGACATTCTGCACGTCGCCGCCCATTTCCTCGACCACCAGCTCATGTTCGAGCAGACGTTCGCGGACGCGCTGCGGATTGGCGCCTTCCTTGTCGACCTTGTTGATCGCCACGATGATCGGCACGCCTGCCGCCTTCGCATGGTTGATCGCCTCGATCGACTGCGGCTTGAGCCCGTCGTCGGCGGCGACCACGAGGATCACGATATCGGTGACGTTCGCACCGCGCTGACGCATTTCGGTAAAGGCTTCATGGCCCGGCGTATCGAGGAAGGTGACGAGCGAGCCGTCGGGAGTCTTCACCTGATAGGCGCCGATATGCTGCGTGATGCCGCCGGCTTCGCCCGCCTGCACATTTGCACCGCGCAGCGCGTCGAGCAGGCTGGTCTTGCCGTGATCGACATGGCCCATGATCGTAACGACCGGGGCGCGCGGCTTCAGATGCTCGGCATCATCGACATCCTCGTCGTGGCGGATGTCGATATCGCCTTCGCTGACGCGCTTGATCTCATGCCCGAACTCGGTGACGAGCAGTTCGGCGGTATCCTGGTCGATCGTCTGGTTGATCGTGACGGGCATGCCCATCTTGAACAGCGCCTTGACCAGATCGCTGCCCTTTTCGGCCATGCGGTTGGCGAGATCCTGTACCGTGATCGCTTCGGGCACGACGACTTCGCGGACCTGCTTCTCGCGCGGGCCGCTCGACGTCATGTGCGAGCGCTTTTCCTTTTCGCGGGCGCGCTTCAACGCCGCAAGGCTGCGTGCACGCGCGCCTTCATCGTCGTTCAGCGCGCGCGTGACGGTCAGCTTGCCCGACTGGCGGCGGCTGTCGCCGCCACGGGTCGCCTTCGGCTCGGGCCGCTTGGGTTCGGGGCGCTTGGGTGCCTCGACCGGGGTAAAGCGGCGCGGCGCGGGGGCTGCGCTGGTGGTCGCGGGCCGCGGCGCGGGTGCAGCAGCGGCCTCGCCCTGCGGCGCTGCTGCAGCAGCGGGCGCTTCGGCGGCGGGTTCGGCTGTCGCGGGCGCAGCCGGAGCCGGCGCGGGTTCGGCCGCCTTCGCCTCAGCCTGCTCGACGCGCGCTTCGGCACGCGCCTTTTCTTCCTCGGCGGCGCGCGCGCGGGCGGCTTCGTCGCGGCGGCGATTGTCCTCAAGCGCGTTCATGCGCGCTTCCTCGGCCTCGCGCAGCAACTGCGCCTGGCGTTCCTGACGCGACATCAGGCTGTCGTTCTCGCTGACGCGGGGCGCGGCCGGCTTCGGAGCGGGCGCGGGTGCCGGAGCGGGTGCGGGTGCGGGCGCCGGAGCGGCCTCGACCTCTTCGACCTCGGGTGCCGGGGCGGCTTCGCCCGGACGGCCCAGCACGCGGCGGCGCTTCACCTCGACCACCACCGTGTTGCGGCGGCCGTGGCTGAATTGTTGCTGCACCTGTCCGGCCTCGACCGTCCGCTTCAGCCCGAGGGGCTTGCGGCTAAGGGTCGGTTTGTCCTGTTCGTCACTCATCGAAAACCATCATTCCTTCAAAACGCGTCCGAAGCGGCGGTGCTGGTCGGCAACGCCCCGTTTGTTTGCTCGCCAGAGGCTGGCGCGGCATGCGGGTCGGAATCGCGGTTGGCCGCGTCCCTACTCCATCCTGTGAAAAACTGCCAGCGGCTCAAATGTGCCAGCACCCGGTCCGCGGCGCGGGCGTCGGTCAACGCCAGATGTACCGCATTCTCGCGCCCCAATGCCATAGATAGGGTGCCGCGGTCCACCGGCAAGACCAAACCCTCGCGGCCCGACCCCTCATCGTCTTCGCCGACACGCCACGCCTGCGCCAGCTTCTTGCGCCCGTCCTCGCCCGCATCATTGGCGTGGAGCAGCAGGCGGACCTGGCCCTTACGCGCCGCGGTTTCGATCTTTTCATTGCCACTCAGCAAGGTACCCGAGCGCGATTCCAGTCCGAGCCGGTCGAGTGTCGCGCGCTGGAGCTGCGCCTCGATACGCGCTCCGAGGTCGTCGGGGATGGTGAAATTGCCGTCCTGAAGCGCGCGCGCGAGCCCGCCCTTCAGCTTGCCCTTCGCCTGGCTCGCTTCAAGCGTCGCGCGATCGACGCCGATCCATGCACCGCGCCCCGGCGCCTTGCCATGGACGTCGGGCGCAATCGTGCCGTCGGGCCCGAGCGCGAGGCGCACGAGCCTTTCGGCCGGCGAAACCTCGCCGGTGATGACGCAGCGCCGTTCAGGCACATGCTGGCCGCGCCGACCAGCGCGGTCTGGTTCGCTCAGCTGATCATTGTGCGGGGTCCGCATCGGCGGCCTCCCCGGCTTGCGGTGCGTCGGCTTCCGGTTCGTCGTCGAACCAGTGCGCGCGCGCCGCCATGATGATCTCGTTGCCCTGCTCTTCGGAGAGGCCATATTCGCCCAGCACGCCGCCCTTGTCCTCGGCACGCTCGCTGCGCGGCGGACCGCGGCGGTTGTCGGTGCGCTTCTTGGCGATCAGTTCGTCGGTCGCAAGGTCGGCAAGGTCGTCGAGCGTCTTGATCCCGGCCTTGCCGAGCACGACGAGCATCGCTTCGGTCAGGTGCGGGATGTCGGCCAGCGCATCTTCGACGCCGAGTTCGCGGCGTTCGGCGCGCGACGCCTCTTCGCGGCGTTCGAGTCCTTCGGCGGCACGGCTCTGCAGTTCCTGCGCCAGTTCCTCGTCGAAGCCTTCGATGCTCGCCAGTTCGTCGATGCCGACATAGGCGACTTCTTCGAGTTCGCCGAAGCCTTCGGCAACGAGCAGCTGTGCGAGCGTCTCGTCGACATCGAGCTCTTCCTGGAACATCGTCGAGCGTTCGACGAATTCGCGCTGGCGCTTTTCGCTCGCGTCGGCTTCGGTCATGATGTCGATCTGGCTGCCGGTGAGCTGGCTGGCGAGACGGACATTCTGGCCGCGGCGGCCGATGGCGAGGCTGAGCTGATCGTCGGGAACGACGACTTCGATGCGGCTGTCATCCTCATCGATGACGACGCGCTGCACCGTTGCCGGCTGGAGCGCGTTGACGACGAAGGTCGCGGTGTCTTCGGACCAGGGAATGATGTCGATCTTTTCGCCCTGCATTTCCTGGACGACTGCCTGGACGCGGCTGCCCTTCATGCCGACGCACGCGCCGACAGGGTCGATCGAACCGTCGTAGCTGATCACGCCGATCTTGGCGCGCGAACCCGGATCGCGGGCGGCCGCCTTGATCTCGATGATGCCGTCATAGATTTCGGGCACCTCCTGCGCGAACAGCTTCTTCATGAAGTCGGGGTGCGCGCGGCTGAGGAAAATCTGCGGGCCGCGCGTTTCGCTGCGCACCGACAGGATCAGCGCGCGGACGCGGTCGCCGACGCGCATCAGTTCGCGCGGGATCTGCTGGTCACGGCGGATGACGCCCTCGGCGCGGCCGAGGTTGACGACGATGTGGCCGAATTCGACCGACTTGACGACGCCGGTGATGATCTCGCCCGCGCGGTCCTTGAACTCCGCATATTGGCGCTCGCGATCAGCTTCGCGGACCTTCTGGAAGATCACCTGCTTCGCCGATTGCGCGTCGATGCGGCCAAGGTCGACCGCGGGCAGCGGGTCGACGATGAAGTCGCCGATCTTGGCGTCCTTCTGCAGCTTCTGGCCGGCGGCCAGATCGACCTGCTTGAAATAATCCTCGACCTGCTCGACGACCTCGACAACGCGCCACAGGCGAAGGTCGCCGGTCTGGGCGTCGAGCTTGGCACGAATGTCGTTCTCGGCGCCGTAGCGCGCGCGCGCGGCGCGCTGGATCGCTTCCTCGATCGCCTCGATGACGATCGCCTTGTCGATCATCTTTTCGCTGGCGACGCTGTTGGCGATCGCGAGGAGTTCGGCCTTGTTGGCGGAAATGGCAGTGGCCATCAGTCCTGTCCTTCTTCTTCCATTTCGTCGGCGCCCTCGATCGAGAGCGGAACGGTTGCGGCAATCAATTTGTCGGTGAGAACGAGCTTCGCCGTGTCGATCGCGTCGAACGGCAGCTTGTGTTCCACACCTTCCTTATCCGAAATCAAAACGACATCGCCGTCGATGCCGACCAGCTCGCCGTTGAAACGCTGGCGCCCGTCGCGCTTTTCCTTCAGCGCGATCTTCGCCTCATGCCCCGCCCAGTCAGCGAAGTCGCTGCGGCGCGTCAGCGGCCGGTCGATACCGGGCGAAGACACTTCGAGCCGGTACGCCTGCTCGATCGGGTCCTTGCCCGCCTCTTCAAGCGCGTCGAGACGATCCGAGATGCGGCGCGACAGGTCGGCGCAATCGTCGATCGTCAGCTGGCGCGTGTCGGGCCGCTCGGCCATCACCTGCAGCGTCGGGTCGCTCTCGCCGCCGAAAAAGGCGACGCGCACGAGCGCAAGGCCCATCGCCTCGGCTTCGGGCGCGATGATCGCATGGAGGACGTCGAGATCGGCCAATGAAAATTCCCGTTTCGGATGACCGGAAAGCATGTGGGTATAGCCGCCGCGGCCCGCGGCCCCGACGTCCCAACTGGCTAACCATGTCAAGAAGTAGGGCGCATATAGGCTTTGACGGGTGAGTCGGCAAGGGGGAATGCGGGATCAGGGGTGGACGAGCCATCCCGCGACGCCCGCGCCGATCACCAGCAACGGGGCGGCCCACTTTCCCTTGATCAGCAGCACCGCCGCGACCGCCGCGATGAAGATGACCAGGCCTCCAAACGGGTTCGACACGCGCAACGCCGTCGCCCAGCCGAGCTGGAGCAAGGTCGCCGCGATCACTCCGACCACCGCCGCGGCGACGCCGCCGAGTATGCGGTGCAGCGCAGGGTTTTCGACGACCGCCTCCAGCCGTTCGAAGAAGATCATCGAAAAGGCGAAAGCGGGCAGGAACATGCCCGTAGTGATCGCGACCGCACCCGGAAAGCCGCCCGCGACATAGCCGGCGAATGTCGCGAAGATGACGAGCGGCGCGGGCAGCATCCCCGCGAGCGCCACCCCGTCGAGGAAGCTCGCATCGGACAACCAGCCGCGCCCCACGGTATCGGTGCGCACATATGGGATGGCGGTATAGGCACCGCCGAAGGTCAGCAATCCGCCCTTCAGCCCGGCGATGAACAGCGCGGCGATACCCGCCTCGCCCGCGGCCGCGGCCGCGGCAACGGTCTCCGCCGGAGCCGCGTCCGAAACAACAAACGCCAGCAACGCCGCCGCAACCAACACCGCCGCGGCCACCGCGGGCCGCGCAGCAAAGCTGTAGATCAACCCCGCCGCGATCAGCGGAATCCAGAACGGCACCCCTGCCAGCGTCGCGCCGAGCGCCGCGGCAGCGAGCAGCCAGAGCAATTTGTCCTCGAGGATATGCGTCCCGATCCGCTGCACCGCGCGCAGGATGATCGCAAGCACCGCAATCTGGACGCCCAGGAAGACCGGCGCCATGGCCGGATTGCCGACGATCCAGTCCTTGTAGAGCCACGCCGCGCCGAGCATCAGCACGAAGCCGGGCAACATGAACCCCAGCCCCGCAAGCAACCCGCCGATCCGTCCGCGCGCGACCATGCCGAGATGGACACACAGTTCGTGCGCCTCCGGCCCCGGCAAAATCTGCATCACCGCGAGCAGCCGATTGAAGCGCGCGGGGCTGATCCAGCGCTCTTCCTCGACGAGTGCGTGCCGCACCATCGCGATCTGCGCGACCGGGCCGCCGAACGCGAAAAAGCCGAAGCGGAGAAAACGCAGGAAGAGCTGAAACAATGAAAGCGGCGGCGGGGAAGGCTCGGTATTCGTCATGGCAAGCGCGCTCCTTGCCGCAAATGCGGCATCATGGAGCGGAACTTGGACAGCAAGCCGTCTGGACGGGCGTCCGCACGGCCCGTGCGGCGATACTTAGCATGGCCTCCGCACGATGGAACAAACTTTGCCTTTCAGCACCGTTGCGCGATCTTGTGATATAGGATAGGTAGGTACCCTATGTCGCACGCTCGCACCAACAAGGATCAATTGCTGGCCCGGACCCGCCGCATCGCGGGGCAAGTCGCCGCTATCGAGCGCGCCATCGCCGACGAGGCGGGGTGTGCGGCGATATTGCATCAGGTCGCTGGCGTGCGCGGGGCGATCGCTGGGCTGATGGACGAACTCGTCGCCGATCATCTCCAGTCGCACATCGTCGCACCCGGACTGTCGGATGCCGACCGCGCGCAAGGCGGCGACGAGTTGCTCGCAGTCATCCGCCGCTACACGAAATAGGGGACCATCCATGTCGCTCGACAGCGAAATCGACGCGCTGACCCACGACCATGTCTTTCTCGGCAAGCGGCACGACGAGAATGCCCGTCGCACGCTGTGGGTCGTCGCACTGACCGCCGCGATGATGGTCGGCGAGATTGCAGCGGGGCTCGCGTTCAACTCGATGGCGCTGCTCGCCGACGGCTTTCACATGGCGACCCACGCCGGGGCGCTCGGCATCGCGGCAATCGCTTATGCCTATGCGAAACGCCACGCCCATGGCCGCCGCTACAGCTTTGGCACCGGAAAGGTCGGCGACCTCGCCGGTTTTGCTTCGGCGCTCGTGCTCGGCATCGTCGCGTTGGGCATCGCATTCGAATCGGTAACGCGCCTGCTCGACCCGCGCCCCGTCGCCTTCACCGAAGCAACCATCATCGCGGTGATCGGGCTGGGCGTGAACATCGTCAGCGCGCTGCTGCTCGGGCATGGGCACGACCATGGGCACGGGCATGATCGCGGTCACGACCATCATCACGGCGACGCACATGCGCATGACCACGCCCCCCACCATCATGGCGAGCGCGACAATAATCTCCGCTCCGCCTATCTGCATGTCGTCGCCGACGCGCTGACCTCGGTGCTCGCGATCGCCGCGCTGCTCGGCGGCCGCTATCTCGGCTGGGTTTGGCTCGATCCGCTGATGGGAATCGTCGGGTCGATCGTCATCGCCGTCTGGGCGGTTTCGTTGATGCGCGACACCGGTGCGGTGCTGCTCGACGCAACCGACGCGGCGCTCGACGCCGAGATCCGCGCGCTGGTCGAAGGACCGGGCGATGCGACGATCACCGACCTTCACGTCTGGCGCGTCGGACCGGGTGCGCATTCGGCGATCATCAGCGTGGTCGGCGCGACCCGCGAAACCATCTGCCAGCGCGTCGCACCAGTTCGCGCGATCGAGCATCTGACCGTCGAAATACGCTAGAGGCGTCGCACCGCGCCCCTGTCGGTCATATTCGCAAAATCGCCCGACAACTTCCGCCGCAGCCGAGCATGATTGCCGAAAACCGCCAAAAAACTTGACTTTTTAACAGAATAGCCGCAATATATTCTTGCTAACGTCGCCTGCGACGGAATTTTGATGCCGATCGGCGGATACTTCCCTTCACACGCTACCAGCTCCGCCGGTGCTTTTGCCGGTGGATATTCCTGTTTTCGTGAAAGGAAACACCCCATGCCCATCGGCACCGTAAAATTCTTCAACAGCGACAAAGGCTATGGTTTCATCGCCAACGAAGATGGCTCGGGCGACAGCTTCGTCCACATCAGCGCCGTCGAGCGCGCAGGCATGTCGACGCTGAACAAGGAACAGCGCATTTCGTACGAGCTGGAAACCGACCAGCGCGGCAAGACTTCGGCTGTCAATCTTCAGCAGGCCTGAATGATATCCGGCCCGGCGCCTTTTCGAGGCCCGGGCCGGACCATTCGCCGATCGCCCGGCACCCAAGCTCGCGCAGCCACCCAAGGAACATCCTATGGATATGAACGAGCTTTTCTACCGGCACCAGATGGCCCTGATGGCCGTTGATCGCCCGCACGGCGCCAGCGCGCGCCATGCCGATTTCGATCTGCCCGGCCACTATGCCGACCGCATCGACGCCTATCGCGCTCGTCGCGGGATGAGCAAATACTTCCCCACAGCTTCGCGCTCCAAAGCGTCACCGGTCGTCGGCGCCTAACCGACCGATTCGATCTCGATTTGCGGCCAGCGTGCCGCCAGCCGCTGGGCCCAGCGTTCGTAGGGCCATGGGATCACCTCCTGGTCGAACCAGAAGAGCCGATTTCCCTCCAGATCATAGAGGTGCACTTCGTCGTCGCTATCCTCCTGCCGGACGATGCGAATTTTGCCGATCTGCGAAGGATGGATGCGACCCTCGTCGCCCCCGCTTGTCCCGATGCGCCCCTGCCACCAGACCAGATCGCCCGTCGCGGGATCGATGAAACTGCCGCGGTTCGGATTGGCGAACATGTTGAGCCCGGCGCCAAGCGCGACGAGCGCGCCGAATCCCTGCGCGAGCGGCACGAGCCAGGGGGCGCATTCGCGGCCGTCCTCGCTGCAATTTTCGGCGGGATCGATCGCCGATGCCGCCCCGAAAAAGATCAGGCCGAAGGCGAGCAGCAGCCACATTCGCCAGTCGGTCCGCGCGCTGCGCCGATAGGACGGGATCGCGGGGCTGGTCATGACACCAGTGTGACATGCGCCCCTCAACAAACGGCTAACGCCGCCTGCGGCGGCTGATCCCATAGATGGTGAAACATTTTGTTGGCGTTTCAGCGTATAAGAGGACCGCGATGCCCTCCGCGCGAATCGCGCGCGGCGGACGCGACGGAATTCGACATACGCATGAAGCCCGAACTGAACCTGAGCGCCCGTCCAAGCTGGCGCGACCCGGCGCCGGAAAAACCGGCGGGGCCGGGGCGTGCCTTTTGGGCGGCGATCGTTTCGGTGGTTGCAGTGGCCTGCCTCGCGCTGCTCCTGTCGAGCGGGCAGTTGCGGCCGCCCGCGGTCTTCGGACCGTACAGCGTCTCGGTGCCGCTCAATTTCAGAGCCTATGATCCCGCACGCTGGGCGATCATGAACGCCGAGGATTATGAGGCGGCGCTGAAGATCGACCCGACATTGCCCAATCCCGACAGCGTCGGTTATGGCGATGCCGCCGCATTGCCCCCCGCCGATCCCGCGCTGCTGCGCGAGGAAGCCTTCGTCGGGCCGCCCGCAAAGCCCTATGTTTTTCGGGGTGTTACCGCACTCGACCGCGAACGTGCGCATTATTGCCTGACCGCCGCCATCTATTACGAAGCCGCGTCCGAAACCGACGACGGGATGCGCGGCGTCGCGCAGACGGTGATCAACCGCGTCCGGCATCCGAGCTTTCCGAACACCGTATGCGGCGTCGTCTTCCAGGGATCGCAGCGCGCGGGCGTGTGCCAGTTCACCTTCAGCTGCGACGGCGCGATGGCGCGTGCGCCCGAACGGCGGAACTGGCTGCGCGCGAGCCGCATCGCATCGGCGGCTCTCAGCGGTTATGTCTTTCCCAAGGTCGGCCTCGCGACCCACTATCACACGCAGGCGATCTGGCCGCGCTGGGGCAAAAGCCTGGTGATGACCAATATCGTCGGCGCGCACATCTTTCACCGCTGGCGGGGGCGCTGGGGGATGCCCGATGCGTTCCGCGCGCCCTATCTGGGCCGCGAGCCCGTTCCGGGTCCCTATCTGCCGCTCGCGCAGCAACTGGCAATTCTGAAGGGCCAGGGGCTCGCTCCCGGCGCCGGCCCCGCGGCGATGCTGGCCGGTCCCGCCGCGCCGCTGCCCGATGTGGCGGCCGCGCCGCTGCCGGGTGCCATGGCTCCCGCAGCCCCTGTGGTCCCGCCGCCCGTCGCCGCGCCCGCCGCACCGACCTATGCCGATCCGCGGCTCAACCAGTCGGGGCAAGTCCGCGAGGAATTTCGCGGCAGCGGAGAGTGGAAACGCTGACGCTTTCAGCCTAGGCTGCCCGCACTACGACGGGAGGCCTCTATGGGACATGTCAAAGGCATCGGCGGGCTGTTTTTCCGGGCGCGCGACCCCGATGCACTCAACGCCTGGTATCGCGAGCGGCTGGGCATCGGCGCCGGCTGCAACGCCGACGATACGGGACCAGTCAACGAATGGGTGTGGAACGTCACCGCCGGGCCGGTGGTATTCAGCGCGTTCAAGGCCGACACCGACTATTTCGCCGCCGACCGGCAGCATATGCTGAACCTGCGCGTCGACGATCTCGACGCGGTGCTCGCTCCGTTCCGCGCCGCGGGGGACGAGGTGATTACCAAGGACGAATGGGACGATCCCGCGGTCGGCCGCTTTGCCAGGGTGCACGATCCCGAAGGCAATCCGATCGAACTTTGGGAACCGCCGAAGAGCTGATGTTCTTTATCGGGCTAACGCCAGACGCGGCACCGGCTCGCTCCCCCACCGCCTTTCGACGCCACGCGTCGTCGTCGGGCGGTGGGGGAGCGGGCCGGTGCCGCTTTCGCCGTCAGGCGAAGAGAATCAGCGCCCCTGGCTGCGCCAGCGCTTGACGACGCGCTCGAGGATTTCGGCCTCGCCGCCGGTTTCACGCCACAGCTTGGAGAAGAGCGGGTCGCTCGACGCCGGCCGTTTTTCTTCTTCGAGCGTGTCGAGATAGACGCGGATCGGAATCGACACGCCCTCGCCGCAGACGATGCACTCGCGGTTGCGCAGCGCGGGGATCGAATCGATGAAACCGCGCGCGCCTTCGGGCATCGCGGCCTTCACGAAATGCTGATCGCGCTCGTTGTTGAGGCGCATCGAAATGATCGTGCCGCACTGCGACAGCACGCCTTCGGCCAGATCCGACGGACGCTGGGTGATCAGACCGAGCGACACACCATATTTGCGGCCTTCCTTAGCGATGCGTTCGAGCACCTTGCGGACCGCCTGTCCCTGCCCGATGTCCTTGGCGGGGATGTAGCGGTGCGCTTCCTCGCAAACGAGCAGGATCGGGCGCTGCGGCTCTCCGCGCGACCAGATCGCATAGTCGAAGGTCAGGCGCGACAGCACCGCGACGACGACGCTGGTGATGTCCGAAGGGACACCCGACACGTCGATGATCGAGATCGGCCGGCCGTCCGACGGCAGGCGGAAAATCTTGCCGATGAAGTTCGCCATCGTGTCGGCGACGAGCATCCCCGAGAACATGAAATTATAGCGCGGGTCGGCGCGCATTTCCTCGATCTTGCCCTTGATGCGCATGAACGGCGCGCTCGACGTCGCCTTGTCGAGTTTGCCCATCTCGTTCGTCAGGATGCTGAGCAGGTCCGACAGGAGATAGGGGATCGGTGAATCGACCGTGAGTTTGGTCATGCCTTCGGCGAGCCGGCTCTTCTGGCGTGCCTGGAGCAGGCATTTGGCGAGCACGTCGCAATCGCTCTGGCGGTCGCGGCCTTCGCTCGTCACGAACACTTCGCAATGCTCTTCGAAATTCATCAGCCAATAGGGCATCGCGAGGTTGTCGACGTCGAACAACGCGCCGATCCCCTTGAACGCCGCCGAATATTCGCCGTGCGGATCGATCATCAGGATGTGGCCCTGCGGTGCCATTTCGCAAATCTTGTGCAGGATCAGCGCCGCGCTGGTCGACTTGCCCGTACCGGTCGATCCGAGCAGCGCGAAATGCTTGCCCAGCATCGCGTCGATATACAGCGATCCGCGAATATCCTTGGTCGGATAGACGGTGCCGACCTCGACATGCGCGCGCTCGTCGGCGGCGTAGATCTGCTTCAGGTCGGGGCTGGTCGCGGCAAAGACCTGGCTGCCCGGAATCGGGTAGCGCGTGACGCCGCGCCGGAAATTATGGATGCGGCCGGTAATCTTTTCCTCTTCGCCTTCGCCGAGGAAGTCGATCGTCGCGACGATCAGTCCTTCGCCGCGTTCGTGCAATTGCTGGTCGCGGATGCTGGCGATCAGCCAGATATTGCCGACGCGGACCTTGACCTGCGCGCCGACCTGCCCCGCCATCGCCACCGCGGCATCGGCAGACGACGCCAGCCTGGCGATTGTCCCGGCGTCGAGCAGGATGCGCGACGCCGATCCAGAAATATCGATCACTTCGCCGATCATCAGGTCGTCGCGATGATGGTTGATCGCCGGCGCGACCGGTGCCGCGACGCCGCCGCCGGCAAGCCGCACATGCTGTGCCGCCGTCGAATCCCCGGCGCTGAATCCGCCCTGCATGTCCATTAATTCGCCCCCGCCTCTATCATGGTCCCGGACACCGGTATCGCAGACGAGGGTAAATAGGCTGTGAACTTAAGGTCGCGCGGCGCTTTTAGCGGCGGCGGAAGATCGCCGACGCGCCGTAACCGAGCACGAGCGAAAGCAGCACCGCGGACAGACCGTAAAGAAAGCCGTGGCGCTGCGCCGCGAGCGCGACGAAGCGTTCGAAACCCGCCTTGCGGATCTGGACATCGCGCGAGGCGACCGCGAGCACGCGGCCGCGGCTGATCAGATAGGTTTCGGCGCGATAGGTACCGACGGGAACACGCGCCGGCACGGGGATGCGCGCGCGATAGAGCACGCCTTCGGTGATCTCGACCGCCGCCGGATTTTCATAGAACAACCCGATCCGGCGGTAGAGCTCGCTGAGCCCCGCCTCGAAGCGTTCGAGTTTCTTCGCTTCGGAAAAGCCGCTCGGCGACATCGACAGGTTCGCGAGGCCGAGCTCGAAAATCGCCGCCGTCCGCTCGTCGACCAGCTTGTCGATCGGCCGCGACGATCCGATCGCGTAAAAACCGGGGGAGGTCCGCAGCCGCAGGCTGTTCGCATTGACCCAGATACCCGCGACGCGCCGTTTTTCGCGCACGATGATCGGCCGCACCGGCCCCTTCAGCACCACGACGATGTCGGCGCGGTCGTCGGGCAGACGCTGGCCGGGATAGAGGATCGCGCCGAACAGCAGCAATTCCTCACCGGTAAAGCTGTACTGGATGTCGATCGCGCGGCTCGACACGTCCGGCACCAGCCGCGGGTCGGCCGCGTGCGCTGCCGCGGGCAGGAACAGCGCCGCCAGCCACAGGATCAAGGCGCCGCCGCGCGTCATTGCACCGTGTAGATTTCTTCGGGACGAATGAAGAGATCGACCCCCATACGCAGCGCAACGAGCAGCACGATCGCCGCGAGCGCCATGCGCAGATATTCGGGCTTTACCTTTTGCGCGAAGCGCGCGCCGAATTGCGCGCCGATGACGCTGCCGAGCAGCAGAAGCCCCGCGAGCACGATATCAACCGCACCGGTGGTCAGCGCGTGGACCATCGTCGTCGCGATCGTCACGAACAGGATCTGGAACAGCGACGTGCCGACGACGACCTGCGTCCCCATGCCGAGCAGATAGAGCATCGCAGGCACCATGATGAAGCCGCCGCCGACACCCAGCAGCATCGTCAGCACACCCCCGACCAGGCCGAGCAGCAGTGGCGCGAGCGGCGAAATATAGAGGCCCGACCGATAGAAACGCCAGCGCATCGGCAGGTTCGCGACCATCGGATGATGGCGCCGCTTGCGCGCGGGCGCCGGCAATCCGGCTTGCGCGGCGCGGTAGCTGCCCCACGCCTCGCGCCCCATGAAGGTGCCGACGATTCCGAGCAGCGCGACGTAGAGGATGTTGATCACCGTATCGATCTGGCCCCAGGCGGTGAGGAGTTCGAATAGCCCCGCACCGATCAGCGAGCCGAGCAAGCCGCCCGCAACGAGCACACCGCCCATGCGCAGGTCGACACCGCCGCGCTCGAGATGCGCCATCACCCCTGACACGCTCGCGCCCGTCACCTGCGTCGCCGCCGATGCCGCCGCGACCGTTGGCGGAATGCCGTAAAAGATGAGCAAGGGCGTGGTCAGGAAGCCGCCGCCGACGCCGAACATCCCCGACAGGAAACCGACCCCGCCGCCCAGCAGGATGATGACCAGCGCGTTGACCGACAGATTGGCAACTGGGAGGTAAAGGTCCATGGGCTCCGACGAACGTCCGCGGCGCCGGAAGAGCGCCGATTCCAAGGACCCTAGACCATTTTTGCGGGGTGGGGAATCGGCTGTCGCGGCTTATTTGACGCCGGATCAGAAGTCAGCGGCGAGGGTCAGGGCAAGACCGCTTTCGGGGCGCGCGTCGCCCGCGATCCGCTGGCGCCAGTCGAGCGCGATGCGGCCGCCCTCGCCCACTTGTGGCAGGCGCAACGTGAGCCGCGGACCGACATCGACACGCGCCGCGCCCGGCTGCACCGCCCCCGCGGCCAGCGCGCCGAGCCGCAGCGGCGTGGTTTCGTCGGGTCCAAGGCGCCGATCGACGACAATCGCACCGTCGGCAAATCCGTCGCGCCGCCGCGTCCCGACGACGCCCGCCTGCGCATAGGCGTCGAGGCGAAAACCGGCGGGCAGCGCGACCCCGGACACCCCGCCGCTCGCCATCGCGGCCAGCGCGGTGCGCCCCTCCTTCCCCGCCGCGACACGCTGCTCGATCGCGACGTCGACAGGCAGATGCGCGAGCGGCGCAAAGGCGAGCCCGAACGCGATCTCGCGCTGCTCGGGCCGCTGGACCGCGATCGTTGCGCGGCCATAGGCGCGTGCCCGACCCGTCTCGCCAAAGCCATAGGCGAGGCGCAGCCCGGCCTGACTCCCGCCAAGCTGGCTCGCCGCGCCAATCGCGTCGGACGCATTCCCCGCCCCTTCGCGCAGATAAAGCCAGCCACCGAGCGACCAGTTCGAAAGCTGCCGCCGGATCCAGAAGGGTTTTCCCTGCCCCGGATCGGCGCGCACCGCGGGGGCGAACGGGAAGAACGCGCCGCCGGTTGCTACAGCGGAGCGCGCAGCACCGCCGGGCGCCGGGGGCAACAACCGCGCCATCAGTGCGAGGCGAAGGCTATGGCGATCGGCGCTCAAGCCGCCTGAGACGGCTTCATCGCCAACCGGCGCGGGCGCGCCAACGATTTGGGGCGCCGGCACCGAAATCGCAGCCGGTCGCGTCGTCGCCACCGCCCGCGCTCCAGATATTCGAGGCTGGCCCTGCGGATCGGCGGAACTGACCGCAAAGGATGAAGGCAGCGTCCATGGCACCGTCGGCGCATCGGGGGGCAACGACAAGGCGGGATTCCATAACATCATAACCCGCAGGATGATCCAGCCACCGATGCACAGCAGCAGGAAGCGCAGCGCCGGCGCATCGCGGCGCGCGTCGGCACGGCGGACCATCATCGCGCCGCCACCCGCGCAAAGGCGTCGCCGGGCGCACCCTCATTGTCCACATGCTCGGTCTTGTCCCAGACGACCTCGCCCGACCGCAGCATCCGCCAGTAAAGCATCACCGCGCGCCGAGCGGCGAGCATCGCGATCACATTGGCGACGAACGCGCGCGGCAGCGCCAGCGCCGCTTCGCGCCAGCCGTACCAGCGCGCCGTGAAGCGGGCGCGGATCGCCATGCGCCAGCCCAGCAGCATCGCGTTGAACGCCAGCAGCAATCGCATGGCATCGCCGAGCGGGACTGCCGTCCAGCCCAGCAGTTCCTGACCCGCCCAGCCGATCGCCGTGACGATCAGCCCGGCATAAGCGGCGAGCAGGACAAGCGCGGCGAGCGGGGCGCGGCGATCGCGCCACAACATCCAGCGCGCCAGCCAGGCGCGACCGGAAGAAAGCCCGTCCCCGGGCTGCCGTGATCCCGGCCAGCCGAGATGATCCCAACCCGCCAGCGCGATCCCGGCGACCCAGCGCGCCTTCTGCTTCACCGCGGCATCAACCACGCCGGGAAAGGTACCGCGTGATACGATCCGGTCGCCACCGGGCCCGATCGCTTCGACAAAACGCGCGCCGAGGCCATAGGCGCCGATCACCATGCCGACCTCATAATCCTCGGTCAGGCTGTCGCAGCGAAAGGGATCGCCGCCGCGCTCGATCGCCAGCAGCGCAAGCGCGGTGCGCGTCAGCGCGCAGCCGACCCCCGCCGACGGCAGCGGCATGCCGAGGCGCGAGCGAACGACGAGTTCCTTGCCATGCGCTTCGGCAAACTCGTCGCCATAATGCCCGCCGATCCAGCGCGCGCTGCGCGCAACGAGCGGCACGACGGGGATTTGCACCATCGCATTTTCGCCGAGGTAACGGCGATACAGCGCCAGTTCGCCGGGATGGACATGATCTTCGGCATCGTGGAGGACGACGGCGGCAAAGCGCATGCTCTCCGCGCGCTCGTCCTCGCCCAGCGCCGCCCACAACCGGTTGAGATTATCGCCCTTGGTCGTCGGCCCGTTTCGCGCCCCGATGACGAGCCGCAGCCGCCGGTCGCGAGCGATCAGCGGCGAGACCGCAAAGAGCGTCGCGGCGTCGTTGGGATAGCAACCGACATAGAGGCGCACATCCTCGCCCTCCCACGCAGCAAGCGTACGGCGCAACATTGCGGGCAGCACCGCGGCCTCGTCCCATGCGGGTACAAAGACCGCGAACCGGCCATCGAGCGGCGGCGTATCGACGGAATCAGATGGGCGGCCGCGGCGTGTCGCCAGCCACAATGCATCGAAGAGCAGGTCGTCGAGCCCGATCAGCAGGATCCCGACCGACGCGAACAGCATCAGTTCGTGACCGGCCCCGAGCACCAGCCATTCCAGCCATGCGGTCGACAGCTCCACCCTGCTAGCCCACCCCCACCGGTGACGTGACGTCATCCAAGCCGATAGTGCTAATGACCGAAGTGAATTTGTAAAGCGGGGTGGCCGTCGTTAGTTAAGCTGCCCGTCCCGGAACGAACCAAGGAATGATTTCACCCATGAGCCGCGATTTTCCGCCCCGTTCCGCGCTACGCGATTTCCTCGAGAGCGAAAGCGCAGGCGGCATGCTGCTCATTTTTGCAGCCATTTTGGCGATGATTGTCGCCAATTCGCCGTTCGGGACGCTGTATCACGACGCGATTCATGCCGAAACGGGGCCCGTCCTGACCGACAAGCTCGGACCGATGACGGTGCACCTGTGGATCAACGACGGGTTGATGGCGATTTTCTTCCTGCTCGTCGGGCTGGAGATCAAACGCGAGTTCGTCGACGGGCGGCTTGCAAGCTGGGACCGGCGGCGGCTGCCCTTCATCGCGGCGGCGGCAGGGATGGCGGTGCCCGCGGTCCTCTATATGGGGTTTGCAGGCGGCACACCCGGCCTCGCGCAGGGGTGGGCGATCCCCGCCGCGACCGACATCGCCTTTGCGATGGGCGTGCTCGCGCTGCTCGGCAAGCGCGCGCCGACCTCGCTCAAGCTGTTCCTCGTCACCGTTGCGATCGTCGACGACATGGGCGCGGTGGCGATCATCGCGCTGTTCTATACCGCCAAGATCAACCTCATCGCGCTCGCCGCGGCCGCGATCATTCTCGGCCTGATGTTCGCGATGGGACGGATGCGGGTGAAGAGCCTGCCGCTCTACCTCCTGATGTTCGCCTTCCTCTGGTACGCGATGCTCTTGTCGGGCGTGCATGCCACGATCGCCGGGGTGCTCGCGGCGATGGCGATCCCGTTCGACCGCACGCCGGGCGCGCCCGACAGCGCGACCTCGCCGCTCCACCGGCTTGAGCACGGTCTCCATCCGTGGGTCGCCTTTGCGATCGTGCCGCTCTTCGGCTTTGCCAATGCCGGGGTCGATATCCGCGGGATCGGGACCGACCAGCTTTTCGCACCGCTACCGCTCGGCATCGCCGCGGGGTTGTTCCTCGGCAAGCAGATCGGCATTTTCGGCAGCGTCTGGCTGTCGGTCAAGCTCGGCATCGCGGGCAAATTGCGCGGCGCGACCTGGCTGCAAGTTTATGGCGTCGCGATGCTGTGCGGTATCGGTTTCACGATGAGCCTGTTCATCGGTGGCCTCGCCTTTCCGGGCGATGCACTGCTCGTCGAAGAAGCGAAGATCGGCATATTGATGGGGTCGCTCGCGGCGGCGCTCGCGGGATTTGCCGTGCTGCGCTTCGCACCGCCGCATCCCGAACATGGGGCGGTCGAAAGCGCGTCCGATGCCGAGATCGCCGCCGACGGCGATGTGCGTGACACCTCCGAAACGCGGGCTATGGCGGACTGATGCGCAAATTCGCCATCCTGTCGCTGGTTGCCGCCCTGTCGGGCTGTGCTGCAACCGAAACAAAAACGCCGCCGAAGCCTGGGGTCGCGACGCTCGACGTGCGCCGCACCGCCGCCTCGACCAAAGCGCTGGACGAGATTGCGGCCGCCTATCTACGCTTGACGCTCGAAATCGGGACGCACGAGGCGGGTTATATCGACGCCTATTACGGTCCGCCCGAACTCAAGACCGCCGCCGAAGCCGCGCCGCGCGACAAGGCTGCATTACTCATCGCGACGCGCGACCTGATGGCACAGATCGACCTCGCAGCGCGGCGCATGCCCGACCCGCTCGAACGCCGCCGCGCAACTTTCCTGCGCGCCCAGCTCCGCGCCGCCGAGACGCGGCTGATGATGATGCAGGGCACGCGCTTCGCCTTCGCCGACGAGGCCGAAAGGCTGTTCGGGGTACGACCGCGACTGAAGCCGCTCGCGAGCTATGATGTGGAACTCGCAAAAATCGAGGCGCTCGTCCCCGGCGAGGGTCCGCTCGCCGACCGCGTCGAGGCCTCGCTCGACGCCTTTACCATCCCGAAGGAGCGGCTGCAAAAGACCTTCGACGCCGCAATCGCGCGCTGCCGCGGGCGCAGCATGGCGCATATCCCGATGCCCGAAGGCGAGAGCTTCCGGCTCGAATTCGTCACCGGCAAGAGCTGGAGCGGCTATAATTATTATCAGGGCGGCTATCACAGCCTGATCCAGGTCAACACCGACCTGCCGATCCGCCTGTCGCGTGCGCTCGATCTAGGCTGTCACGAGGGCTATCCGGGCCATCACCTGCTCAACATGAAGCTTGAGGAAAAGCTGGTGAAGGAACGCGGCTGGAGCGAGTTCAGCGTCTATCCGCTCTACAGTCCGCAGAGCCTGATCGCCGAAGGCAGCGCCAATTACGGCATCGACCTCGCTTTCCCCGAAAGCAGCAAGGCCGACACCGAGCGCGACATATTGATGCCGATCGCCGAGATCGCGGTGCCGTCCGACGATCGTTACTGGCAGTTGCTCGCTGCGATCAAGCGCGCATCGGGGGCGCGGCTGACGATCGCGCAGCAATATCTCGACGGCGAGATCGACCGTCCAACCGCGGTCGCGCTGACCCAGAAATATCTGCTCGTCTCGGCGAAGCGCGCCGAACAGTCGGTGAGCTTCACCGACCAGTATCGCAGCTATGTGATCAACTACGGCCTCGGCGAGACGATGGTGCGTGCATGGGTCGAACGCGGCAAACCGTCGCGCGACGAGATGTGGCGGCGCATGGCAAGGATCGTCAGCGAACCGACGCTGCCTGCGGATTTGCTGGGCCGGTGACGCGCGAGGCGGCGGATTACTCCGCCGCCATCGCCATTTCCACACGCTGCGGGCCGCGGATGACGCCGCCCGGCGTCGGGCCCTGCATTTCGCCATCCTTGAACGTCACCACACCCGACTTCACCGTCGCGACATAGCCGTCGGCCTTTTGCAGCAGGCGCTTGCCGCCCGCGGGAAGGTCGAACGCGAGCCAGGGCTTGCCGAGCTTGATCGCATCCATGTCGATGACGTTCAAATCGGCAAGATAGCCCGGCGCGAGCACCCCGCGATCTTCGAGGCCATAGAGCAACGCGGTATCGCGGCACTGGCGCTTCACCGCATGTTCGAGCGCGATGCGATGGCCTTTGCGATCGCGCACCCAGTGCTGGAGCATGAAGGTCGGCGAAGCGGCGTCGCAGATCGTCCCGCAATGCGCGCCGCCGTCTGACAGGCTGTTCACCGTGTCGTCCGACGCCTGCAGATCCTCGAGGAAATTGAGGTTGCCGTCGCGGTAATTCAAAATCGGGAAATAGATGAAGCCCTTGCCGTCGTCCTTCATCAGCAGGTCATAGGCATATTCGGCCGGCGAGACGCCCGCCGCCGCGGCGCGGCCCGCGATGCTCTCGTCCATCTTCGGCTCATAGTTGAAATCGGGGTCCATTTCGAACTGCACCGGCCAGCCCAAGGCGACGACCTTGAGGAAGTCGATGATGTCGCTTTCGGGCCAGATATTGTCCTCTTCGATCATCCGCGCCTTGAACGCGGGGTCTTTCAGCTTCGCGAGCTGCTGCTCCCATGGCAGGTCGATGATCTCGTTCCACGCGGGCTTGAAACGGAACGGATGCACCGTCCCCTGCCACGCCATGATCACGCCGTTGCCGCGCAGCGCGATCTGCGCGACGATGTTCGCGCCGGTCGCGTTCTGCTTGCGCATCTCCGAAATCTGCTCTTCGAGCGGCAGTTCCTTGGCGATCGACTGGAGCGCGGCAAAGGTCACCGGCAGCCCGGTCTCGCGGCTCAAATCGCCCATCCACTGAAACTCGTTCCATTCGCGCTTCATGTCGCTCGCCATTTCGAACACGCCGTAACCGACGCGCCCCATTGCGCGGCCGATCGCGATCAGCTCTTCGGCGGTCGCGGTGGTGCCGGGGACGAGTTCGCCGTCGATCGACTTATGAAGCACGGTGCGGCTGGTCGAGAAGCCGAGCGCGCCGGCACGCACGCCTTCCTCGACGATGCGCGACATTTCAGCGATATCTTCGTCGGTCGGGATCGCGCCGGGCTTTTCGCGGTCGCCGAGCACATAGGCGCGCACCGCGCCGTGCGGGACGTGGCACGCGACATCGACGGTGCGCGGCAGCCGTTCGAGCGCATCCATATATTCGGGGAAGGTTTCCCAGTCCCACGACATGCCCTCGGCAAGCGCGGTGCCGGGAATATCCTCGACACCCTCCATCAGCGAAATCAGCCAGTCGTGGCGGTCGGGCTTGGCGGGGGCAAAGCCGACGCCGCAATTGCCCATGACGACGGTGGTGACGCCGTGCCAGCTCGACGGCGCCATTTCGGCATCCCACGTCGCCTGCCCGTCATAATGGGTGTGGACGTCGACGAAGCCCGGGGTAACGACCTTGCCGCTCGCGTCGATTTCGTCGCGGCCCGCGCCGAGATTATCGCCGACCGCTACGATGCGGTCGCCATCGATCGCGATATCCGCCACGAAAGGCTGTCCGCCCGAACCATCGACGACGGTGCCGCCGCGAATCACCAGATCATGCATGTCCGCTCTCCCAAGCTTTTTGGCCAGATTTTTTAGTTTCAGGCGAAAACCTATCATCAAAATCGCGATATGCAAATAAGCGCGCGGGGTGCGCGACAAGGCGCTATGGTGGCGCCACAAAATCATTGGGAGTCGATGCCATGATCCGCCCGCTTACACTCGCCCTGATCCTTGCCGTTTCGGCGACTCCGCTCGCCGCCAAACAGGCCGTCGCCCCCGGCTATAAGGCCGCGCTTGCCGATCCCGCGCGACCCGCCGCCGACCGGACCCGTGACGCCGCACGCAAGCCCGCCGAGCTGCTCGCCTTTGCGCAGATCAAGCCCGGCCAGAAGGTCGGCGACTATGTGATGGGCGGTGGGTACGTCACCCGCCTGCTCGCCGCCGCGGTCGGCCCGTCGGGCAAGGTCTATGGTTTCCAGCCCGCCGAATTCATCGCGTTCAAGAAACAATATGGCGACGATCAGGCCGCGGTCGATGCCGCCTATGTCAATGTCGACGCCGTCGCCGGTCCGTTCGCGGCACCCGCCTTTCCCGAACCGCTCGACACGATCATCACGGTGCAGAATTTCCACGATCTGTATTTGAAGCCCTTCCCCGCGGGCACAGGCGACAAGGCGAGCGCAGCGCTGTTCGCGGCGCTGAAGCCCGGCGGCACGCTGGTCGTTGTCGATCACGCCGCGGCAAAGGGCACCGGTACGACCTTGTCGGACAGCCTCCATCGGATCGACAAGGATGCGGTCGTCGCGGCGCTCACCAAAGCGGGCTTCACGCTTGAAGCGTCGAGCAATCTCTATAAACGCGGCGACGATCCGCACACCGCCAACGTCTTTGACGCGGCGATCCGCGGCAAGACCGACCAGTTCACCCTGCGCTTCCGCAAACCGAAATAAGGACCAAGATGGCCGACGAAGATTATGTCTATGACGAGGCGAGCGGCGAATGGATGTCCGCCGGCGATATCGCGGCGCGCGATGCCGCCGCGGCCGCGGGTCCCGAGGTGCGCGACGCGGTCGGCAATTTGCTCGCCGACGGTGACTCGGTCGTGCTGGTCAAGGATCTGACCGTCAAGGGCGCGGGGCAGACGCTGAAGGTCGGCACTGTCATCAAGTCGATCCGCCTGACCGGTGACGCGCAGGAAATCGACTGCCGGTTTGAAGGGATCAAGGGGCTGGTTCTGCGGGCGGAGTTTGTTCGCAAGCGCTAATCGCGGCCTTCGCCCGCCGGTTGTCGCCTGTCAGGGACGCAACTGCTGTCGAGATACCAGTGGGTCCCCTCGAAATGATGCGCGGGACCGTCGTCGCGCCAATATTGGTGGCGCAGTTTGACCGAACTGCGCACCGAAGTCTTCATGCCTGGCGTTGCGATGCTGAAAGTGCAGTTGGCACGGTTGCGTTCGGTACCCGTAAAGGCGCAGCGAAGATTGCTCAGCCGATATTCGGGTGTCGGAGTGTGGTTGGTCAACGCTCCTTCCTCGTCATATTCGGGGCGATAGTCGGGCGCGCGGACCTGGTCGTGTATCGCGCATGACAGAGAGAGTTCCTCGCTTCCCGGCAAATCACATGCAGGCGGGTTGTCGCGGTAATATTGGTTCTGCCGATGATCCTTTGCAGCATAAAAACCGCAGCGCTCGATCGGCCGCGATGCCGCGAGGGACGCTCCGGGCTGAACCGGGCCGCAAGCCGTCGACAAGACCAACGGCCCGAGGATAAGCAAGCCGGCCCGTCCGGGCATCACCCCAGCGTCCCCTTTCGCGGCCCCATAAATCCGAAGAGGAAGGCAGCGACTTTGCGGATCTGTATTTCTTCTGCGCCTTCGGTGATGCGGTATCTTCG